>ENA-OPZZ01001981-OPZZ01001981.1-human-gut-metagenome-genome-assembly--contig:-NODE-1981-length-11137-cov-2.653497_pt1 | contig 11137 bp, 16 predicted proteins | sample MGYA00242487_ERZ504511 | MGnify/ENA primary metagenome ERZ504511 (study PRJEB26092, sample SAMD00036241) | human gut metagenome | host: Homo sapiens | study: EMG produced TPA metagenomics assembly of... | reverse complement strand
TCATGAATTAGATTACAATGAATACATCGAAAAATATTTGATGTGAGGTGTCCGTAGAATGAATGGGTATAAAAACGATACGATCATATTTAAAGCACTCTGTGATGAAAAGAGACTTTCGATACTGGAATTGCTCAAAGGCGGTGAAAAGTGTGCGTGTGTCCTGATGGAAGAATTGAATATCGCTCAGTCTGCGTTATCTTATCACATGAAGATTTTGTGTGAGTCGGGAATAGTAACAAGCAGACAGGAAGGTAAATGGACGCACTACACCATCAGTAAAAGTGGGAGAGAATATGCAATCAAGAGATTGACGGAACTTACATCCTAGCAGATGAAGAGGAATCGGAAATAAAAAGTCATCATTAGATAGGCTTTTATAAAAGCCTAACACATCAAAAATATTTGATATGAAAAAACAATATGGAGGTGTTGAATGGAGAAGTTAAAATTAATGTTTCAATTTTTGCAGGAACAGATACTTGGAATGAAATGGATGAATGAAATTATCGGAAAAGGTTTGTCAGTGTTGGGGGGTAGATATTCAAGGAAGAGTAGGAGGAAGCATTCAGTTTTTCCTATATGATGTGATTAAGATTACGATTTTATTATGCTTGCTTATTTTTATCATATCCTATATTCAAAGCTATTTTCCACCGGAGAGAAGTAAAAAGATATTAGGAAGATTTCATGGAATATGGGCAAATATAATTTCGGCGTTGCTTGGAACCGTGACTCCGTTTTGCTCGTGTTCAAGTATTCCAATTTTTATGGGATTTACAAGTGCAGGATTGCCGCTTGGAGTAACATTTTCGTTTTTGATATCTTCACCGATGGTCGATTTGGGAAGTTTGGTATTGTTGATGAGCATCTTTGGCGCGGAAATTGCATTTGTCTATGTTATCTTAGGACTTGCGATTGCGGTAATAGGAGGTACGCTTATAGAAAAAAATGCATATGGAAACGTATGTGGAAGAATTTATCAGAAACGCCAGTCATGTGGAGAGTGACTCCCCGACTATCACAAAGCGAGAACGGGTTATGAATGCAAAAGAACAAGTGCAATGGACATTTCGTAAAGTATTTCCGTATATTTTAGTGGGTGTGGGAATTGGAGCGATTATTCACAATTGGATTCCTCAGACGTGGATTGAATCCATTTTGGGAAGCAACAATCCGTTTGGCGTAGTCCTTGCAACCTTGGTTGGAATTCCGATGTATGCGGATATTTTCGGGACAATTCCGATTGCGGAAGCACTGCTTGTAAAAGGGGCGCAACTTGGAACGATTCTTTCTTTTATGATGGCGGTTACAACACTGAGTCTGCCGTCCATGATTATGTTGAAAAAGGCCGTAAAACCAAAGTTGCTAGGTGTATTTATTACAATTTGTGCGACCGGAATTATAATAGTTGGATATGTGTTTAATGCATTTCATGTATTTTTAATGTAGATGAGCAGGAGGAGATGAAAATGAAAGAGAAAGTGGCATTTGTATGTGTCCATAATTCTTGCAGAAGTCAGATTGCGGAAGTGCTTGGGAAAAGCTTGGTTTCTGAGATTTTTGAAAGCTATTCAGCAGGTACGGAGACGAAACCACAGATCAATCAAGATGCTGTCCGTTTGATGAAAGAGCAGTATCAGATTGATATGGAAGAAACACAATATTCAAAACTGTTGTCTGAAATACCACCGGTAGACATTGTCATCACTATGGGATGTAATGTTGACACTACAATGAGATGGCATTATAATCTGTGGTAGAGAAAAGCACGAAAGGGAGGAACTACCATGCAGATTTCAAGCCGTTTTACAATTGCAGTTCATATATTTGCCTGTATCGATACATTTAAAGAGGAATTTAAACTTACCAGTGAGTTTTTGGCTGCCAGTATCAATGTCAATCCGGTGATTATTCGAAAGATATTGTCTCAATTAAAGGCAGCAGGACTTGTGAAAGTGCAGAGAGGAAGTGGAGGTGCTTCGATTGCAAAACCACTTGATGAGATTACATTTTTTGATATCTATCAGGCGGTAGAATGTGTAGAGCATGGAGAACTTTTTCATTTTCATGAAAATCCGAATCAGAAGTGTCCGGTTGGAAGAAATATTCACAATGTTTTGGACGGAAAACTTATACAGATACAAGATGCCTTGGAGAATGAGCTTGGTAAAATTACATTAGAAGATGTGATGAAAGATACACAATATTATATTGCGAAAGAAAGAGAATAGATAGAGAGACTTTACTTAGAAATTTTCTGGGTGAAGTCTTTTTTCTAATATCGAGCATTTTTTGTCATCATAAAAATGTTGTAACTATTGACATTACGATAAAAATGGTTCATATTAAAGTTGTAATGATAGGTATTACAATAAAAGGAGGAAGGATGACATGACACAAACAGAACGTTTGGAATATTTGATTACCTGTCTCATAAAGGAACAACCGGAATATGAGGAGATTTCTATTCCAACTGAAATAGAAGAGAAAAAACGGCTGTTGCGGTCATTGATGAACGTTCGTCCGGCTGTTCCGATCAGCAGAGAATTTCTTCGTATACAGGATGAGTATTTGAAAAATGAATTGACACAGCAGGAGATTACCGAACTGAATTTTTTGACATCATGTAAGGATAATATGTATCTTTGGAAAGGTGATATCACAAAATTAAAAGTTGATGCAATTGTAAATGCCGGAAACAGTGCGCTGCTAGGATGTTTTATTCCTTGTCATGGTTGTATTGATAACGCAATACATTCTAATGCGGGGATTCAGTTGCGGTTGGAATGTCAAAAAATAATGGAAAGGCAAGGGAAACCGGAGCCGACGGGAAAAGCAAAAATCACAAAGGGCTACAATCTTCCGGCGAAATATGTTCTGCATACTGTTGGTCCGATTGTCCGTGGGCAATTGACAGAAAAAGACCGTACGCTGCTTGCAGCCTGCTATCGTTCTTGTCTGGAGTTGGCGGATGCATATGAATTGAAATCCATTGCATTCTGTTGTATTTCCACAGGAGAGTTTCACTTTCCGAATGAGATTGCAGGTCAGATTGCTGTGGATACAGTCAAAAAATATTTCCGAGAAACAGGTTCACAGATGGAGGTGGTATTTAATGTTTTTAAGGAAAAAGATTGGGAAATCTACAACCGATTGTTGGAAAGAGATTGAGAAACTGGAAAAACAAATCCAACAGGCAGACGCGATTATTATTGGAGCGGGGGCCGGTTTATCAACTTCTGCCGGATTTCATTATGCGGGAGAACGTTTTAAAGAGTACTTTGGAGATTTTGCAAATAGATATCATTTTATAGATATGTATTCCGGTGGCTTTTATCCATATGAGACATTGGAAGAACATTGGGCATATTGGAGCAGATATATTTACATCAATCGATATATGGATGCACCGAATCCGGTTATAATAATTTGTATTCACGGGTTAAAGAAAAAGACTATTTTGTATTGACCACAAATGTAGATCATTGCTTTCAAAAAAGCCGGATTTGATAAACATCGGTTATTTTACACGCAAGGGGACTATGGTCTGTTCCAGTGCAGTGAACCGTGTCATCAGAACACTTACAATAACGAAGCGGTCATTAGAAAAATGGTTGAGGCGCAAGGGTATCGTGTCGATGGTAATGGGCGGTTAGTTGTTCCGGAAAGCAGACAACCTGAAAGGAAGATTCCATCAGAGTTGGTCCCGCACTGCCAAAAATGTGGGAAACCGATGAGTATGAATCTGCGTGCTGATGGAACATTTATACAAGATGAGGGATGGTATGCGGCGTCGAATCGATACTATGAGTTTTTAAAGAGACACGAAAATCTTTTATTCTTTTTCTGGAACTAGGGGTTGGAGAAAATACTCCGGCGATCATCAAGTATCCTTTCTGGCGGATGACGGCGGAGAATCCAAAGGCGGTCTATGCCTGTATAAATTGGGGACAAGCCTATGCACCGAAGGAGATTTCAGAAAGATCCATCTGTATTGATCAAGATATTGGAGAGGTGCTTGGAAAAATAATCAAAGACAATGTGTAAAGTAGTATTTGACAATGAAAACAAGAAGGAATATAATTGGTTATACCATTTGGAACAGGAGGCGGGATATGGAGGAAAAACAAAGTGCCAGAGAGACTGCCATTCAATATTTTTTACAGGAGATAAGAAGTGGAAATTTAAAGTCCGGTGATAAAATATTGAATGAGAGGCAGCTTGCTGATGTGTTAGGAATCAGCAGAGTTCCGCTCAGAGAAGCAATCTGCACATTGTCAACACTTGGAATTTTAGAGGCACATCAAGGAAATGGGACATATGTCAGTGAAAAGAATGCTCAGATTTTTTCAAGTGTAATAAAAAAATATGGGATATTTGATCGTTCTATAGTAGATGAAGTCTTTGAGGCCAGAATTCTGTTTGAGGCAGATGCAGCAAGGCTGGCTGCTCAAAATAGAACATCAGAGGATTTGAAATGTTTGCAGGAAGCATTAGTGAATCATGAAAAAGCGTTAGTTCTTTATCATAAGGGGGAAATATCAGCTGAGGTCATGATGGAATATGATGGCGCAATCCATCTAGGGATAGCGGCATCTGCACATAACAATTTTATGTTACAGATTATTGAGGCAATACGCCATGTGACCATTGAAAAAGATTTTTTTGCGGAACAGTATACAGTTGACAGGCAGCATTTTGCAGAATCTCAAAAGATGCACAGAGAGATTGTAACAGCTATTGAAAATCAGAATATGGATATGGCATATAGAAAAATGCAGGAGCATATTATTCAAATTCGTGCTGCTCTTGACTTAGATTCGATTAGGAGGACCGGGAAATGAAAACTTATCGTTGGGCTACTTTAGGATGTGGTGTGATTGCCAATGAATTGGCACAGGCAATGCAAAAAGACGGACGAACACTCTACGGTGTTGCAAATAGAACATATGAGAATGCAGTTGCGTTTGCCAAAAAGTATGAAGTTGAAAAAGTTTATAAGAACATACAGGATCTTTTTGAGGATGATGATGTGGATATTGTCTATATTTCCACACCGCACAATACACATATACAATATTTGAGAGAGGCATTGAAGCATGGAAAACATGTGCTTTGTGAAAAATCTATTACGCTGAATGCAAAGGAACTGGAAGAAGCAAAACAGCTTGCAGAAGAAAATGGTGTCGTTTTGGCGGAGGCAATGACGATTTATCATATGCCTTTGTATAAAAAATTGCAGGAAGTGATTCGAAGCGGAAAGTTGGGGAAACTTTGCATGGCTCAGATGAATTTTGGAAGTTATAAGGAATACGATATGCAGAACCGTTTCTTTAATCCGAATTTAGCAGGCGGGAATCCTGCTTATGAATCCGGCAGGAGAGATGGCTACGATAGCGCTTACCCTGCATGCAAAACAGCCGAAGAGGGGAATGCTTGCATTTGAGAATGGCTATGTTGAGATTTATGACTATCCACGGGCAGAAAAAGCTGTAATCACTTATACAGAAGATGCCTCGCAGGAAGTCATAGAGTGTGGAAGTACGAAGGATGCACTCTGGTATGAGGTGAATGATATGGAAGAGGCAGTGTCAGGTGCTGCAGATGAGATGCATTTTGATTATACGGTGGATGTGATGAACGTTATGACTGAAATCAGAAAGGCGTGGGGACTGTCTTATCCGGAAGAACGAGAAAGTTTATAATTAGAGGGATTGTTATGGAGTATAGAAGATTTAAAGATACCATCGTTGCGCGACTGGACAGAGGAGAAGAAATTCTTGCACAGGTAAAAGAAATTGCCCTAAAAGAAGAGATAAAACTGGCAAGCGTACAGGCGTTGGGGGCGATGAATAAGTTTACAGTCGGTGTGTTTAAAACAGATGAAAAAGAATATTTGGCAAATGAATTTTGCGGAAGTTTTGAAATTGTGTCCCTGACAGGAACAGTCAATACAATGAATGATGAGTTTTACTGTCATCTGCATATGAGCGCAGGTAACGACAAGGGCGAAGTCTTTGGCGGGCACTTGAATCAGGCTGTTGTAAGTGCAACTTGTGAGATGGTGATTACAGTCATTGATGGAGCGGTAGACAGATATTATGATGAACAGATCGGCCTTAATCTGTTTCGATTTTAAGTTGTTTTATTTTTACAGAGCTTAATATTGACATATCTGTAAAAATAGATATATAATGCAAACATGAGCAAATTAGATATATTTAAAGCATTAAGCAATGAAACGAGATTAAGCATTTTGAAATGGTTGAAAGAACCTGAAAAATATTTTCCGCCACAAGGACTACATATTCCGGATGGAGATGATTTTTCAAACAGTGTATGTGTTGGTTCTATTTGTGAGAAGACAAATATCTCACAATCAACTATATCGCACTATTTAGATATGTTACAACGTGCAGGGCTTTTGGAATCTAGAAGGTTCGGTAAATGGACGTATTACAGGAGGAACGAAAAAAACATTCAAGAACTTGCAGAATTTATCCGTAGTGAACTTTAAAATCTCTTAGGCAGGAATATTCCTGCCTATTGCTAATGATAAAATATCTATATTTAGCGATATATAAATTTAATAAAATCACAAATTACTGAGAAGAGGTTGTGGCTTTAGAAGATGAGTGTTAAAATTTGTATTATATATAGCTTGCGACACAGGCATTCTTGAAGTAAAGACAAGAAAGTATTTAATTTCCAATGGCAGAAAAAGATAGAAAGGACGGTATCGAAGTGATAGAAAAAGCGATTATGTTTGCGACACAGGCACATGAGGGACAGGTTCGAAAAGGTACGGACAGACCGTATATTGTACATCCATTAGAGGTGGGCAGAATTGTAGCGTCTATGACAGAGGACGAGGAGATCATCAGTGCGGCAATTTTGCATGATACAATTGAAGACTGCGAAGAAATTACGGAAGAAGTGATCTGTCGGGAGTTTACAAAAAGAGTAGCAGAGTTTGTGGCGAAGGAAAGTGAAGATAAGTCTAAGACATGGATGGAGCGCAAAGGGGCGACGATTGAACATTTGAAGACAGCGTGCAGGGAAGTGCAGATGATCAGTCTTGCAGATAAGCTGTCGAATATGCGCGACATTGACCGTGATTATCCGGAATGTGGAGAAGAATTGTGGCAGAGATTTCGCATGAAAGATAAGGAAATCATCGGCTGGTATTACAAAGGTGTCAGAGATTCACTGAGGGAAGCGATGAAAGAAAATCCAGTGTACTTGGAATATTGCGAGTTGGTGGAAAAGAATTTTGGGTAACACATGTAATGAAATGATATCATTTACCTGATTTGTCACTGGTGATTTAAAACATAGAAAACCACCACTTGGAGTTGAGCGGTGGTATTTCTATGTTCATTCTTTATAGGTTAATCCCTTGTGGGTGGTTGAGTATAACACGATTGTTTAGTGTATTCAACAGAGAGTTATTCTGTCACAAAGATGAATTTTACATCTCCGTCCATACCGTCAGAGATACCGGAGAAGTTCTTATAAGATTTGGAGCTGTCTAATATTGTATTGACTTTATTGAGCAGTCCATCAATGTCACCGTCAAATACTTCGACCAATTTTTGGATTCCCTCTTCATTGAATTGAATCATACCATCATTCAGTGCGATGGCGCCGTCATCTAGTTTTTTCACGCCTTCGATCAGTGCGGCGGAACCGCTGTTTAACGTCTGGAGACCATTTACAAGTGTTCCAGCACCGGAATCCAATTGTGCGGCACCGGAGTTTAATTGTGCTGCACCATCTGAAACGCTTTTGGCACCGTTATATGCCTCAGTCATTTTTTTGTTCAAAGTGGCAGCCCCACTGCTTACTTGAGAGGAGCCACTTGCGAGTTGATTCAAGCCGTTGGCAAGACCGTTCTGTCCGCCGATTCCTTCGCAAAGTGCGAGGTTCCGTTTTTTAAAGTGGAGACACCAGCATTCACTTGGTCGATGAGACCATTTTGACCGGTTACGGCGTTGTTAAGTTCACTGGCGCCGGAGGAAAGTTTATCGGTTCCAGCGTTGATTGCAATCGTATTCTGCGCAACTTGATCTACAACAGCGCTGGTTGTCTGTGTTCCAATAACTACGTTCTTTAACAATTCCTGAATATCTGATTTTGCACGTTCCTGTGTGCTGGCTTGTTCTTGCAACGTATTGATGCTTTCCTGAATAGATGCTTTTACATCTTCTGGGAGATCGTCACGCTCTAATAATGCAGATAAGGAAGCGATTGCGCTGTTTGCTTCATCATTTGTTGAAGAAGGTGGAAACATCTGGGCAAGTGTCTGTGCAGCAGTAGCAGTATTTTTTGCAATATCTTTCAGGCTTTGGTTACCAGTCTGTGAAGTGCCTGTATTCATCACATCATTTACCGCAGAAATACTGGCTTTTAGTCCAGGCTGTTCTGCGGTAAGCGGATTGTTAAGTCCGGCGTCTAATTGCTGCAGAGCGCCTGCAAGCGAAGAGATTCCAGGAGCTAGCTGCTCCTGCATTTTCGCAACGCCTTCATCTAACTGAACTGCGCCAGGAAGAAGTACGGAAAAAACCTGCTTAGAGGCGGAAGTAAGCCCCAGACTTACCTTGGAAGCACCTGCATTGAGTGTGTTTGTGCCGTCTTTTAATTGTGAGGTTCCATCTGTGAGGGCAGCGCTTCCATCTGCCAGAGATTTACTTCCGGATGCAAGGGAAGAAGTACCGTCTTTTAGCGTATTGCCGCCGGCGATCAATTGATCAATCCCGTCTGTCAATGTACCGGAAGAAGACAGCAGGGTGTCCAGTCCATTTCGTAATTCTCCTGAACCACTTACCAATTTGTTGGAAGAATCCTGAAGTGTCTGCATAGAATCTTCTAGTTCAGACAAACTGTCAAATCCTTCTGTATCCAATTGATTGAAAATATCGTTTGTAGCAATCGTCATTCCTTCAGAGAGTTCATAATCTGTGACATCAGCTTCCAGCTCGAAATAGTCAGGAATGTCCAGATCCAGATTTTTGACGTCCAATTTTTCTTTTAAAGAAGGAAGTCCCATTCCGATTATAATGTCCCTGTCGCCGTCGGAGAAAATTTTACCATTTGTCACCTGCAGGTTTGTCATCTTATCTGTGTCGAAAATCAGTCCAGTCACCATTAAGAACGGAACGTAATCTTCTTTGGAAATCGTTGTATTTTCATATTGGTAGCGCGCAACAAGATGACCGCTTTTCCCCTTTAGATCGTTGGCGCTGATTTTTTTGCCGTCCAAAGTATAAGTTACCTTGACTCCGACAGGAAGTGATTGGGTGGTTGTACCCTGATAGCAGATATCTTTTTTGTCTGTGTTCCAGATTAACTTATTTTTTTGCTTAGAAAATTTTTCGTTGCCCTTTACATTTTCGATATCACTTAAAGTGGAGGTATCACTGAATTTTCCGGTACTGTTAATATTTTTCAGCTGGTCAGACACAATGACAGATGTGACGTTTCCGTCTTCGTCTGTCTTTGCATATACTGTCTCAGATTTATATGGTTTTGACTCAAAAGAGCTCTCTTTTTCTTTTGTGGTTTTCTTTTCTGCTGTCGTTGTCTGAGCGGTAGTTTTGGTATCTTTTGCAAGTGTCGGAGAAGATACGGCACCCAAAGATCCAACAATTAAAGCGACAGCTGTTGCAATTGTTACAAGTTTTTTATAATCTCTGTTTTTCATAATTAGTTACCTCCTGATTCATTGAACGCATTCCTTTTGTCGTTGCACAGATTGGTTTATCGAAAATCATCAGTGCGGACGGAAGAATAAAGATTACGGTGAACATACTGATAATTGCACCACGTGCCATCAGGCTGCAGAGAGCGGAAATCATATCAATGTCAGAATATAGTCCGACTCCAAATGTCGCAGCAAAAAAATCCAAGTGCAGATACGATAACGGAGCTGATGGAAGTTGAAAGCGCGATATAAACAGCCTCTTTTTTTGGTTTTCCTTTGCAGCGCTCTTTTTTATTTTTTGGAGGGAGATTATGAAGAAAAATATCGACCTGCTTCACGAACCGATCCTGCCTGCGCTTACACGTTTGGCGCTTCCCATCATGGCTACCTCCCTGGTGCAGATGGCCTATAATATGACGGATATGGCCTGGATCGGACGGGTGGGAGCCGGAGCAGTGTCGGCGGTGGGATCGGCGGCCATGTTCACCTGGTTTTCCCAGGGCGTAAGCAGCCTGGCGAGAATGGGAGGCCAGGTAAAGGTAGCCCATTCCCTGGGCCGGGGCGACCGGGAAGAGGCGGGAAAATACGCCCAGGGGGCGCTGCAGCTGGGGATCCTGTTTGCAGTGATCTTTGGGATCCTGTCAGTGGCGTTCCGGAAGCAGCTCATCGGATTTTTTAATATGCAGGACCGGCAGATCGTCCGTGATGCGGAGATCTATCTGACCATCACCTGTGGACTGATCCTCTTTTCTTTTTTAAATGCCATCTTTACTGGAATCCTGACTGCGTCGGGGGACAGCCGGACGCCTTTTTGTGGCCAATGTGATCGGGCTGGTGATCAACATGGTCCTGGATCCCTTCCTGATCTTCGGATTCGGCCCCATACCGGCCATGGGGGCCGCCGGAGCGGCCATTGCCACAGTGGGGGCCCAGGCGGTGGTAACGGCGGTGTTTTTATGGTTTGCCCGCAGGGATACCCTGGTGTTCAGCCAGGTCCATATCCTGGAGCGGACCAGCCGCAGATATATCCGCCAGATCATAAAGATCGGGTTTCCAGCCGGGGTCCAGACCATGATATACAGCGGGATCTCCATGGTCCTGACCCGTATGGTCACGGATTTCGGAGATACGGCCATTGCGGTCCAGAAGGTGGGAAGCCAGATCGAATCGGTGGCCTGGATGACCGCAGACGGATTTGCAGCAGCCATCAATTCCTTTATCGGGCAGAACTTCGGAGCCGGAAAGACGGAGCGGGTCAAGGGAGGCTATAAAAAGGCCGCCTGGATCATGGCCGCCTGGGGACTGGGCTCCTCGGCGCTTCTGATCTTCGGGGCGGAGCCGGTGTTCCGGATCTTCATCCATGAGCCGGAGGTGGTGGCCGACGGCATCATCTATTTGCAGGTGCTGGGACTGTCCCAGATGTTCCATGTG
>ENA-OPZZ01001980-OPZZ01001980.1-human-gut-metagenome-genome-assembly--contig:-NODE-1980-length-11143-cov-7.510439_pt1 | contig 11143 bp, 5 predicted proteins | sample MGYA00242487_ERZ504511 | MGnify/ENA primary metagenome ERZ504511 (study PRJEB26092, sample SAMD00036241) | human gut metagenome | host: Homo sapiens | study: EMG produced TPA metagenomics assembly of... | reverse complement strand
GTGGTCTTATTTTAATGTTCAAAATCTTGCAAAAATTTTTGCCTGAAATCATCAATTTGCTATTGACTTTTTATTTGCAGGCTCGGTAATTGAATTGCCGAGGATTCCCGCTTATTATCCTAAAATTGTTATAATAAGAGTCCGTATGCAGAACTTTTGTATATAATAGACTAAGTGAATATCTGGAAATGAGATTAAAATGCCAGACCAGAAAATAGATAACCTTTTAAATCTTGCAATGGATGCAACCCCACAGGAGCGTAGAAAGTCAGGAAATCTTAACATAGGATATGATCCTGCAACCAGGCTATGGGATGTGATCATAAAGTACAGCGGACCGGAAAGTGGTCTGGCTGGAAATGGAATTCAGGTAGTGCCATTGTTAGGCGGCTATGCAGTGGTAACTTTGCCGGAAAGTGAGATTGATGAGTATTCCCACAGAGTGCAGGTGGAATTTATGGAGAAACCCAAACGCCTGTATTTTGAATTGTTTCAGGCGAAGGGAGCGAGTTGCATCCGCACAGTGCAGACCGGCAGGAATGGACTGACGGGAAAAGGAATCCTGACAGGAGTTGTGGATTCAGGAGTGGATTATTTTCACTCTGATTTCCGAAATGCAGATGGGAGCAGCAGAATTTTACGTTTATGGGATCAGAGCATACAGGGAAATCCACCTCAGGGATATGTGACAGGAACTGAATATACGAAAGGGCAGATAGATGAGGCGCTTGCATTTGGAGAAAACCAGGGCAGGCGTCTTGTTCCATCTTCAGATTACAGTGGACATGGAACTTCCGTGCTGGGAATTGCAGCAGGAAATGGGAGAGCATCAGATGGGGTGAATCAGGGAGTTGCCTGTGAAAGTGATCTGTTGGTTGTGAAAATGGGAATTCCCAGAGAGAACTCCTTTCCCAGGACTACGGAACTGATACAGGGGATTGATTATCTGGTGAGGCAGGCGCTGGCTATGGAAAGACCAATGGTGATCAATCTCAGTTTTGGAAATAATTATGGCTCACACAAGGGAGATTCCCTCCTTGAAACATATATAGATATGGTTTCTTCCATAGGACGTCTGGCTATCTGTACAGGTACAGGGAACAACGGCAATCAGCCTCTGCATGAGGGCGGAACCATGAAACAGGGACAGACCAGACAGATAGAATTATCTGTGAGCAGCAGGGAACCAACATTAAATGTGCAGTTATGGAAATCCTATGAGGATGAAATGAGTATTTATATTGAAAATCCATCCGGAAACCGGATCGGCCCCTTAGACGAAAAGCTTGGTCCTCAGAGGTACAGACTGGGAAATACAGATCTTTTAATCTATTATGGCAAACCTGGACCCTATCATCTGACACAGGAAATCTACATAGATTTCCTTCCTGGAAAAACTTATGTGGACAGTGGAGACTGGAAAATCATCCTAAGTGGAAAAAAGGTCAGAGGAGGGGAATATTACCTGTGGCTGCCGGGTGGAAATACTCTGAACAGAGGGACTGGGTTTTATGAACCAAGGGCATATGGGACTTTGACCATACCTGCCACAGCCCGGCGGGTTATTACAGTTGGAGCATATGATTCGCTGGTTGACTCCTATGCGGATTTTTCCGGAAGGGGCAGCAGAATGCTGCCATATCTGAAACCTGATCTGGTGGCACCCGGAGTGAACATAGTTGCCCCCGTACCCGGTGGTGGTTACAGAACAGTAACAGGGACTTCCTTTGCAACACCCTTTGTCAGCGGATCCGCAGCATTGTTAATGCAATGGGGGATTGTAAATGGAAACGATCCCTATCTCTATGGGGAAAAAGTAAAAGCTTATCTCCGAAAAGGCGCCAGACCATTGCCGGGGTATGAGGAGTATCCCAATGAAGAGGTGGGATGGGGGCGATTATGTCTTGCAGAAAGTATTTCATTATAGTTGAAAAATAAGCCTTTTCGTGAAAAACAGTCGTATGTCTGTTATTATTCGGAAAATTTATCACTGTAATGAATATGCATATCTTCCCAGTCCATGAATAATACATAGAACACCCTTCCGTATTGCTGGCTTTTTACGATTCTTCCGTGATCGAGGACAGAAAGATAGGAGCCGTCAGCTTTTCGGAGGTGAAAGTGAATATAGTCATTTTCATTACCACTATCAATCTGTTCCCAGATGCTGGATTCTATCTGTTTCTGTTCATCTTTCAGGATCAGGTTGCGGAAGCGCTTATTGGTGAGTCTGAAGAGCTCGTCCATATCTTTATATCCGGTCATATGAAGGAACTCATGGTTTGCATAAAAGAGTTCGTCATCGTCTTTGTCCGCTCTGTATATGATAAATGCACCCGGAAGGTGTTCAGAGATATCTTTAAATGCGAATCCCAGTTGTTTACGGATTCCGGACTGAAGACCTTCCCTGTAGGCCATACACCCGTTTTTTCCGTGAAGTTTTATTTCATAAAGGGCTGCATCTGCACAGCGCATAAGCTGTGAACGGCTGGCTGCAAATGTGGGATATTCCGCATATCCCAGAGAAATGTTAAATGACTGTTCTTTTCCCTTGTATGAGAATGTCTTTGGAAGTCCGGTAAATTGCTGTAGCAGTTCTTTTGCATCTTCACAGGTATAATTTTGTAAAAGAATACAGAATTCATCCCCGCCGTTTCTTCCCAGTAATGCATCAGATGGAAAAAATGTTTTCATGCTGTCTGCCAGACTCTTTAATGCTTTGTCTCCATAGGCGTGGCCATAGATATCATTAATAAACTTAAAATCATCGATATCAAGGAGTGCAGCCACAAAATGTGCTTTCGGATTTTTATCCATCATTTTTTCTGCTGATTCGTCAAATCCATAGCGGTTGTAAATACCTGTAAGAGAATCCGTGCGTGCCAGTATCTGAAATTTATTTTTGTTTTCGTTTGATACCAGCCATACCCTGATAAGTCCCGACAGAAGTAAGATGATGACAGTAAATATTATACTGGCTTTTGCTATTAATAAATTGTCTTGCCATCCGCTTTCAGGAGTTACTTCAAACTTCCAGTTTTCTTTCCCTATGGTAAAATCATAAGAAACCGGCTGCGTTATCTGACCATCTGACTGGTAAACGGTTTTATAAGTGTCACTCCAGGGAGTTTCTGTTTTGGAAAGTCTGTACTCATATCTAAAACCTGAAAGTGCATGGATCGAGTCGGAAAAAATATCAGGAACACGCAGGATAACAATGGTAAATCCCCAGAAATACGCCTGTCCGTGCTCATCATTCAGGTAGACCGGATTGCGAACAGCAATTCCATAGCTGCCCTGTTTCAATTCAAAGGGTCCCTGTGTAATGATTGTATGGTTGTCTCTTGCATAACAGGAAATTCTGCCACGGTCTTTATCATGGAGCAGATCAATTTTACCTGCCCCATTTCCCTCAGCAGGATAAATATCTGTTACAACACCGTCCGGAGCAAGCTGTACACTTTCAATAGAATCAGATATAAGATTTTCTGCAATCGTATCAAATTGCTTGATATCTCCATTTCCACTGATCAGAACCTGTTTCAGAGTATCTGTGATCGCAATTCCATTTGTAATTTCATTTTTAATACGTTCGCCGTAGGTTGATACATTTAATTGTGCGGTTGTGCGTCTCTGCCATTTTTCGTGAGTGTCTGTTTTGTATACGATGAAACCAACAAGGCACATGCTCAGTAAAAAAAACGATAAGAGGCACAAGCGTTTTTTTCTTCACCTGTTTCACCTCATTTTTATCGGATATTTTTATGATGGAATATTACAGCACAGAAATGAAAAAACGGAATGAATTTTTTTCAAAACACAGGTACAAAAACATAGGCAAAATCAGACAAAAGTTTCTTAAAGTGAAAATGTTGTAGGTATGAGGAAAACATGTTATGGTATGTATACAATGCGTAAAGAGGAGCAGAAAAAATGAAGTACGAACATATCACAGAGGGCCGTTTCATAGATCGTCCTAATCGGTTTATTGCACATGTGGAGATCAATGGGCAGGTGGAAACGGTTCATGTAAAGAATACAGGCAGGTGCAGGGAGCTTCTGATCCCGGGTACACAGGTTTTTCTGGAAAAGAGCAGCAATCCGGCGAGAAAGACAGCCTATGATCTGATCTGCGTAAATAAAAAGGGCAGGGGCCTGATCAATATGGATTCTCAGATTCCCAATAAAGCAGCACTGGAGTGGGTAAAGGCAGGACATCTTTTTCCGGAAAAGGTTCAGGTAACGCCGGAGAAGACCTATGGAAATTCCAGATTTGATCTTTACGTCTGTTCAGAGAAACGTAAGGCTTTTATAGAAGTGAAAGGTGTCACTCTGGAATCTGACAATATAGCACGATTTCCTGATGCACCTACAGAAAGAGGTGTGAAGCATCTGAAGGAGCTGATCCATTGTATGCAGGAAGGATACGAAGCTTATCTGCTTCTGGTGATCCAGATGAAGGGAGTTGACAGGTTTGAGCCCAATTGGGGGACTCATCGGGAATTTGGAGAAACATTACAGGAAGCGGAAAGGGCAGGAGTGCATATTCTGGCCTATGACTGCCTGGTAGAACCTGACAGAATGGAAATTCATGATCCGGTACCTGTATGCCTTGCTTCTGACTGGAAATAAAAAAGTATTCCCGCAATCAGCAGGTCCTATTCAAAATTCCATTGCCGCAGGCAATCTGGAATGAATTTTGGCTACGTTACTGTGAACAGTAACGTGTGTTTTATACTTCAGAGCAGTAAATAATTGTAGACATGAAAGTATATGAAATGTATAATATGTATCAGAAGTTTTGTTGACAGATTTATAGGCAGATCAGTCAAAAACCTGAGATGACTATGAAAAAAGTTCCTGTAAAAGTTTTTTACGTGGAACTTTTTTTGCATCGTTTCGATGTTTATCCGAATCGGATAAGCCCTCTGCTTCAATTGAGGAAAGATGGCCACTTATATGGGAACCGACACGCAGATTACGAAACAGTAATAAATGGAAAGGAACTGGATATGAGAAAAAATCGAAAGAATGACTCCCATACCCGCAGAAAAAGAATTTTTATTGCAGCACTTCTTCTGGCAGGCAGTCTTATACCGGGAGGATGTGGAATAAAGAAAGAGAAAACATCGGACAGTGAACTGCCGGAGATTGTTATCGGAATAGATTATTTTGAACCTTACAGCTATCAGACGAGTGATGGCGAGTATAAAGGTATTGATGTGGAACTTGCAGAGGAAGCCTTTCAGAGGCTGGGTTATCAGCCTGAATTTGAGAAGGTTGTCTGGGAAGATAAAGAGAAACTTTTGTCAGATGGAACAATAGACTGTCTGTGGAGCTGCTATTCCATGAATGAAAGAGAAAACAAATATCAGTGGGCAGGACCGTATATGTACAGTCGTCAGATGGTGGTTGTAAGAGCCGAGAGTGAAATCCGGACACTTCAGGATCTGAAAGGGAAGAGGATTGCAGTTCAGGCGACCACAAAAGCAGAAGATCTCTTTCTTCATAATATAGAATCAAATCTTCCGCAGGCAGAACAGGTGAACTGTTTTTCTTCGTCGAATGAGCTTTATGCTGCACTTAGAAAAAATTATGCAGATGCGATTGCGGGACATGAGGCAATGCTTGGCAGTCTGATACAGGATGGCAAGGGCGCTTACCGTATGCTGGAGGAAAGTCCTTATAAATCAGAACTTGGAATTGCTTTCAAAAAAGGAACTCACGAAGAATTGGCAGAAAAGCTTGCAGAAACGCTTACAGAGATGCAAAGTGAAGGGATTACAGAAAAAATAGTTACAAAATACGGATTGGATGCGGACGAAACTCTGCCGGGAGGAGAAAGTAAATGAGCAGACAGATAAGAAGGCAGATACCGCAGAAACAGAAGAAAAAGAGGGTCGACAGAAATGTGTGTTTGCTTGTGTTTATTCTGATTTTTTCCGGAATACTGACTTTTCTTCTGCTGACAGCGAGAGATAATAGCAAGCTGAACAGTACTCTGGATGAGACCTTTGATTTTGTAAAAAACCGAATTGAAAGTTATGAGATTTATAACACCAATGATCAGGTGAAAAGCCTGGTACGTCTTTTGGACAAAACAACAGAATTAAGCAGAGTCATAGAACAGGAAGGAAATCTCAGTACAGAAATGCTGGACGAATATGCCAGGGAACAGCGCCTGACAGGAATCCTTGTACTGGATCAGAATCTGAAGGTGATAGAACAGAATGCAAAAGATGGAGATACTATGCCGCTTTGGCAGAAGCTGATCAAAAGTGATTATGTACGTGATATTGCAGAGCATCCGGAAAAGACTTATACCACCCGTCTGAGAAATAAAGGAAAGATCTATGATTTTGCGGCAGTGGCAAGACAGGATGCGGCAGGTATCCTGATCACATATGCGCAGAAGGAGGAAGTAAATGAGCTTAATGGAGATCTGACGATGGCATCGTTATTTTCTGACTTTCCTTTTGAGATGAATGGAAGTGTTGTGATCTGTGATGATGATAAGGTTGTCAGTACAAACAGACAGGAGCTGACTGCCCGCTCTATAGAAGAAGCAAAAAGTCAGTATAAAAATAAATTTGAGGCAGATGAGAATGGAATTGTCCATCTTCGTTCAGAGACAGGAAACTGGTTCGGACGTCGGGAGAAGATCAAAGACTACGATGCATATATCTTTTTCCCGGAAAGTCAGGTGTACATCACACGAAATATTATATGTGTGATTTATGTGCTGCTTGCACTGCTTCTTTTCTTACTTTATCGGGTGAACAGGAGCAGAACAGAAAAGAGAAGTATCCTTCAGGACCAGAAAAGACTTCGGGTGATCAATGCACTGGGGCATGCATATGCCTCTATTTCTCTTGTGAATCTAAAAACAGAGGAAATCGAAATCCTGAAATCTTCAGGAAATATGAAGCCGGATCAGAATGGGGATATGCTTTTCAAAGCGCATCAGGAAGAACTTATAAGGCAGGTGATTGCAGAGCCATTTCAGAAGGCATACTGGGAATTTGTCGATATAAGTACAGTGGCAAAACGTCTGGAAGAACGTGAAACGCTGAGTTTTACAGCTCGGACAGTGGATGAAAGATGGATGACAATGATCATTGTGCCACAGGGATATGATAAAGATGGGAAATTGTGTACAGTTCTGGTTGCAATCCGTGATGCGACAGAAGAAAAAGAACGTGAGATTGCGCAGGATAGGAATCTGAGAAATGCACTTGCGGCTGCGGAACATGCGAACAGGGCGAAGACTGTGTTTCTGAATAATATGTCTCATGATATCCGCACGCCGATGAATGCGGTCATTGGATTTACTGCGCTTGCGACAACACATATTGATAATAAGGAGCTTGTTCTGGATTATCTGAATAAAATCCATACATCCAGTCAGCATTTGCTTAGCCTGATCAATGATGTGTTGGATATGAGCAGAATCGAGAACGGTTCCGTACGGATTGAATATACAGTTGTACACCTGCCGGATATCCTGCATGACTTAAATACAATTATACAGGAATCTGTACATTCTAAACAGCAGGAGTTTTATATTGATACACAGGATATACTCCATGAAGATATCATTACCGACAAGCTGCGCCTGACGCAGGTGCTTCTGAATATCAGCAGTAATGCTGTGAAATTTACACCGGTCGGGGGTACGGTTAATATTCGTGTTTCTGAGAAATCATGCAGAAGAGACGGATATACAACAGTGGTATTCAGTGTCAAGGATGATGGAATCGGGATGTCACCGGAGTTCAGGGAGCAGGTGTTTGACTCGTTTACAAGAGAACATACCGTTACGGAAAATGGAATCGGAGGAACCGGTCTCGGAATGGCAATCACCAAAAACATTGTGGATATGCTGGGCGGTACGATTCATGTTGAAAGCGAAGTTGGAAGGGGAACGGAGTTTACGGTTATGCTTGAATGTGAAATATCAGAGATGACTGTGAAGGAGGAACCTGATCCGGAGCAAAGAGAGCCCCTTAAGAATGAGAAGCAGAAAATCCGGGCAGAAATCCAGAGGCGTTATGAAGGGAAGAAAGTTCTTCTTGTAGAGGATAATGAGCTGAACCGGGAGATCGCAACAGCGATCATGGAGGAAATTGGTCTGGATGTGGATTGCGTTGAGGATGGTACAGATGCTGTGAATATCATGTCATCTGCAGAAGGCAGAAAATATGATCTGATCTTCATGGATATTCAGATGCCGAAGATGGATGGATACACCGCAACCCGGGAAATCCGTACATTGAATGATCCGAAATGCGCAAATATACCAATCATTGCGATGACTGCCAATGCTTTTGAAGAAGACCGTAAAAAGGCAATCAAAGCGGGTATGAACGCTCATATTGCCAAACCAATCAGTGTAGATATAATTCTGGAAAATCTGGAGAGAATGCACCAAAGCGTGTCTGAAAATTCAGACACGCTCTAATGCTTTTGACGAAAACAGAAAGTACTTATAATAAACCTGCTAAGAAAAGTTAAAAACTTTTCAGCAGGTTTATCTTTCCGTTCCTCTTGGTTATCGTATGTGGCAGAAAAAGAGTCTAAACTGGAACTGGCAGTCTCCATGATCCGGCAGGTTATGCCTGAATTTCACAGCAAAGATCATGTCATCATCCTTTGTGAAAGCTGGTATACTTTGCCACTTTCGTGAAAAATATCGAAACACATATAAAATCAAATGCTATAACAAAGGCCTTAAAACAGATGATTCATTAACAAGTCTATCATTTATAAAGTTGTAAACGGGTGTTTTTCATATAAACACGCTTCTTTCTGATAAATGAGTGGTCTGGGGATATTGCAGATATCCTCTTTTTTTATCATATCATATCTTTTTGTAGTCTGCATTAGCATACTTTGTGGAATCGCCATAGTTACTATAGGATAAAGTATATTGTATACAATTTACTGATTTCACATCCTTTACAGTACAAATATCTGCACTTCATAGAATTTTAGAACGAAACCATAGAAGAAATTTATAAAATTTGCCAATAAAACTGGATAAAATGAGCATTTTGTGATACATTTATTAAGGAATATGTATTGAACTTATTTATCTGGTTTTATTGGCCCTTTTTGAGTGCAGAGAGATGGAGGGAACGTATAAGAGCAGATACCATAAGGATATAATTTTTACTATTTTATCATAAGGAAGGTGAGCAATTGGAAAACTATACTAAGTACAAACTGAAAAGCAGTGATGAACTTGCATCAGTGCTTGACGGTAAGGACAACCTGTTTGTGATTGCCTGCAACAAATGTTTCAAAGAATTTGAAACTGTTGACGAACCGGATTGTGACGAATTCCTGAAATTCGCTGCAGATCAGGGAAAGAAGGTTACAGGCAGTGCAAAATTTGATTTCTTATGCAACAAGATGCACACAGAAAGAAAATTACAGGATCTGATTCCGGAAGGTACAGAGAATGTAGTAGTAATTTCCTGTGGCCTTGGTATTCAGACCGTTGCGGATCTGGCAGGTAAGCCGGTAGTTGCTGCAAGCAACACCCTTAACTACAGAGGTCATCATGGCATGGCACTTACCAAGAAGAGCTGTGACGCATGTGCGCAGTGTTATCTGAACATTACCGGAGGTGTCTGTCCGATCGTTGACTGTTCAAAGAGTCTTGTCAATGGACAGTGCGGTGGAGCAAAGAATGGAAAATGCGAAGTAGATCCGAATAAAGACTGTGCATGGGAGAAGATTTACCAGAGACTTGCAAAACAGGGACGTCTGGAAGAATTCTTAAACCAGCCTGTACAGGTTCGTGATTTCTCCAAAGTTAATTTCAAAGTGATCAACGACTATGTGAAGTCCATCAGAGAAGACAGACTGGACGGATATTACGGCGGTGTTCATCCGTCAGAACGCAAGGAATTCAGTGAGCATATCGCTCTGAAGAAATTCCCGGATCCGAAGACAGTTGTAATCTCCATGTCACAGCATCTGGGCGCACCGGCTAATCCGATCGTTCAGGTTGGTGACACTGTAAAAGTTGGTCAGAAGATCGGTGAAGCTGCCGGATTTATCAGTGCTCCGGTACATTCCAGCGTAAGCGGAACCGTAGTTGCTGTTGAACCGCGTATGCATGGCACACGCGGAAGCGAAGTGATGGCTGTTGTCATTGAATCGGATGGAAAAAATACTCTGCACGAATCCGTACAGCCACATGGTGATCTTGACAATCTTACTCCGGATGAGATCATTGATATCATCCGTGAAGCCGGAATCGTTGGTATGGGCGGTGCAGGTTTCCCGACCTGTGTCAAACTTAAACCTGCCAAACCGGTAGATACCATCCTTCTCAACGGATGTGAATGTGAGCCTCTGTTAACAGCAGACCACAGAGTACTCCTTGAGTATGCAGATGACATTATTTTTGGTCTGAAAGCAGTCCTTAAGACAACAGGTGCCGAGAAGGGTATCATCGTTATCGAGGATAATAAGCCGGATGCCATTGAATTAATGCAGAAAAAAGTTGCTGATATCGGAAACATGGAAGTATTTGTTGCAAGAACCAAATACCCGCAGGGTGCTGAGAAAACTCTCATCAAGCGCGTTATGGGAAGAATTGTTCCAAGCGGCGGTCTTCCGGCAGATGTCGGCGTTGTTGTAGATAATATCAGTACAGTAAAAGCAATCTCCGATGCGATCCAGACAGGAATGCCTCTGGTTGAGCGTGTTGCTACAGTAACAGGCGAGAAGATCAAGAATCCTGGAAACTTCGTTATCAAGATCGGTACAAGCGTAAGAGAGCTGATCGATTACTGCGGCGGATTTACAGATGACGATGTTCTGGTTAAGATGGGCGGACCAATGATGGGATTCCCTCTGAACACACTGGATGTACCGATGATGAAAGGCTCCAATGGTATTATTGCCGTTGAACCGGATGAGACAAAAGAACAGCCGTGTATCAAGTGCGGACGCTGCGTAGATGTATGTCCGATGGAACTTTCACCTCTGTATTTCGTGAAATATGCGAAAGATGAGAACTGGCAGGGCATGAAAGACATGAACGTTATGGATTGTGTTGAGTGCAGATGCTGTCAGTATATCTGTTCTTCCAAGATTCCGATCATTAACAGTATCAAAGCCGGAAAAA
>ENA-OPZZ01001979-OPZZ01001979.1-human-gut-metagenome-genome-assembly--contig:-NODE-1979-length-11149-cov-2.924242_pt1 | contig 11149 bp, 15 predicted proteins | sample MGYA00242487_ERZ504511 | MGnify/ENA primary metagenome ERZ504511 (study PRJEB26092, sample SAMD00036241) | human gut metagenome | host: Homo sapiens | study: EMG produced TPA metagenomics assembly of... | reverse complement strand
AGAGCTCCAGGTGCATGAGCATATCATAGTAGACATTGTGCCGGACGGCCAGGGAGCTGGGCTCCCGTTCCGCCGGTTTTTGTGACAGGGGCTGCTGGGGAAACCGGTAAAGAACGCTGTCCTCCGATAACGCCCGAAACGCCTGCCGGTTTGAAACCCCCTCCATCTTGGCATAGAGGGACACGCTGTTGCCCTTTTCTCCGCAGAGCACACAGCGGAAAATATTTCTGGTGGTGTTGAGAAAGAGATGGTGTTTCCCTGGCCCGTGGTCGCCGCAGAATGGGCACGAGGCTTCCACCTCGTCCCATTCCAGCGTGCGATCATTCAGGACAAGCCCACATCTTCTCGCCACATTCAGGATCGGAAATTCCTGATAAGAATGGCCGGAACGGTGCTTGCCCATAGGCGCTCACCGTTTTATGCGGCTTTCGGGACACCCGTATTGTCGGCCACCTGGACCTGCAGCGCGTGCCCTTGATCACTTTGGCGATAAACACCTGCCCCGTGGGGCGAACATTGTCGATGACGGGAACGGACTCCACATCGTCGATAAAAGTCGGGTACTCGACGCCCAGCAGACGCTTGATCAGCTCCGCAACTTCCAGTCCAGCCCGAATTCGCTCGGAGTGAGACAGACAAATGTAGTCGCGGCCCTCATAGGTGAAGCGGAATACATCCTTGACTTCGCCGGTGCTCTTCACCACATCATAGAGGGTGATCGACACCCGGTTCATCCTGAGCTTAGAGAAGTTGATCTCCACCCGCTTTGAGATATAGAAGGCCAGGGCGGAAAGAAGCTCCTTCTTTTGCTGGATGGAGGCCTGCATCTGCTTGATGTCCTGCTCCTGCTTCCCCGCAGCCTCCGGAGAGGCCTGGACCAGCTTCGACAGCACCTCAATTTTGGCATTGAGCCCGGCAAACTCCGTGCGGGCCCTGTTCAGTTCCTCGATTTCCTCCTGGCTGAGCATACCGCATTCCCGGTCCAGCTCGGTGCTCTGGATCTCGCTGTGCAGGCGCTCAAGCTCTTGCTGGTGGAAATTTCGCCGTTCCTCCGCCTGTTCAAGCGCCTGTTTACGTTGGCCGCTGAGTTCCTCAAGCTCGGCTTCTCCGGCGGCAATATCGTCCTCCCGAAACTGCTCAAAAACGGTCCGCGCCTTGGCGTCCAACTCCTGGACTTCTTTGCACTGGGCGGTGAGCTGGCAGCCTTCGGCCTGGATGCGGCGCAGGGAGGCGGCAAATTCCCCCTTCACCTGCGGCAATGTCTGCTCCGTGATGGTCTGGCGGCACATGGGGCACTGCACCCCCGCCGTCAGGCCGTCGTGGATATGCTTGGTTCGCTTGAACTCCATACTGAGCCTGTGGATACGCTCCTGCGCCTGGGCCAGTGCGGCGGCATACTTGCTCTGGTAGGCGTCCGCCTTGCGGCGGGCCAGCTTCTCAGCTGCGGCGTGAATTTGAAGATCCAGGTTTGCCGTATCGGCAATCACTGGATTCTCCCGCTGTAATTCTTCATAACGGGCGTATAAGTCGGCCAGACGGTCGATCATACTGTTTCCGTCAAAACCTGTGGTGCGCTTACGCTCCAGTTCACCGATTCGCTCCTGAAGCTGTGTATGCCTTACCTGAGCTTCCATGAGCTCCTGTGCCTGCTCCTTCTGTTGAGAGGCGTGCAGGTCAATCTGCCCCTGGATATAGACCATATCCTTTTCTATGTCGGTCACTTGTTCGCGCAGCTGCTTGGAGTAAGCCTCCGCGGATAGAAACTCCTGCTTTTCCAGCAGTGCCCGCGTCTGGTCGCTGAGCTGAGCGAGAACTTCCGCCTTGGGCACCTCCGGCAGATACCGCTCCAAAAGGTTGCGGCCCTTACTGCCCAAAACATTGATAAAGTATTGCGGGTTGAACATCGACAGGAAAAGATCGCGCTCTCCAAACATGGTGGTGAGATCCCCCTGGCCGATGCGGACACCATCCAGCGTGATGTCCATTTTGTCATCCTTGCGATGGCGGGCGAGGGTCCGAAGTTTGCCGGACTCATCCTCAAACTCCAGCTCTACCAGCAAATCACGGGTATCCTGATGATAGAGGTAGTCAATCTTCGCGCCGGCATAGAAGCCTACGCCGGTGATGGCAAAGGCGATGGCGTCGGCAATGCTGCTTTTCCCCACGCCCATATGGCCGGAGATCACATTCATGCCGCCAAACTGAAAGGTCTTCTGGTCCGCATATCCCTTAAACCCGCTGATTGTAAGCCGGGTCACGCGGAATTGCTTGATCGGTTGGATCATTTGATTGCCTCCTTACTTATGCGGCCTGTTCTGAGCCCAGGTCGAGGATCTGGTATGCCTCCAAAATATAGAAGGTGACGCCGTTGCTGTGCTGCGTGGAAAAATTCGCGTTTGTCAGGATCAGTCCCGGCGCAAGCCGGCTGTCGGCGCCCCGGGTATATGCCTGAAAGACCTGTCCCGCGCTGTCCCTGACCTGGACGCTGGTGCGGCTGTTTCCGCTCATCGTCGGCTTGAGGACAGCGCCGGTCACCAGATAGCACCCGGCCGGGATGCCGGAAGCGGAGGTCTGGCCTTGGGAAGGCTGTCCCTGCATCTGAGGGGCTTGCTGGGGCGGCGCCCGGGCTGTGCCTGCGGCGGCTGCGGCGGAGGGGTTGCGCCCTGCCTCTGAGGGGCAGGCTGTCCGCCCTGCTGGCGGGGACGGCCATTGGGATCGGCAGATTGGCTCCGGGTGTGATGGCCCTGTTTGTCCTGTTCGCCGGGGTGGTCCTTTTTCTGCTGGAGTGACTGCACCCACTGATCATGGACGGCGTCCAAGGTGGGGCGTTCGTCGTTGCAGATCACATACCCTTTTCCCCTCTGCTCAATGGAGACCCATTTTTGCGTCATGCCGTAGAGATACCGGCCGATGCCCCCACTCAACCGCGGCCCGCTTCATACTGTCGCTGAGGCCGCCCTTGACCGATTCAATATCGCTGTCATCGGCCCCGTCCCATTTGGTGATCCACGCCTCCTGGGACGGAAAATAGATGGAAATGCCGCACAGCTGGGCGCTCTCGCCTTTCCACGGCACAAAATCATTGTGCCAGCCGTCGATGCCCACTGTGCTGTCCAGCCGGGTTTGGATGGCTCGGTTGGTCACATAGGGCACTGCCAGGCCGCTGGTCTTTGCTGAATTGGTCGCGGAGATCCGCCACTCAATGTCGGCGCTCTGAAAGGGGGCGGAAAGGGCCGCCCGAAGTTCTTCCGCTGATTTGTTCCACATGATATTCGCTCCTTTAGGCCCGTTGAATAAACTCGCCGAGCGTTTCCTTTTTGGGGATGAGAATGTCCGAATAGTAGTATTCGGGGTCTTTGTCCTTCAGATGCTCCATGAGTTCCCGATATTCCAGTCCTAACTTGTTGTTGGAGCTGCTGTAATAGTGCATGTTGTTCGGAATACTCAGGAGAAACGCTGGAAGGTTGTGTGCCTTGTGCGGCTTTTTATAGATTGGCAGCGTGTTGGCTCCCACGCAAAGGCTCCCGCTTTCGCGGCTCACATTGGAAAATGGATAGTAGTACATGGGTGTCTCCGGGGTCGGGATTTCATCCGCCACCACCCCAATCCGGCAATGGGATGCTTTCCCCTCTTGATTGAGCGAAAAGCCAAATACCAGACGAGGGATCGGGAAGTGGGGATAGGGCGTATCGTAGACCGAAACATCGGCGTACAGCCTGGGGTGCCAGAGAACGAAGCGTTTTACCGTCTCGCTTTGATAGAGCGAGATAGTATTCAGCGGCAGGAAACCGCTGTGATAGCCCTCGTCTGCTGTCCGCAGGCTGTCTTTGAAGCACCGAAGCAGATCTTCCTCGGTGATGCTTTTCCGGGAGAAGACACCTTGCGCGTCCTCTTCCACGGTGATTTTGCCCTCATTGGGCGAAATGCGGATCATAATGTCGTTGCTGGCCTCCATTTATGCCGCCTCCTTTTGCTTCAGCGCAGGCTGAGAAGGCAGGGCAATTACTTTGCCCGCCGGCTTCTTCAGCTCCTGTTCTAATTCCCTGATTCCGCTCTGGCAGGCGTCCAGGATGTCGCACAGAGCCTTCGGAATCTCATCAAAGGAGTAGAACTCCTCGAACAGAAAGAGCAGGAGTTTGGGGGCTTTTCCGCGCCTCCGAGCCGTCTACCCAAAGGTAATCAAAGTTATAGTTGCTGAGGCGCATAGCACTGTGGACCGCGTCCTCCAGCTCCCGCGCATAGGGGTTTTCAATTCGGGTTATCCCTCTTCGGGATTCATATTCCCGGCACAAAGCATGGATAAGGAATTATTGGCTGAATATCAATTAAAAGATGAAGAAGTAGCTTATATTGGCGATGATTTATTTGATTTAGCTGTAATGAAAAGAGTTGGATTTCCAGCAACTGTAGCTGATGCTACCGAAGAAGCAAAATCTGTATCTATTTTAATAAGTGATTTTGCTGGTGGAAAAGGCGCAGTTCGTCAAATTATAGAATTTATTTTGAAAGCACAAGAAAAATGGCAAGCTGTTATTGATAGTTATTTAAATATAGAAGATGAAACAGATGCTAAAGAAGTAGAAAAAAATATTTCACAATAAAAGTTTATTTAGACATTAGAGGAATTAGAATGAAATATAAATTATTAAAATATTTTAGTGCTTTTTTATGTTGTTTATCACATAAAAATTTGCTTAGATTAGGGCATATACTAGGTATATTATATTTTCATTTAATAGCTAAAGAACGCAATCGTGCAGTTGATAGAATGATGAAATCCTTTAAAATAGATGAGGAAAAGGCAAAGAAAATTGTCAAAGATTCATTTATCAATTTAAGTCAAAATGTCTTGGAAATTTTATATATGCCAAGATTGAAAAAAGATGATTTTAAATATATAAAATTTGAAGGCTTAGACATTTTAAAACGTGAGTATGCAAAAAATAGAGGTGTTGTAATTTTAACAGCACATATGGGTACATGGGAATGGCTTGCTGCTGGTCTTGTTAAAGCAGGTTTTTCTGTTACAGCACTTGCCAAAACACAGCCAGACTCTCAGTATACAAAGTTATTAGATGAATATCGTGCTCAAGTAGGGGTAGAAATATTTGCACGTGGTGCAGCTTCAGAGCTTTTGGCAGCTTCAAGAGCTTTGAAAAAAGGTCGTATTTTAGGCTTTTTAGCAGACCAAGATGCAGGTCCAGGTGGAGCATTTATTGAATTTTTAGGTGAAGTATGCTCAACGCCAATGGGTCCTGCTGTATTTGCTCGTAAATTTATGTCACCAGTTGTACCAGCATTTATCATTCGTCAAAGTGATGGTACACATAAAATAGAAATTTATGAACCAATAGTATATAATGATACTGGAGATACAAATGCTGATTTGTATGATTTCACAGAACGTATGACAAAAATTATTGAAGAGCAAATCATAGCACATCCTACGCAGTGGATATGGTTCCAAAAACGTTGGAATACACGTCCTGAACAGCAGAAAGTAAAACATCATACCGTAAAAAACTAAGGTGGTCAATAAATGACTAAAAAGGTAAATAAAAAAAATGCCATAGTTTTAATTCTTGTCTTGTTGGTAGTTGGTTTGATTTATTGGGCTTATGCTAGTAGACCAAAAGTTGAAGAAACACAAAATACACAGACAAATAAAGTTATGGTATATCACAATAATACTTTGAAAGAAGAAGTAAATGGCAAATTGATTTGGCAATGTTATGCAGAAACAATGACAGTAGACCAAGATTCACAGATGTTTACCATGGAAAAAGTAAAAGGTACTTTTTATCGTGAAGATGGAACAAGTATAGAAATAAATGCTCCTAAAGCGACATATGACCAGAAAAATAAAAATATTGAATTGGTTGATGGAATAGAAGCTAAATCAAGTGATGAATTGAAATTTAAAACAGATAAAGTCACTTGGAATGGTGAGCAAGGTATATTGACTTGTGAAGGAAATGTTGATATCAATAAGCCAGGTATGAGGGCGACAGCAGATAAGGCTGAAAGTAAAGATGCATTTACTAATTTTAAATTAATGGGTAATGCACATATTATAAAAGGAGATAATCAATAAATGAAAAAATATAGTAAGCTAAAAACAGCACTTGTTGTAGCTATTATGAGTTTTTCAATGATAAATACAGTTATTGCAGCAGATACTCCTATTGAATTAAAAGGCGATGTAATAGAATATAATGCGCAGACAGATATGGCAATAGCTATAGGTGGTGTAACTATTATTCGTGATGGTGGCGTATTAACTGGCGGTCAAGCAACATATAATTTTAAAACACAGGAAGCCTCTATTACAGGTGGTGTAACTGCAAATAAAGATGATATGAACTTAAAGGCAGAAAGCTTGATTTCTAATGCTAATCAAGAAGTTGTAGCTAAAGGTTCTGTAGTATTGGTAAAAGCTGATAATACATTAACTGGAGAAGAAATACATTATAATCAAGCAACAAGTGATATATCTATGCCTTTAGGCGGAAATGCAACTGGACCACAAGCTGATATTCGTGGTGATGTATTATCAGGAAATTTGATGACAAATAAATATACAGCTACAGGTAATGTATATTTAAATAGCAAAACTAATGATGTACAATCCACAAGCGATACAGCAACTTATAGTGGCAATGGTCAAGATTTTAATTTTGTAGCTACAGGAAATGTAAATATTAAAAGTCCATCAAGAAATATTGTAACTAATAGTGACAATGCTACTTACAACAGTACAGAAAATGGTAAATTAGTACTTACAGGAAATGCAGTAGCTACTCAAAATGGTAATATTGTTAGAGGAAATACATTAACTGTTTATTTAGGAGATAATGTGAATATTAAATAAAATAGTTGATGGTTAGATGATAAAGATAGAAATGAGTGACACGTTTGCATATTGAAGTAAAAAATCTTATTAAAGAGTATAAAGGAACGCCTGCAGTAAGAGATGTTTCTTTGCATGTAAAGAAAGGTGAAATTGTAGGTTTATTAGGTCCAAATGGTGCAGGAAAGACTACAACTTTTTATATGATTGTAGGAATAGAAAAGCCAACATCAGGAAAAGTATTTATTTCTGATATTGATATTACTAGATTGCCTATCAATGAACGTGCAGATTTAGGTATAAGTTATTTAGCACAGGAAGCATCTATTTTTCGTAAATTGACAGTAGAGGATAATTTGCGAGCAATTTTACAAACTAGAAATTTATCCAAAAAAGAACAAGATAAAAAGATTGATGACCTTTTAGAAGAATTTAATATCACTCATATAAGAACTCGTTTAGGTATGCAACTTTCTGGTGGGGAACGTAGACGTGTAGAAATCGCAAGAGGTCTAGCACTAGAACCTCATTTCATTTTATTAGATGAACCCTTTGCAGGAATTGACCCTTTAGCAGTAGCTGATATTCAGGGAATTATCAGTTATTTAAAAGAACGTGGCATGGGAATTTTAATCACTGACCATAATGTAAGAGAAACTTTGCAAATTGTAGATAGAGCTTATATTATGAATAGTGGACAAATTCTTTTAGAAGGCGATAGCGATACAATTGCTAATAGTGAACTCGCTCGTAAGTTCTATTTAGGTGAAGACTTTAAATTATAGGAGAAGATGATAGATGCGTATTTTAGATAAATATATATTAAAAGAAACAATCATGACCTTTATCTTTGGCATCTGTGCATTTTCAGCTGTATTTTTAGGGTCAGGAACATTATTGAGAATTGCTCAATATATAACACAATATGGTGCATCTTTTTCAGCTATAGTGCGTTTAATCATCTATAGTTTACCAGGCATTATAGTGTGGACATTCCCAATGTCTATGTTGCTTGCAGCATTATTGACATTTGGTAGATTATCAGGCAATAGTGAAATTATTGCTATGAAGGCATGTGGTGTTAGTTTTAAAAGATTAGTAACACCAGTTATAGCTTTTTCTCTTGGCGTTAGTATTTTTTCCATTGGTTTTAATGAATATGTAGTACCTGCATCTAACCAAGCTTATGCTGATTTAGTGCGATATGAAATTCAAGGAAATACATCTCCAGAATCTCAAGAGCATATAATTATCAAACAAATTCAAGATGGTAATATCCAAAGATTAGTATATGCTCGTAAATATGATGCTGAAACAGGAAATTTAGATAATTTATCTATACAGGAATTTGAACAAGGCAAAATGGTGCGTGTAGAAAATGCAGAATATGCTAAATGGAGTGTTAATGAATGGGTAATGTATAACGGCGTATTATATGATTTATCTCAACCAAACACAGAACGCATGATGAAATTTGACTCACAAGTTTTGCCAATAAATCAAACTCCTAAACAGATTATTAAAAGTCAGAAAAAACCTGATGAAATGACAATTAAAGAACTTCGTGAACAGATTAATATAATGAAATCTCAATATGTAGATACTAAAAAATTAGAGATAGAATTATATCAACGTTTTACAGTGCCAATGGCTAGCTTGATGTTTGCTTTAATTGGGGCACCACTTGGCATTCAGCCAAATCGTAGTTCTTCTTCTATCGGTTTTGGTATAAGTATTATAATTATTTTCATTTACTATACTTTGATGACTTTAGCTGGTGCAATTGGACAAAATTCCTTTATTCCGCCAGTTATAGCTGTTTGGATACCTAATATTGTAACTTTGATAGCAGGTATTTATTTAATTCGTAAAGAATCAAAATAAAATAATAAGTAGGTGGTATGAACCGTGTATGGCATTATGCTGATTGTCGTATTAGTTTTAACCGGTGGCGTAATCGCTTTCATTGGCGACCGCCTAGGCAGTAAAGTTGGCAAGAAAAAATTATCATTATTTGGTTTAAGACCAAGACATACATCTATTTTGGTAACAATTATCACAGGTATATTGATTACAACTGTTACCTTTGGTATATTGGCTATTGCTTCTAAAGATGTTCGTACTGCTCTTTTTGGGTATGAATAAATTAAAGGCAGAACTAAATGAAAAACAATCTATGCTTGAAGAAGCTTCAGGCGCTTTAGTCAATGTAAAAAAGCGATTTAAATACGACTAAAGAGGAATATGCTAAATCTAAAAAGGATTTAGAAGAAACTCAAGAGGATTTAGAAATTGCCCAGCAAGCAGCTGAACTTCTAAGACAAGAACAAGTTGCTTTGCAAAATATAAATCAAGAATTGTGGTCAGATAATCAGACTTTGATAGAACATAATCAAAGTTTAGCCGAAAATAATCAATTTTTATTAGCCAATAATGAAAGCTTGAAAGCTGATAATTTAGAATTGGAAAAAAGCGAATAATGACTTGCAAGAAGGTATAGAAAATATTCGTGAACGACCAATAATTTATCGTGTAGGCGAATTGTTGGCTAGCGGTGTAATTAAAAAGACTGATGACTCAGTAAAAATTCAAAACGATTTAAATCAAATCATAGCATTAGCTAATAGTAAAATAATTGATAGATTGGGAACAGAAGGCTCTAAAGATGGCGTTTGGATTTATCCTATCGAATATCAAAAAGCGATGGATAGATTAAAGCAAGCTAAAGGAGATACAGTTATTCGCCTTATTGTAGCTGCTAATTTAGTAAAAGGTGATCCTGTATTGACTGAATTAGAGATGCATTCTAATCGTGTAGTTTATCAAGAAAATGAATTTGTATATCAAAAGATATACAATGTTCCTATTGATGGTAGTAATAGTGAAATGTTGATAAGCGATTTTCTACGTAATGTGAATATGACAGCTATAAATAATGGTATTTTGCCAAATCCTTTGACTGGTACAGTTGGTGTGATAAACGGCAATCAGATATATGCCATTGAAAAAGCTTTAGCTGAAAACAGAGGTAAAGATGTTTTAATTAGCGCCTTTGCAGCTGCTGATACAGAAGTTTTAGGACCATTGCGTTTGCATATCTATTTAAAAAATGAAACAGAGCAAGAGATTAATCATGAAGAATGAAATTTTAGCTATTGATCCAGGTAGAGAAAAAACAGGTATAGCTATTTTAAATAATAGTGATGTTTTAGAGCATAAAATAATTAATTCAGAAGAATTAGTGCAAACAATAAAATCTTTGCTAGAAAAATATATTATCAAGACAATTATCATGGGAAATGGTACTAGCAGTAAGAAAAAATATGATTTATTAAAACGAGAATTTATAGATAGAGATATAGTTTTAATAAATGAATATCGAACAACAGATGAAGCCAGAAAATTATATTTTCAGGAAAATCCACCTAAAGGTTGGAAAAAATTAATTCCTTTAGGTATGCAAGTACCACCAGTGCCTGTTGATGATTATGCTGCTATTGTTATCGGTAGGAAATATTTAAAGCATAATAAATAATTTTAGATTTTGAGACTGTATTTTAGAAATTAGATGAAATTATTTAGTCTAGTTTTTAACCATACTGAGCAAGAAGTCTCCTACCTCTAAGGTAGTGAGATGAATTGCTCCTTAGGAGATTGAATGGATATATATTTTATGAGATAATCTTATTGGTCGAATATAAAAAAATGTGGTGATTATAATGAATTTAGACAACAATGCTCATTCAGTATTTTTGCTAAATTATCATTTAGTATTAATCATAAAATATAGAAGAAAAGTTTTTGATGACAACATTTCTTCACGAGCTAAAGAAATATTTGAGTATATATCTCCTAAATATAATATAACTTTGCAAGAATGGAACCATGATGAAGATCATGTTCATATATTATTTAGAGCTCATCCTAAAAGTGAAATAAGTAAATTTATAAATGCTTATAAAAGTGCTAGTAGTGTAAATGGTAGTCGACACCAAATAAAAACTAAAGTTTCAACTTTAATCTTAAAAAATTATCTAAATATTCTAGATATTCTAGATAGTTTTTACAAATAACAAACATAATGAAATTATAAAGAAAATTTCGGGAGGAATTTATAATGGCGAAAGAAAAAGTTACAACTGTTGATCCAGTTGAAGAAGTAAACAATCTTGTTAGTAAAGCATTAGTGGCTTTAGAAAAATTTAAAGAGATTGAGTGTCAAGAAAAAATCGATAAAATCGTTCATGCAGCTGCAGTTGCAGCATTAGATCAACATGGACCACTTGCAATTGCTGCTGT
>ENA-OPZZ01001978-OPZZ01001978.1-human-gut-metagenome-genome-assembly--contig:-NODE-1978-length-11150-cov-2.683117_pt1 | contig 11150 bp, 9 predicted proteins | sample MGYA00242487_ERZ504511 | MGnify/ENA primary metagenome ERZ504511 (study PRJEB26092, sample SAMD00036241) | human gut metagenome | host: Homo sapiens | study: EMG produced TPA metagenomics assembly of... | reverse complement strand
ACCCCTTTGTTTGCGTACCTGCCATTGAGCAATCGCCATCATGCAATCATCATTGAAGAACAGCATACCCCTGCCAACGCCCGGCAGGGGTATTGATTTGTGAAGATGCGACTTCAGATGGAACCTCGCATATGCGCCGTTCAGCTACGGTGTTCCAGCACTTCGTCGACAATGCCGTATTCCTTGGCCTCAGGTGCGGTCAGGAAGGTGTCGACCTCGATGTCTTTGCGAATCTTCTCCACATCGCGACCGGTATGCTTGGCCAGCGTGTTCTCAAGCCATTCACGCATACGCAGCATTTCCTTGGCTTGGATTTCGATTTCCGTCGCCTTGCCGAAGCCCTGATCGATGGCCGGCTGATGGATGAGCACGCGCGCGTTCGGCAGCATCAGACGCTTGCCCTTGGCTCCGGCGGCCAGCAGAATGGCGGCTGCGGAAGCGGCCTGTCCAAGGCATACGGTCTGCACATCCGGCTTGATGTACTGCATGGTGTCGTAGATGGCGGTCATAGCCGTCATGGAACCGCCCGGAGAGTTGATGTACATCATCACATCACGGTTCGGATCCTGGCTTTCGAGCACCAGGAGCTGAGCCATAATGTCGTCGGCGGAAGTGTCGTCGACCTGCACGCCCATGAAGATGATGCGGTCTTCGAACAAGCGGGTGTACGGATCCTGCCTTTTGAAACCGTACGGGGTCTTCTCTTCGAACTGCGGCAGAACATAACGGTTCTGCGGCGCGAAAGCGGCTTCGCGGGCTGCTGCAGCCTGGAAACCAACCACTCCGGTCGGTCCTGCGAGACGCTCTGCGCGGGCTACGAATCGGGATTCTTCGCTTGCCATGTTCACTCTCCCTTGGTGGCGTTCATCGTGTCGTGCGTGGAAACGAGCTTATCCACAAAACCGTATTCCAGCGCTTCCTGCGCGGTGAACCAGTGGTCGTACTCGTTGTCGCGGTAGATTTCCTCAACGGTATGGCCGGTCTGTTCGGCAGTCAGCTCGCTCATGGTCTTCTTCATGTCCATGATCAGTTCAGCGTTGATGCGCACGTCGGTGGCGGTGCCGCCGATGCCGCCGGACGGCTGGTGCATCAGCACACGGGCATGCGAGGTCAGGAATCGCTTGCCCTTGGTGCCGGAGCTCAGCAGGAACTGGCCCATGGATGCGCACATGCCCAAGCCGACGGTCGCCACGTCAGGCTCGATAAGCTGCATGGTGTCGTAAATGGCCATGCCTGCGGTGATGGAACCACCCGGGGAATTGATGTACAGCCAAATATCCTTCTTCGGATCTTCAGCTGCCAGCATCAGCATCTGTGCGCAGATGCGATTGGCCATTTCGTCCTTGACTTCCTCGCCCATCCAAATGATGCGGTCTTTCAGCAGACGGTTGAAAAATCGGATCGGCGGGTCCGGCCGGCATATCTTCGCCGGCCATGACGGGCAGGGGTGCACTGAGGTTGCTCACCTTGTCTCCTTTTCCTATGTTCTCTATAGTTTCACAGCCTACCGCTTCGAAGCGACGGGTGGTGAAATTGCGCTCACAGTGGAGTCTTCACGCTAGAACAAACCTTACTTGACGATGGTGTTGTATTCGGGAACGCCCATATAGTTGTAGCTCACTTCCACGTTTTTGGCCGATGCCGCGGTCACGTTGGTATACCACAAAGGAATCACCGGCAAATCCTTCAGCAACACACGTTCGCTCTGCCGATACAGGCTCACGGCCTTGTCCAAATCGGTCTCCGCAGCAGCCTGGTCAATCAGCGCATCAAATTCGTCGCTCTTGTAATCACCGTTGTTACAACCTTGCCGTCCGCTGCCGATGAGTCGTATGCCTGCACCAGATAGCCTTCCGGATGCGGATAATCGGATTGCATGCCCGATTTGAATGCCGCGTCGATGGTGCGCTCCTGAATGGCGCTGCGCAGTTCCTTGGACGTGGCGAACGGATAGCTTTCCGCATCGATGCCAAGCGCGTTGCGAATGGAATTGGCCGCAGCCTCCACCCACTCCTTATCGGTGCCATCGGCGCTGTATGCGATGCGGAACGTTCCGCTCCATGGCGAAATCGCATCCGCCTTCGCCCACAATTCCTTGGCTTTCGTCTCATCATATGCGAGCACGCCATCCGTGTCGAGATCGGTGTCATATCCCTTGATCACCGGCGCAAGGAAATCGGTGGCGGGCGTTACCGTGCCACCGAAAATCGCATTGGCGATATTCTCACGGTCAATGGCATGCGCGATGGCTTGACGCCGATACTTGCCTTCCTCACCTTGGAAATGCTTGAGATTCTGCGAAATCGTAAATGCTGAGAACGACGGACCGGGCTTGCTGACGGCGGTGATGTTCTTTTCGTTCTGATAGGTTTTCAACGCGGAAGTCGGAATGGCATCAAGCACGTCGAGGTTGTCTGCCAGCAGATCCGAATAGGCTGCGTCAAGACTTTGATACACCTTGAAATCGATGCCTGCGTTCTTGACTTCGCGCGGCCCCTTGTAGGAGTCGTCTTTTTCAAGAATGATTTCTTCGCCGCTTTTGTACGCCTTCAGCTTGTACGGACCGTTGCCAATCGGCTTTTGCCCGTATTCCTTGGGATTCTTGATGACTTCGGATGGCATCGGCAGAAACGCGATATCTCCGATTTTGTACAGGAACGCCGAATTCGACGCTTTGAGCTTGACCTTCAGCGTAGTGTCGTCGACCACGGTAAGGCCTGACAATTGCGCGGTTTTGGAACCACTTGCATCCTGCAGCTCATCATAGCCCTGAATATCTTCGAAAATGGAGGCTCCGACCTGTCCATTGGCAGCATTGGCCGCGAATGACCAGCTTTTCGCGTACGTGTCGGCGGTGATCTTCTCACCATTGGAGAACGCCAGATTCGGTTTAAGTGCGATGGTGTATTCGGAAGCGTCGTCATTCGGCGTGATCGATTCGGCCTCGACCAACGTCTCATTACCTTCCGCATCGAAAGTGACCAGGCCGTCATACAGCTGGCTGACGATTTTCCAACCGGCCATATCGCTGGTGTCACTTGGCAGCAAGCCATTCGATGGTTCCGTGATATTGACGCTGACCACCTTATCGGCACTGGTGACTTCCTGCTGAGAATCCTTCGCCTCCACGGATCCACAGCCCGCAAGCAGCGCAACTATGGAAAGCGCCGCCGTAATCGGCTTGAGCAGACCGGTAGTGATGCCGCTATACGGGTGCTGTAGTCTCATTGCTGTCCTCTCAATAACACGGTAGAGACAGCATAGCAAGCCGATATTCCTTGACGGAACGCTTTCCTCACTTTACGCTACAGGCTTTTTCTATAGCCTGCTATTACGTTTCGCACCAATACGGAACGCCGCAATCAAGCAACAGATGGCAATGGCCACGATACCAATCATGGTAGCGAACGTCCAGCTGCCGCCGACAGCCGTAGCGTGACGGAACGTGGTGCTCCCCTCTTCGCCTGCGCCAGCCTGAGCCACCGACAGAATCGTGGAGAACAGCGCGGTGCCTGCCGCGCCGCCGAACTGCAGGCAGGTGTTGAACACGGCATTGCCGTCCGGCATGAACTGAGGTGCGATGTTACGCAACGCATTGGTCATGATATTGGAAAAACCAAGCGAATAACCAAATCCGAAAATGAAGTAGAAACCGGCAAGCGTGACGGGTGTCAGTCGCATGGAAAATACCAGCAGCAGAATCGGCCCACAAATCGCGGCGAAAAACGCGCCGAGAATCGGACGCACCGGTCCGAAACGGTCGTACAGCATACCTCCCACCGGTGCGAAAAACGCGCCGATCAGCGCACCCGGCAGCACCAACGCGCCGGACAGGAACGCGCTGGTTCCCAACGAAAGCTGCGCCACATTGGTGATCACATAACCGAAACCGATGCCGACGATCGGCAGCAGCATGTAGGCGATCAAATGCAACAACACCATCGGGTCACGCAGCCAGCCCAAACGGATCAGCGGCGAGAACGAACGCTTCGACGACCAGCCGAAAAACAGCAATGCCCCCAATCCAACGATCAGACTCACCACGGCGAACACTGCCGACACCGTGGCGCTGCCGCCGGAAACCGCGGCGCTGACGGCCACTCCAGCTTGGTTCAGGAACATCACCAATCCGCACAATGCAAGCACAATCGACACGAACTGCAACGAATTGAGACGCGCCTCTTCCGTCGGGCGATGCTGTTCGACGCATTTTAAACCGACCGGCAACGAGACCAGCAGAATGATCGGAATGACAATCACGAAAATCGCACGCCATGGCAGAATGCTCGACACCGCGCCACCAACGGTCGGACCAATTGCCGGAGCGACGGTAATGACCAGCGAACCGACGCCCATCAAACGACCGACTTTGCTCTTTGGCGACTGTTCAAGAATGATGTTGATCATCAACGGCGTGGCCACACCGGAACCCATGCCTTGAATCACACGGGCAATGAGAATGACCGGGAACGCATGACCGACGATCATGATCAACGAGCCAAGCACCGCGAGCGACACCGCGGCAAGGAACAACGTGCGGTGCTTGAAACGACGGTTAAGATACGACGACAACGGCATGGTGGCCGCGACCACCAGCAGGTAGATGGTGGTGATCCACTGCACGGTTGCGGTGTCGACGTTGAATTCCCGCATGAGTTGCGGGAAAAGCACCGTCATCACGGTTTCGGTGAGAATGCCGATGAAGGCGAGGGAGCCGACCGCCACGATGGCTCCAATGAGCTTGCCGGGAATGCGTTCGTCTGAAATCGCCGCTTCCTGAGTTCCGGCGTTTGTCGTAATCGCCTGCGATTCAGTGGCTGCAGTTGTTGTAGTAATGTTCCGTTCTTCCATAATTCCTTATCCGCGCACTTTTTCCTACGGCCCTGTGCGATGCCGTCTATGATTCATTCGTATGAAAACCACTGTGTAGTGTAATGGAAGCCCTGACCTAGATGGGAACGGCATGCGTAAGGCTGGACGTACCATTTCAGCACGTCCAGCCTTACGCAAAGGGAATCAGAAACAAATGGTATGAACTGGAGCCGTTCCTCCTATTCTTTCTTGTTGAAGGCGGTGACCGCACGCTGCAGCACCACGAAGATCAGGATCATCAGGCCGACCACGATGGTGGTCCATTCGGCCGGCACGCCGAAGTCGGAGGTCAGCGGGTCGATGGTGGAACGGACCAGAGCGCCGATGACGGAACCGAGCACGTAGCCGAAGCCGCCGGTGACGATGGTGCCGCCGATGACCACGGAGGCCACAGCATCAAGTTCCCAGCCGACGCCGACCGTGTTGATGGAAGAGCGGATGTTGGCCGTGTATACGATGGAGGCGATGGAGGCCAGTGTGGCGGAGGTCAGGTAGATGACGTACTGCGTGCGCTTGACCGGCAAGCCCATGAGTTCCGCGGAGGAGCGCGAGCCGCCGATGGCGTAGATGGTGCGTCCGGTGCGTGTATGGTGCAGCAGGATGTACCCGAAGATAACCACGAGCGCCGCGATGATCACACCGACATTGATGTACAGATCTTGGGAGATCTTCGGATTGTCGATGATGGTGATCTTCTGCGAAACGAAATCGAAGTTGTTATTTTCGGGGAAGGTCTGCGCCTTGGTCGAAATGATGGATGCGATGCCTCGCGCCAGGAACATCGAAGCCAGCGACGCGATGAACGGCTGCATGTTGAATTCTTCGATCAGGGTGCCGGTCAATAGGCCGAACGCCACGCCGATGAGAATCATAACGACCATGGCGAGCGGAGCCGCGACGCCTGCGTTGGTGAGTTTCACACCGACGACCGCGGTGATGGCGACGATGGCGCCAACCGACAGATCGATGCCGCCGGTCAATACCGGAAGCGTCATAGCCACGGCCAGAATAATCAGGTAGGCGTGGTCAATGAACAGGGACGACACGAATCCAAGACGCAGGTAAGTGCCGAACAGCGCCTGACCCATCGATGATCATCAGAATGAAGATCACCACTGCGCGATGGTTGGAATCATCTGAGCGTCAAGACGACGCCGAGTCGGTTTCACCGGTCTTCTTGGATCCTGGAGTTAGCCTGTTGCAGAAGTCATGCTGCGCCGCCTTAGTTTGCGTCTTCAGCGCGCACTTACGTTTTATTTCCGCGCCAAGGTTATGAATCTTCGGAGCCTGCATCACGCAGATCACGATCACCACGACGGCGAAGAATGCCGGTGTTGCGGCGGAATCGATACCGAGGGTGATGATGGTCTTGCGGATCATGGCGATGATCACCGCGCCAAGCGCGCTGCCAGCCAGGGAGAACTTGCCGCCAAGCAGCGAGGTTCCGCCGATAACGACTGCGAGGATGGCATACATTTCAAGATCCTGCCCGGTCTTGACCACGTCGACGCGCATCACGGATGCGGTGGCGAACAGGCCTGCCACGGCTGCCAGAAGACCGGAAATCGCGTATACGAGGAAGAGGATCTTCTTCGGCTTGATGCCGGTCATGCGGGAGGCTTCCGGATTGATGCCGACGGATTCGACCATCATGCCCATGGCCGTTTTGCGGCACAGCAGGCCAATCAGCGCGACAATGACCAATGCGATGACGAAATTGGCGGGAATGCCCAGAATGAAGCCGTTGGCCATCCATTTCAGCGGCGCGCCGCCTGCAACGGAGCTGGCATCAGTGTTCTGGCCGGAAGTGATGACCTTGGCCAATCCTCGACCTGCGAGCATCATGATCAGCGTGGTGATGAACGGCTGCAGTCCCAGAATGGAAACCAATGCGCCGTTGATGCAGCCGACACCGAGGCCGATGAGCAGTGCGAGGAAAATCGCCAGCCACACGTTAACGCCGGAAGTCAGCATCTGCATGGCCGCCGCACCGGCAACCGCCATAACGGAACCTACGGAAAGGTCGATGCCTGCAGTGGAGATCACCAATGTCATGCCGGTGGCGATCATGAGATAACGCGCCGATTCCTGCAGCATGGTGATCAGCGGTCCCGAAAGACCTCCGGTGTTCTTATTCCAGCTCAACGAGAGGAATTGGTGATCGGAGATGGTGCAGATGACGATCAGCACAATCAGTGCGACCACAGACCATGTGAGGTTTGACGACAGCAGCTTCTTGACGAGGGAATCGCCGTCCTGCTTTGTTTTCTTGTCGCTCATCATGCCTCCTTTCCTGTATTGACGTTCGTGTTCGCGATGGTTTGGACGATGGTTTCCTGGGAAACCGTGTTGTCATTGACGAGTTCGGCGATCTTGTGGCGATCCTTCAGCACTTCGATGTCGTCAGAAAGCCTGACCACCTCTTCCATTTCGGACGAGATGAACACCACACCCATGCCCTGAGCGGCAAGATCAAGCACCACCTGCTGGATTTCCGCCTTGGCGCCGATATCGATGCCTCGCGTCGGCTCGTCCAGAATGAGCAGGTCGGGATGCGTGGCCAGCCAACGTGCGATCAGCACCTTCTGCTGGTTGCCGCCGGACAGGTTCTTGATGAGCTTGTTCGGATCGTTCGGACGAACGTTCAGCTCCTTCATGTACTTGTCGACGATCTCGTCGGCTTCCTTCTTCGGAATCGGCTTGAACATGCCTCTCGTCGCCTGCAAGGCGATCAGAATGTTCTCGCGGACCGTCAGATCGCCAATAATGCCTTCGTCTCGACGGTTCTCCGTGGAGTATGCGATCTTGTTGCGCAATGCCGTGTACGGATCGGAGATACTGGTCTTCTTGCCTTTGAGCTCGTACGTACCGGAATCCGGCTTGTCCGCACCGTACAGCAGTCGGCCGAGTTCGGTTCGTCCGGATCCCAACAGGCCTGCGAAGCCGACAACCTGGCCTGGGTAGATATCTAGGTCCGTAGGATTGATGGTGCCTTTCAGACCAAGCTGCTTGACGGAGACGATGGGCTGTTCACCTTCAGTCACGTCACGATGCGCCTTCTTGGCGCCGATCTGGCTCAGCTCGTCCGCGCTCTTGCCGATCATCATGCCGATGAGCTCGTCACGCGGAGTGTCCTTGGTCATGACTTCTTTGATGAACTTACCGTTGCGGAGCACGGTCAGGCGATCGGTGATCTCGTAAATCTGGTCAAGGAAGTGGGACACGAACAGGATCGCCACACCCGAATCACGAATCTTGCGCATGATCTTGAACAGATCCTGCACTTCGTTGGCGTCAAGCGATGACGTCGGTTCGTCAAGAATCAGCACCTTGGCATCGATCACCATGGCTCGGGCGATGGCGACCAGCTGCTGCATGGCGATGGAAATGGAGCTCAACGGTGCTCTCGGATCAAGATGATCCAGCCCCATCTGGGCGAGGAATTTCTTCGATTCCTCATAGGTTTTCTTCCAGTTGATGCCCAGCGTCCCTCGCACCTCATGACCAAGCATGACGTTTTCGCCGATGCTGAGATTGGTGCACAGGTTAACTTCCTGATACACGGTGGCGATGCCCGCGTTCTGCGCATCACCGGTACCGGTGAAGGTTTGCGGCTTGCCTTCCACTTCAATGGAACCCGCGTTGATCCTGTACACGCCGGTAAGCGCTTTGATCATCGTCGATTTTCCAGCGCCGTTCTCGCCCATGAGAGCGTGGACTTCACCTGGATACAGACGCAGGTCGACGCCGTCCAGGGCCTTGACGCCCGGGAACTCGATCGTGATACCTTTCATCACGACGATTGGTTGCTTATCTACCATGTCTTCGCCTTACGAAAATTGTTATCGTTTTGTGATATTTGCCCAAGATGGAACGAACGGTGCATCGCGCTATGCGGTGCACCGTTCTTGGGCTATGTGAAAAGGAGAGATGCTATTCGGAAAGTTATCTGATCGGATCAGTACGCACGGGTACCGGCATCCAAGGCTTCCTTGGCGCTATCTGCATCGAAGGTCTTGGATTCGATCTCGATATCGGATTCAACAGACTTGCCATCCAGATAATCCTTGACGGCGTTGGCGGTTTCTTTACCGAAGATCGGGTTGTACTCGATGACGTAGGAAAGATCGCCGTCGACCAGAGACTGCAGAGCGGCCTTGGTGCCATCGATGGTGATGATCTTGACCTTGCCCTTCAGACCAGCGGCATCAACGGCCTGTGCCGCGCCGAGACCCATCTCATCGTTCTGGGCGAAGATGAACTGCGGATTGTCGGACTTGTACTTGTCGAGCAGACCTGCTGTCACGGTCTTTGCCTCATCGGTGGACCAGTTGGCGGACTGGGACTCAAGCACCTTGATATTGCTTGCTGCCTTGTTATCCCAACCGGTGCCACGATCGGTCACCACGGACAGGCCTGCCGGTCCTTCCAGAATGAAGCCGTTGGCGCCATCTGGGAAGCTCTTGTTGACGAATTCAGCGGCCTGCTCGCCGGCCCAGACATTGGACGGGCCGATGTGCGAGACGACTGCCTTCTTTGCCGCATCGCTCTTGATATCGATGTTGCGGTCGACGGTGAAGACCGGGATTTCAGCTTCCGCCGCGTTCTCCAAGCAGTCATCCCAACCGGAATCGTTGGTTGCGGATAGCACGATCGCGTCGACTTCGTCGTTGACGAACTTGTTGAATGCCTGAATCTGCTTCTGCTGATCGTTGTTCTGCGTCGGGGAGTACACCAGATCGAATCCGGCATCCTCGAATGCCTTCTTCAGATCGTTCTCGTTGGCCGTACGGAAGCCGCCTTCCGGACCGACTGCCACGAAACCGATGGTCTTCTTATCGCTCTTGCTGGAGCTGGAATCGCCATCGGAGCTGCCGCCACCGCAGGCCGCCATGCTGGCCATAGCTGCCGCCGAAGCACAAATCGCAATAGCTTTCTTCCAATTCTTCATGAAAACTCCTCCTCGAGTATTTCTATTGATGGGCTTCCTTGCCATCAGTGTTTTCAGTATCGTTCGAACAATCCAAGGTCTCAATCCATAGCAATAACGTTTCGATAACAAGTCAATAACGAAACGATAACAATGGCGGAATTACAACTTTTCACTATTGCACAGATAACGACGTAACTTGGGAATCAGCAATCGTCCATGCACCATCCAACGATCCGTCGACCGTTCTCGCCACTCCGAGATGGTCGAGTACGACAAGCCTGCGATATGTGCCGACTTCTCCTGTGGCCATATCGACCGCACCATTGTCGGGTAGCGCCTGACTCGTTTCAGGACCAGGCACCATCTGACGTCGTCCGATCTGCGCACGCCCCCGCTCGTATTGCGTGGCATAGAGAAAAGTGACGTCGTTATAGAACGTCATCATCGACACATTGGGCTGTGTGGAAACCAAAGCGAACGCTTGGGACAGCCCAGCCACGGAGCCATCATGGTCCCGGCATATCCCGATGATGGCCACACCCGACTGCGCTCCCCCATCCGATTCGATGGAGAATGCGATACGGTCCCCCTCAGGGGAAAGCCTCATGGAATGGAGCGTTTGTGCTGATACGAGGCCGGGAACGTCAAGGGTGAGAACCGTGCCGGCATCATCGACCATGATGTGCTTGCCAGATGTGTCGATGCCCCAAATCTCGGAGTCGTTTCCTTTGCAGATGGTTTTCATCATGCGTCCTGAAAACATCAATGCATGGGTGGAACCGTCCTCTGCGAGCCTTTTCACATATCCGTCACGACCAAGCACGGCTCCGCCCTGTTCTGAGAAAACGAAGCTTCGCACGTCCGAAAGATCCGTTTGCGCCACACGAATGGCGCTGTAGGATTTCAACGACACGATATTGCCGACGCTCAACGTATACATGGGATTCAGCGGAGTCTGCGCATCAAGAGACGACGAATCATCGGCATGCGAATAGTCATGGTTTCCAGACATCACCTTGATTTCCGTCTCGGCGCTGCCGTCCCCCAACGATAGGCGAATCTGCCTGACCAAAATGCCACGTTCGGCATCCGTCATTCGTTCCATCGCCGATGAGAGACTCATTTCCATCACCGAATCGCGCATCTGCACACCGTCGGGCTGCAACACGATCCGCTTGGTATTGGTGTCGCTTACCGCGCCTTCCAGCCATGCCGCATTTTCCGGCAAGCAGTTCCTGCACGGCGCGCGTCCGCCAATCCCTCCAGCAAAGCCAACGAACATCGGGGATCAGTTCTTTTTCGGAAGAGCCCAACTGATATAGCGAAACCTGACGGTACACCTGCT
>ENA-OPZZ01001976-OPZZ01001976.1-human-gut-metagenome-genome-assembly--contig:-NODE-1976-length-11166-cov-3.412084_pt1 | contig 11166 bp, 10 predicted proteins | sample MGYA00242487_ERZ504511 | MGnify/ENA primary metagenome ERZ504511 (study PRJEB26092, sample SAMD00036241) | human gut metagenome | host: Homo sapiens | study: EMG produced TPA metagenomics assembly of... | reverse complement strand
AATACCATTTTTATTAAAAATTTTAAAAAAACTATTGAAATTTTATACGATTGAGTTGTATAATTATAACCACCTTATTTTGTTAGCGGTTTTTTTTATTTTGTGTTATAATTTATTTACATGTTAACACTGCATATCTTTAATTATATTGAAGCGTTAATATTTAACTTTTAAAAATGGAGGATATCATGATTAGAGTAAGTATTATTGGTGCTACTGGATATGCTGGTGCAGAACTTTTACGTTTACTGTACAACCATCCCCAAGTTCAAGTAGTGCATATAACTTCAGAAAGTTATCTGGTAAAAAAATTTACTGAAGTATATCCTCACTTACGAGGATTATATGACCAAGAATTAATCAGTATGAAAGATATGGATACTATCGCAAACGATAGCGATTTTGTATTTATTGGTCTTCCTCATGGTCATGCTATGGAAGTAGGTAAAGCTTTAGCCGATACTAATGTTCGCATTATTGATTTAGGTGCTGATTATCGCTTTGATGATACAGATATCTATGAAGCATGGTATAAAGTAGCTCATACACATAAAGACGCACCTCGCGTTTATGGTTTAGCTGAACTTTATCGCGAAGATATTAAAAATGCTAAAATTATTGGTAATGCTGGTTGCTATACTACTGCTAGTATCTTAGCTTTAGCACCACTTGTAAAAAATGAATTTATTGAACCAAATACTATTATTGTTGATGCTAAATCTGGTACTTCTGGTTCTGGTCGTTCAGCTAAACAAATGACACATTACCCTGAGCTTTATGATAATTTCAAAGCTTATGGCGTAGCTACACATCGTCATACACCTGAAATCGAACAGGCTTTAGGTCATTTATGTCATCGTAAAGTTACTTTGAACTTCACACCTCATCTAGTACCAATGTCTAGAGGAATTTTAAGCACTTGCTATGCTAATATCAAACAATGGGTTACTCCAGAAATGATAGATAAAGCATACACTGATATGTATGGCGATGAATATTTCATTCGCTTATTAGGTAGAGGTGCTTACCCATCTACTAAAGAAGTTCGTGGTTCTAACTTCTGCGATATCGGTTGGCATATTGACCTTAGAACAGGTCGCATTATCGTCCTTTCCGCTATTGATAATTTAGTAAAAGGCGCCGCAGGTCAAGCTATTCAAAACTTTAATATTGCTTGCGGTTTTGATGAAAAAACAGGATTGGATTTCACTCCAATTTATCCATGATATTTCGATAACTCGGAGGTATATTTTATGATAAAAAAAGATACTCAAGGTGTAACGTTTGCCAAAGGTTTCACTGCAGCAGGCGTTAAAGCTGGCATAAAAAAAGCGGTAACTTAGACGTTGCTGTTATCTATACAAAAACTCAAGCTGTTGTAGCGGGTACATTCACTCAAAACAAAGTAGCTGCTGCTCCAGTTTATGTATCTAAAGAAGTTGTTGCTACAGGAACTGCTCATGCAATCGTAGCTAATGCTGGTTGTGCTAATGCATGCACTGGTCAACAAGGTTTAGATGATGCTCACAAAATGGCACAAATCGCAGCTGATGAACTCGGTGTTAATGCTGATGATGTAATCGTTGGTTCCACTGGTGTTATCGGTGTTAGTTTGCCAATGGATAAACTTGAAGCTGGTATCAAAGATGCTGTAGCTAATTTATCTGCTGATGGCAGTGGTAATGCTGGTAGAGCTATCATCACTACTGATACTCACAGCAAAAGTGTAACTTGCGAATTTGAATTATCTGGTAAAACAGTTCGCATGGGCGCTATCGCAAAAGGTTCTGGTATGATTCGTCCTAATATGGCTACAATGCTTTGCTATATTACTACTGATATTGCTATCGACCAAGCGCTTTTACAAAAAGCTGTATCTGGTTGCGTAGAAAAATCCTTCAACATGATTTCCGTTGATGGTGATATGAGTACAAATGATATGGTAATCGTACTCGCTAACGGCGAAGCAAATAATGCAAAAATCACAGAAGAAAACGCTGATTACCAAATCTTCTTTGATAAACTCATGATGCTTTGCACAGAACTTGCAAAACAAATTGCAGCTGATGGTGAAGGTGCTAGCAAATTCTTAACAATCAATGTAAAAGGTGCAAAATCTTTTGCTGATGCTAAAACTGTAGGTATGGCAATTGCTAATTCTCCACTTGTAAAAACTGCATTCTTCGGTGAAGACCCTAACTGGGGTCGTGTAATCTGTGCTGTTGGTTACTCTGGTGCAGATATGGTTCCTGAAAAAACTGTTGTAAAATTCGGTGGCATTACTATTTTTGCTAATGGTACTGGTGCAACTTATGATGAAAAAGCTCTCGCTCATGTTATGAAAGAAAAAGATATCGTTATTGATATTGAATTAAACATGGGACAAGAAGATGCTACAGTTTGGAGTTGTGACCTTTCTTACGAATATGTAAAAATCAATGGGGAGTATCACACCTGATGAGTAATTTAAATAATTTTTCCGCAGAAGATAAGGCTTCTATTCTAGTAGAAGCCCTTCCATATATTCAAGAATTCTACGGCAAAACCATCGTTATCAAATACGGTGGTAATGCCATGATAAACGATACTTTAAAAGAACAAGTAATGAAAGATATCGTACTTATGAAATATGTTGGTATTCGCCCTGTAATCGTTCATGGTGGCGGTCCTGATATCACATCTTTCTTAAAAAAATTCGGCAAAGTAACTGAATTTGTAAGCGGTCTTCGCGTTACTGATAAAGAAACTGTGCAAATCGCTGAAATGGTACTTGCTGGTAAAATCAATTCTGAAATCGTAAATCGTTTAAATCGCCTCGGCATTCGTGCTGTTGGTTTAAGTGGTAAAGATTCAGATTTAATCATCGCTCATAAAAAATTAGCAGAAGTACATAATGGTACAGACGCTATTGAACAAGTAGATATCGGTTATGTTGGTGAAGTAGAAAAAATCAATACAGCTTTAATCAATGATTTACTAGATAATGATTATGTTCCTGTAATCGCTCCAATCGGTGCAGGTCATGCAGATGAATCATTTAATATCAATGCTGATTATGTAGCTGCTGAAGTCGCTGGTGCACTTCAAGCTGAAAAACTTTTACTCTTAACTGATACTAAAGGAATTTATCGCGATTTCGAAGATAAATCTTCCTTTATCTCTACACTCACTCAAAGCGAAGCTAAAAAACTCATCAATGATGGCAGTATCGGCGGTGGCATGATACCAAAAGTAGAAGCATGTCTCCATGCTCTCGATAGCGGTACTGGCAAAGCTTGTATCATTGATGGTCGCGAAGCTCATTCTTTAATTCTCGAATTATTTACTTCTCAAGGTATCGGTACAGAAGTAGTTCGTTAATTCGACAAAAGGAGAATTTATATGTTAACTAATGAAGAAATATTCGCCAAAGACAAAAGCGATTATTTGCCTGTCTTTGCTCGTTATAATATAGTTTTAGACCATGGAGATGGTCCATATGTTTATGATACAAAAGGTAAAAAATATATCGACTTTTTAGCTGGCATTGCCGTAAATGTAGTTGGTCATAATTATAAACCACTCGTTGATGCAGTTTCTCAACAAGCTAGCAAAATGATACATTGCTCCAACCTTTATTACACTGAAGTTCAAGTTGAAGCAGCAGAAAAACTCAAAAAATTAAGTGGCATGGATAAAGTCTTCTTCGGAAATTCCGGTGCAGAAGCTAATGAAGGTGCTATCAAACTTGCTCGTAAATACGCAACTAATATTGACCCTGAAAAAATTCAAATAATCTCTGCACTTCATAGTTTCCATGGACGTACACTTGCTACATTGACTGCTACAGGTCAAGATCATTATCATCATGGCTTTGGTCCATTACCTGCTGGTTTTGACTATGTGCCATATAATGATATTCAAGCACTTGAAGCAAAAATGAGTGATAAAACTTGTGCTGTAATGCTCGAAGCTATCCAAGGTGAAGGTGGCGTTCATGTTCCTGATCCAGATTATTTACCAAAAGTACGTGCTTTATGCGACAAATACAATGCTGTTTTAATCTTCGATGAAGTTCAATGCGGTATGGGTCGTACTGGTACATTCTTTGGTTGCCAACAATTTGGTGTAAAACCAGATATTGTAACACTCGCTAAAGGTCTTGCTGGCGGTGTGCCAATCGGTGCTTTCATGGCTACAGACAAAGTTGCTAATGCCTTCCACGCTGGAGACCATGGCTCTACATTCGGTGGTAATCCTCTTGCTTGTGCAGCTGCTTGCGTTGTTTTAGACGCTTTAATAGATGGCAATCTCATGGAAAATGCCAAAGAAATCGGTGCTTATCTTCAATCTAAATTTGAAGAATACAAAGCAAAATATCCAAATTTAATCAAAGAAGTTCGTGGACGTGGTTTAATTTTAGGCATGGAACTTACTCGTCCTGGCCGTGAAATTGCAAACGAATGTTTAGATTATGGTGCAATCATCAACTGCACTGCTGGCAATGTACTTCGCTTTGTACCACCACTTAATATCACAAAAGCTCATGTTGACGAATTAATTTCTGTTTTAGATAAAGTATTACCAAAATACGCTTAAAACTTAACGAGGAGGAAATATTCATGCTAAAAGGCAAAGATTTATTATCTATACATGATTTAACTTCTGATGAAGTTATGGAAATTTTAAATTTAGCTCATGAATTAAAAGCTAAACAAAAAGCTGGTATTGAACATCACATTTTAAAAGGTAAAACTCTCGGTATGATTTTTGAAAAATCTTCTACTCGTACTCGTGTTTCCTTTGAAGTTGGTATGTATCAATTAGGCGGACAAGCATTATTCTTATCTAACCGTGACCTTCAAATCGGTCGTGGCGAACCAATTAAAGATACTGCTCGTGTTCTTTCTCGTTATCTTGATGGTGTAATGATTCGTACTTTCGGTCATGAGATTGTTGAAGAATTTGCTCAATATGCTAGCATTCCTGTAATCAACGCACTCACAGACTTACTTCACCCTTGCCAAGCACTCACAGACCTTTTAACTGCTCAAGAACATAAAGGCAAAGATTTAAAAGGCTTGAAAATGGCTTATATTGGCGATGGTAACAATATGACTCATTCCTTAATGTATGCTTGTGCTAAAGTTGGTATGAACTTTGCTAGTGCTAGTCCAAAAGGCTATGAACCAAATGCTCAAGTAGTAGCTAATGCTAAACTTGATGCTGCACAATCTGGTTCTACTATTGAAATCTTAAATGACCCATTTGAAGCTGCTAAAGATGCAGATATTTTATATACTGATGTTTGGGCAAGCATGGGACAAGAAGCTGAACATGATGAACGTGTAAAAATCTTCAAAGATTATCAAATCAATAATGAACTTCTCAGAGTAGCTGATAAACGCGCTATCGTAATGCATTGTCTTCCTGCTCATCGCGGTGAAGAAATCGCTGAAGATGTTCTTGAAAAGAATGCAAATGTTATTTTTGATGAAGCAGAAAATCGTCTTCACACACAAAAAGCAATTATGGCTCTTTTAATGGGCTGATAAATCTGTTAATATATCTAATAGCCATACATAAATATGACTATTTAAAAATCGTAATTTAAGGAGTTGTAATTTAAATGGAAAATATTAAAAAAGTAGTTCTTGCTTACTCTGGTGGTCTTGATACTTCCGTTATCATTCCATGGCTCAAAGAAAACTATAATGGTTGCGAAGTTATCGCTGTTTGTGCTGATATCGGACAGGGTGACGAATTAAATGTTGTTCATGACAAAGCTTTAAAATCTGGTGCTTCTAAAGTTTATATTGAACATTTGACAGAAGACTTCGTAGAAAACTATGTATTCCCAACTTTAAAAGCTAGCGCTGTTTATGAAGGTAAATATCTTTTAGGTACTTCCTTTGCTCGTCCACTCATCGCAAAACGCCTTGTTGAAATCGCTAAAGAAGAAGGCGCTGACGCTATTGCTCACGGTGCTACTGGTAAAGGTAATGACCAGGTTCGTTTCGAACTTTCTGTAAAAGCTCTTGCTCCAAACATCAAATTAATCGCTCCATGGCGTGAATGGGAACTTCGTTCTCGTGAACAAGAAATTGCTTATGCTGAAAAACATGGTATTCCAATCGCTACAGAAAACAAAACTTATTCCATGGATAGAAATATCTGGCACTTAAGCCATGAAGGTTCTGACCTTGAAGATCCTTGGAACGCTCCAAAAAATAACATGTACTTAATCAGCAAAGCTCCTGAAAATGCTCCTGATGAAGCTGAATATGTAACAATTGACTTTGAAAAAGGTATTCCTGTTGCTGTAAATGGTGAAAAACTTGCTTCTGTTGCACTTCTTGAAAAATTAAATGAAATCGGTGCTAAAAATGGTGTAGGTATCACAGATATCGTAGAAAATCGTCTTGTTGGTATGAAATCCCGTGGCGTATATGAAAACCCAGGCGGAGCTATCTTATATGCTGCTCATCAAGAACTTGAATATCTTTGCCTTGACCGTCAAACTCTTCATTACAAAGAAACAGTTGCTATCAAATATGCTGAACTCGTTTATGATGGTATGTGGTTCTCCCAACTTCGTGAAGCTCTTGCAGCATTCGTTGATGCAACTCAAGAAACAGTTACTGGTACTGTTAAACTTAAACTTTATAAAGGTAATATTTGCCCAGCTGGTGCAAAATCTCCATACTCCCTCTACAGCCAAGAATTCGTAACATTTGAAGAAGACGATGTTTACAACCAAGCAGATGCTACTGGATTCATCAACCTCTTTGGTCTTCCACTCAAAGTTCGTGCATTAATGAAAGAACAAGCAGGTTTAAAATAATGGCTGAACAAATGTGGGGCGGTAGATTCGCCAAATCTACAGATGAAATGATCAATGAATTTCAGGCTTCTATTAACTTTGACAAACGCATGTATCATGAAGATATAGCTGGTAGCATAGCTCATGCTACCATGCTTTGCAAAGTTGGTATTTTGACTAAAGAAGATAAAAATAATATCATCTCCGGCTTAAAAAATATTTTAGCTAAAATTGAACAAGGTGATTTTAATTTTTCTGTTGACCTTGAAGATATTCACATGAATATTGAAAAACGTCTTACAGAAGCTATCGGTGAAGCTGGCGGTCGTCTTCACACTGCTAGAAGCCGTAATGACCAAGTAGCACTTGATACCCATATGTACGTACGTCGTGAAACAGTTGAAGTTATTAATTTAATCAAAGAATTACAGACTGCTTTAACTGAAACAGCTACAAAATACAAAGATGTAATCATGCCTGGTTATACTCACCTTCAACGTGCACAGCCTATTTTATTCTCTCATCATATGATGGCATATTTCTCCATGCTCAGCCGTGACTTCTCCCGCTTCAAAGGTGTTTATGAACGCTGTGATATTATGCCACTTGGTGCTGGTGCTCTTGCTGGTACAACTTTCCCTATTGATCGTGAATTCGTTGCTAAACAGCTCAATTTTGATGCTATTTATGCAAACAGCTTAGATGCTGTAAGTGATAGAGATTACATCATGGAATTTTTATCCGCAGCTTCTATTCTCATGATTCACTTAAGCCGTATCAGTGAAGAAATCATCTTCTGGTGCTCTCGTGAATTCTCTTTCGTAGAATTAGATGATGCTCATTGCACTGGTTCTAGTATGATGCCACAGAAAAAAAATCCTGACGTATCCGAACTTGTTCGCGGTAAAACAGGTCGTGTAATTGGTCATTTGATGGCTATGCTCACAACTGTAAAAGGTTTACCTCTTGCTTATAATAAAGATTTACAAGAAGACAAAGAAGGTTTATTTGACGCTATTGATACTATCAAATTCAGCCTTGCTGTATATGCTCAATTAATCCGTGGCATGAAAGTTAGAAAAGATGTAATGCTTAAAGCTGTTCGTGAAGATTTCTCTAATGCTACTGACCTTGCTGATTATCTTGTAAAAAAAGGTATGCCATTTAGAAAAGCTCATAGTGTATCTGGTCATGCTGTTCATTACTGCATTGAAAATAACAAATGGCTTGAAGACTTAACTATGGACGAATTCAAACAGATGTCTGATTTATTTGAAGAAGATATCTATGAAGCTATTGCACCAGAAACTTGCGTTAAAAACCGCAATTCCTACGGTGGAACATCTTATAGCCAAGTAGATATGCAACTTACTCTTGCTGATAAAATTTTATCTCAAGAACAAGCTCAACTTGATATTTATACAGATAAACAAATTAAACTTTAATTTACTATTTATAACTTAACTTCGCAAAACATAAAAAAGTATGTATTGAGATATTTCAATACATACTTTTTTGTTTATATCTGTCTTTTATTTAGTTGATACTTATAATTTTCTATTAAATATTGTCTTTGTGCATCTAAATGGTTTATCATAGCATATTTTGCGCCATTAATATCACCATCATCTATACATTTTGTTATTCTTCTATGAAAAATAACTGTATCTTTACATAAAACATTATCTGTCATAAAAATATTCTTTTTAATTGAAGAATGTATTACTTGTGTAATTTTATGAATTATACCATTCCCACTAGCTTTAGCTATTGCTGTATGAAACTCTGAATCAGCTTTATGATAATCCTCCCCCTCTTCAATCAATCTTTCCACTTCATCGCAATAATATTTTATATTTTGAATATCTTTCCGCGTAGCAAATTGAGCTGCCATTGCGGCCATCTCTGGTTCAAAAATTAAACGTAAAGTTACCATGTCAAAAATTATATTTATATCACCACTTATATATTCAAGCCCTAAAGGGTCTCTACTTATACCTTGATTTTCAGAAATAAATGTACCTGCACCTTGTTTTACCACTATAATATTTTGTGCTGAAAGTACTTTTAATGCCTCTCTTATAGTACTTCTTCCTACACTAAAATTATTCGCTAATTCTTCTACTGTAGGCAATTTATCATTTGGTTGCATTTTTTGGTCTTTTATCATATTTAATATTTTATTTATGGTTATATTAACTAAAGATTTACTCATAAATATCCCCTCAAATCTTATAATCTCTATTTATTTTATCATAAATAAATTTGCTTTAGTATAAATAAATCGGAGTCTATAGAAATATTTCTACAGCTCCGATTTATTTTTATATATTAATTTATATTATTTTTTACGTCTAACATGTACAGCAAAACCACCAATATTATCTTTCAAATATACATTAACCAGATTTCCCTGATCATCTTTTTGCCATGTCTCTTCATTAAATTCTACACCAATACGTTTTAAATAAGCAATAGCTCTAGGCATATCAATAGTGTCAATACAAATATGACCATGGTCACCCAAAAAACTGCCTTTCACCACTTCAGCTACATCACCACTAAAATATGCACCAGAAGTTTCTTTCTTTTCTTGTAAAAATACATTATCTAAAGTATTTGCAATATCATTAGCTTCATTAGCATCTTTAGTATTTATACCAATATGTGCTAATTCAAAGCCCAACATTTTTTTCACAATAGCTTTACAAACATTAGCAATTTCATCCCATTTTTTAGCTTTAACTAAATTAGTAGGAGTCATAAAACTTCCGCCAATAGCTCCTACATTAGATAATGCTAAATACTCATTCATATTTTTTTCACTTACACCACCAGTTGGCATAAACTTAATATCTGCATACGGTCCTTTTAATGCTTTTAATGTTTTTACACCACCATATGCTTCTGCTGGAAAAAATTTACAAGCAGATAAACCTAAATCCATAGCTGCTTCAATATCACTTGGTGCTACTGTTCCCGGAACAATATCTATATTATTTTCTACACACCATTTCACAACTTCTATATTAAATCCAGGTGTTACAATAAATTTTGCTCCTTTTTCTACCGCTTCTTTAGCATGTGCTACATCATGTACTGTACCTGCCCCTACAAGAATTTCAGGCACTTCTTTAGCCATTTTCTCAATAACTTCCCCACCTACAGCTGTACGAAATGTAACTTCTGCAACAGGAATACCACCTTTAACTAAGGCTTTAGCTAACGGTACAGCATCATTTACATCATCTAAAAACCACTAACGGAACCAAACCTATTTCAAAAATCTTTTTAATATTTGCACTAATCATCTTTAATCTCTCCTAGTTTCGTTACTCATAAAAGCATTTAATTGCACTCTTGTTGGTAATCCTTCATTATCCCCTCTACTCATTACTTGAATTGCACCTATAGCTGTTGCTCGTTTTACAGCATCTTTTAAAGGCAATCCTTCCATCAATCCTGTAACTACACCCGTAGCAAATCCATCACCTGCACCAACTGTATCTACAACTTTTTCTACTTTATAGCCATTTACCATATAATTTTCATTGTCTTTTGTAGATACATATGCTCCTTTACTACCACATTTGGTTACACAAATAGAAGCCCCATTTTCTAAATAAAATTTATTAATAACTTTTTCATCATCTGAACCCATAAGAATTTTACCTTCTGCTTGTCCTGGTAATACAAGGTCTGCATATGAAGCTAATTTATTAATTGTAGTTTTCATCTGCTCTTCACTTTCCCATAATTGCGGGCGAAGATTTGGGTCAAAACTTATAATAATCCTTTTGCTTTTGCTTTTTCATTAAATGAAAAGTAGCTTTTCTTGTATCTTCAGATAAAGCAGGTAAAATCCCTGTCAAATGAATATGACTATATTTTTCTAAATCTATTTTATCTACATCATCTTCAGTTAATGTTGAGGCAGCCGAATTTTTTCTGAAATAAAAAATATCAGGATCACCTATACTTGTTCTACCTTTTAACATAAATCCTGTAGATTTATCTTTTGAAAACATTACAAATTCATTACCTATTTTATTTTGATTTAATACAGAAACAATACGTTTACCAAAAGGATCATTACCTAATTTCGTCATATATGTAACTCTATGATCTAATCTAGCTGTTCCTACTGCAACATTAAATTCTGCACCTGCTACCGCCAAATCATAACCACTTACACTATCTAAATTGCCTTCAGATTGAGCAATTAATAATCCCATTGGTTCGCCAACTAAAATCAATCCTTTTTTCATGATAAAATCTCCCTACGAAGTTAACAAATAACCATTAATAAAAAACATTTCTCGGATTCAATATAAAGTTTTTACTTTCACTTTATTAATTATCCA
>ENA-OPZZ01001972-OPZZ01001972.1-human-gut-metagenome-genome-assembly--contig:-NODE-1972-length-11192-cov-3.227474_pt1 | contig 11192 bp, 12 predicted proteins | sample MGYA00242487_ERZ504511 | MGnify/ENA primary metagenome ERZ504511 (study PRJEB26092, sample SAMD00036241) | human gut metagenome | host: Homo sapiens | study: EMG produced TPA metagenomics assembly of... | reverse complement strand
TACAAAAAACAGACCTAAAAGTCTGTTCATTTCCTTTCGTATTGGCTTTATCGCACACAAAAAAGAGGCTCTGACATTCAATATCAAAACCTCTTTCTCTCTTTTTTAAGCCATCCGGTATTCTTCTACAGCCGTTTCATATAAGTTATTACCTTTGGTATCCAGAATGACAACAACCGGAAGGTCTTTAACCTCTAACCTTCTTATTGCTTCTGCTCCCAGATCTTCATATGCAATCATTTCTGATGACTGAATACACTTGGAAATCAATGCGCCTGCGCCACCTACTGCTGCAAAATACAATGCCTGATTCTTTACAACCGCATCCTGAACTTCTTGTGTTCTTTTGCCTTTGCCAATCATACCCTTTAGTCCAAGATTCAAAAGTGTTGGCGCATATTTATCCATTCGACTTGCTGTCGTTGGTCCTGCTGAACCGATAACCTGACCTGGTCTTTCAGGTGAAGGTCCCATATAATAAATGGTCTGTCCATTCACATCAAATGGTAATTTTTCTCCTGCATTAATGCATTCCTGCATGCGTTTATGTGCCGCATCTCTCGCAGTGTAAATAGTCCCTGTCAAGAAAACGTAATCTCCTGCACAAAGACTTGTCCGTTCATTTTCCGAAAGTGGAAGCGTTAGTCTTTTCTCCATATGCTACACCTCCCTGATCACATGACGATTGACATGACAGCAGATATTCACAGCTACCGGCAATCCTGCAATATGAGTCGGATAAGTGGTTACTTTAACCGCTAATGCTGTATTTCTTCCTCCTAAACCAGCTGGTCCTATTCCCGTTGCGTTAATCTTCTGAAGCATTTCCCGCTCTAATTCCCGAACCCATGGAATATCCGATTCAGACTCTAATGGCCGGAGTAATGACTGTTTTGCCATGATTGCTGCCTTTTCAAAGGTTCCACCAATTCCCACACCTACTATTAATGGTGGACACGCATTCGGCCCTGCATCTTTAACAGCTGTCAAAATCGAATCTTTCACACCATCGATTCCTTCTGCTGGTTTTCTCATGAAAATGCGACTCATATTTTCACTTCCAAATCCCTTTGGCGCTACAGTTATCTTTACTTTTTCTCCTGGCACGATTTTGCAATGGATCACTGCAGGTGTATTATCTTTGGTATTTTCCCTTAAAATAGGATCACTAACCACAGATTTTCTCAAATACCCTTCGGTATATCCGCGACGGACACCTTCGTTCACTGCTTCTTCCAGATCACCACCTGTCAAATGGACATCCTGACCAATTTCCAGAAAGACCACAGCCATGCCCGTATCCTGGCAAATGGGTATCTGCTCATTTTTTGCAATTTCGAGATTTTCCTGCAGCTGTGCAAGTACCCGCTGCCCAACAGGTGATTCTTCTGTTTCTCTTGCCTTTATAAGTGCCTGTTCCATATCTGAGGCCAATTTATAATTGGCCTCCATACACATTTCACGAATGGCATTTGTAATTTGCTCTGTATTTAGGTCTCTCATCTTATAGCCTCCTACAGGTCTACATTACTTGCATTTGTAAAAACAGGATAAACAGCTGGAATATGTGTTATTCCTAATCGAGCACATAATTCTGCATAAGCAACCGCAACAAATGCCGGGTCAATGATTTTTATAGGAAGTTCTTTTTCTAATACTGCTCCATAACCCGCCATCCCAAGACACCCTAAAATTATGCCATCCGCCTGATCTTCTTCAACAGCTTTCTCGCAAACATGTCTCAAGTAGTCCTCTGTTGCTTTTGGATTTGCACGCAATTCTCCAATAGGAATATCTAACGCACGCACAGATACCATTTTTTCCCGTGCAATTCCATTTCTCATTAACCTTCGATATGTTCTTGGAATATTAATACTCTCAGATGTCAAAACCGTAAAACGATTACAAATCATACTCGCTACTGCCAAACTTGTTTCACCTGGCCCAATTACAGGAATTCTCACATTTTCTCGAATGGCATCAATTCCAACATCACTAAAGCAATAAATGACAATGGCATCGTAGCCTTCTTTTTCTGCACGAATACTCTCTTTTACCATTTCAGCAGCAGCAAAAGCTTCATCTGTATTGCAATCCAATTCATCCGGACCATGTTTAATACAATCTACTGATACTTTCACTTCAGAAGATAATGCTTCTTTCAGCATTGCCTCACGGGCATCCATCGTTTCCCTGCTCATCGCTTTATCCGACATGATTACCTTGATTCTCAATTTTTCAACTTCCCTTCCTACTTTACGCACCCATGTTCTGCTGTCTTCTCTCTGCTTCTTCAGCTGACCAAACATCAGATTCTATTCCAATATTTGCTGATACAAAACGTTTATGGCCATTCTTCTTATAATCTTCATATGCATTGATAATATCTTTCTTCCCACAAAAAGAGTCGGAATATTAACAAAAAATTAATATAACATTAATCAGATCCGATACATACCATAAATTATCCAATTGTAAACCAGATAATACAGTTAATGTTCCAAGTGGTACGACAAACAAGTGCACCTAAACATCTTGCAAAAAGAATGAAACCTTTATTCTGAGAAATTTTAATTTGCAGCAAATTTCTGTATAAGTCAAATCACAAAGAAGTGTCGTAAACGCAAACAGTCCAAATGCTACAACGACAATAATAAATACAATCGTATCCATAATGCCTTCTCCTGGTACAAGTGCTTTTATAGAAGCAAGGAATGTTCCGATTTTGTTTGCCTTCATAACATCCCAGTCTATAGATGGATTCTGCCAGATTGCTCCAGCGGTTACCACAAAGCCTGCCAAAGAACAAATAACAATTGTATCGACAAATACACCAATAGATTGAATAAAACCTTGCTCACATGGATGTGTTGCATCTGCAATTGCTGCTGCCTGTGTTGCTGTTCCCATGCCCGCTTCATTTGACAATAAACCACGCTTTAATCCCTGAGCCATTGCTGTTCCAAAAGCGCCACCAAATATAGCACTTGGTTTAAATGCCCCTACAAATACCGCTGATATAAATCCCGGTATTTTTCCTAAATTCAATACAATTAATACTAACACAATCGTTATATAGACACCTGCCATAATTGGAACAATCGCATCTGAAAATTTCGCAACACTCTTAATTCCACCAAAAGCAATTACAGCAATAACCACAATAATCGCAATCGCAATGACATAATACAACGGTTCTGTAACCTGAGTTATTCTTCCCGTAACTTCATCAGCAATAGAACTTACTGCTGTAAACACATGGAAAGTATGTACTGGAATACTCAGCATATTATAAATCAAATAAAGGATACACATTATTACACCAATCCAGGCTTTATTTTTCCATATTTTTTGAATATAAAATGTGAAACCACCGACATACTCATCATTTTTCCGTTCTTTGAAAAATTTGAGCCAGTGTTGCTTCTCCAAATGAAGTCGCCATTCCTAAAAAAGCTGAAATCCACATCCAAAAAATTGCACCTGGACCACCAATTGTAACGGCACCTGTCACTCCGACAATATTTCCAGCACCTACACGACCGCCCATACTAATCAAAAAAGCTGCTAACTGAGACGTTCCTACATCCGCTTCCTGTTTTGATGTCAACAACTTAATTCCTGTATTGAAATTTTTTACCTGTACAAAACCGAAGCGAATTGTAAAGTAAAGACTTCCTCCTAACAAAAGCCAAATTGCAAGCGACAATTGTCCAAGGATTGGAATCTGAGCATAAGCATCAATATTTGTTGGAAAATCCCAAAGAAAATCTGCAATCGGAACTACGCCTGCAAAAAGTTCATTCACTATTTCAAATATATGTGTCATAACATTACCCCTTTCCACAACCCATTATTTAGAATTCATTCTATCCCCATTACCCTTTAACAAGATTAAACTTCTTTCAATGTTGACATCCAGTTCTTACCAATTTCAATCTGTCTTCTAACCTCAGATGGTGCTGTTCCGCCATAAGACACTCTTGCGTTCACGCAGGCTTTAATACTGATATCTCCCAGAGTCTCCTTTGTCACTCTCTGGTCAATTTCCTCTAAATCAGCATCTGTCAGATCTTCAAAATCGCAGCCTTTGTTCTCACACATTTTTACCATACGACCTACAATTGAATGTGCTTCTCTGAATGGAATACCTTGCTTTGCAAAGTGTTCTGCGATATCTGTTGCATTCAGGAAACCTTTCCCCATCTGTTTCTGAATCTGATCCATTCTGAATTCTGTTTTTTCTAACATTTTTGCAAAAATCTGAATACTTGCTTTCCATGTATCAATCGCGTCAAATAAGCTTTCCTTGTCTTCCTGGAAGTCTTTATTGTAAGCCAGTGGTGTTCCTTTCATCACTGTCAGGAGCTGCATCAGATCACCATAGACACGTCCCACTTTTCCTCTTAAAAGTTCTGCCATATCCGGATTTTTCTTCTGAGGCATAATGCTGCTTCCTGTACAGAAACTATCATCAATGGCAATATAGGAAAATTCTGAAGAATTCCACCATGTAAATTCTTCTGCCCATCTGGACAAATGCATCATCGAAATAGATGCATCACTCAAAAATTCCAGGCTATAATCTCTGTCGCTGACACTATCCATTGCATTTTCTGTCGGTGCTTTAAAACCAAGTAATTCTGCTGTTCTGTGTCGATTCGTTGGCAATGTTGTCCCCGCCAGTGCACACGCTCCCAATGGGCATACATTCATTCTATCATAAGTATCCTGAAGTCGCTCAATATCTCTTTTAAACATCTGAAAATATGCCATGAACACAAATCCCAATGTAATCGGCTGCGCATGCTGAAGATGTGTAAAACCAATTGTAATCTCATCCGCATATTTTTCTGCCTTTTCCAGAATTACCGATTCAAGATAGCATAAACGGTGAATGATTTCTTTAATTTCTTTTCTGACATACAATCTTCCATCCACCTGACACTGGTCGTTTCGGCTTCTTGCTGTATGTAATTTTTTTCCAACGTCTCCGGTACGGGCAATCAAACGACTTTCGATTCCCATATGAATATCTTCATCATTGACATCAAATACAATTTTACCTGATGCAATTTCTTCGCGAATTTCTTCCAGCCCCTTAATGATAATATCTTTTTCTTCCATGCTGACAATACCCTGTTCTCCAAGCATGGTTACATGTGCAATACTGCCATCAATATCCTCATTATACATTCTTTGATCAAATCCAATAGATGCATTAAACTGTTTAACAATGTCATCCATATCCTTTTCAAATCTTCCACTCCATAAGCTTGCCATATTATTTCCATTCCCTTTCTTTTAATGTTTGATAGTACGCATACATTTCTGTTCCGGTTGCCCACCATACACCGTCAAATTCATCAATATAATCCAATAATTCTTCTAAAAAGTCCGATTCTTCCAGGCGCACCAATTGCTGCCGGATCCAGCTGTAAAACATAGCACAAACCATATTCATGACAACCATAAAATTCATCTTTCCAATTGTTTAATACCCCTGTGTAATTTGCAATACGTCCCTGTCCTGCAGGAAATGCTGGATGGTAATTAAATGCAAAATAAGGAAGATCATAATTCACCCAGTGAATCGGTATTTCTAATATCTCATCACTGCCAACATTTTTCCAATATGGTCGGTCATCATCACACAAATTACTGGAATAAAGGAGCCCATTTTCCTTCGCAATTCTCAAAGTATCCAGGGTCAATTCTCCTTCTGGCGATCTGAAACCTTTTGGTGTTACATGGCATACATTTTCAATTGCATGAATACTTTTCTTCATCGCCTCATCCTGCTCTTCTTCTGTCAGTAACGCCATGTGCTCATGATGATATCCCAGGGCTGCAATTTCATGTCCTTGTTCAACAATTGCCTTCACTTTGTCCGGATATTGCTCTGCCACCCAACCTGGTGTAAAAAAAGTAGCTCGAATTTTTCTTTCGTCTAAAATTTCTAAAATTCTATCCACGCCTCTTGTCATACCATACTGCCCAAGCGACAAGGTTTTCGGCATATCTTTACAAGTTGGATCTAACTGTAACCAGAATAACTCTGCATTCAGATTAATCGTAATCATTGCACTGCATTTTTTATTTTCCGGCCACTGCGGTCTTTCTAATTTCATCCCTTATCCTCCTCTTCTTTTGAATGATTTCGATACCAATCAGCAATCTCTGTACCGGTTGCTACCCAAACATCTTCTTTTGATGTAATTTCCCGAAGCAAATGATCCAAAATCTGAATTCTTCCTGGAGATCCAATAACCTGCGGATGGCTCATATAAGAAATACAAAGCCCTTCTTTGTAGTGTCCTCTAAACTCTCTCATAAAATTATCTTCTACCAGACGATAAGATGAAATACGATCCTGACCAGCAGGCTCAGCAGGATACATATTGTAAGCCATCGCTACATAATCATCCACTTCCCACTTTGTCGGTATTTCAATAAAGTCTGTCTCTTCTCCATTGATGACTGTCCGATAAGGTCTGTCATCTCCACGCATGGAACTGGAGTAGCGGAAACCTCTTTCATATAAAAGTTCTGGCGTATTTTTTGCCCAATCGCCTGATGGTGTACGGAATCCTGTCACTTCATGTCCAATCAATTTTTTGAAGATTGCCTGCGTTTTCTCGATAATTTCAATCTGTTCCTCTGTTGTCTTTCCCGCAAAACGCTCATGTGCATAACCATGATGACCAATCTCATGTCCCGCTTCAGCTATTCTGGTAATCACTTCCGGATATCTCTCCGCTGTTAATCCAGGTACAAAGAAAGTCGCTTTTACACCATACCGGTCAAGCATTTCCATGATACGATCCACACAACGCTTTGGTCCATACTGTCCAACAGATAAAGACTTAATATACTTTTCTCCATTTGGAAGACCACGATTTCCATTTTCCCATGTGGTGTCCCCATCCACATCAAAGGTAAACATCACTGCACACCTTTTCCCTTCCGGCCATTTTACTTTTCCCATCATTTACTCCTTTTCATTTGCTTTTTTGATTACTATCTACAAGCGCCCGACTCTCTTGCAGCTTTAGCTACATTTTCTGCCACTGCTTTCGCTACACGAGGATCAAAAGCGGATGGAATTACATATTCCTCACTCAATCTTTCAGGCTCAACCAAATCTGCCAATGCACGAGCTGCTGCCAGCTTCATGCTATAATTAATATCTTTTGCGCCCGCATCTAAGGCACCTCTAAAGATTCCCGGAAATGCCAAAACATTGTTAATCTGATTCGGGTAATCAGATCTTCCAGTTCCCATAACACGCACCCCTGCTGCTTTTGCTTTTTCATATGTAATCTCTGGCACTGGATTGGCCATAGCAAAAACAATCGCATCCGAATGCATCGTTTTTACCATTTCTGTTGTCAACAATCCACCTCTTGAAACCCCTATAAAAACATCTGCATCTTTAACCGCATCTGCCAAATTGCCTTTTATATTTTCTGGATTTGTTATATCACAAAGTGCTCTCAGATTATCATCCATGCCCTCTTCTCGGTCTTTATACACAATGCCAAAAATATCACTTGCTACAATATATTTTGCCCCTGCATTAACCAACATACGGATAATTGCTGACCCCGCTGCTCCAGGACCAGATAAAGCAATTTTAACTTCTTCTATTTTTTTATTCACCAACTTTAACGCATTCAACAAAGCTGCTGTTACCACAACCGCTGTTCCATGCTGATCATCATGAAAAACAGGAATATCCAGTTCTTCTTCCAGACGTTTCTCAATTTCAAAACAATTTTGTGACGCAATATCTTCTAAATTAATGCCACCAAAAGTCGGTGCAATATATTTAACCGTCCGAATAATTTCTTCTGGATCCTTGGTATCCAGGCAAATTGGTACGGCATCAACATGGCCGAACTGTTTGAACAACGCCGCTTTACCTTCCATAACAGGCATCGCTGCCTTCGGCCCTATGTCACCTAAGCCAAGAACGGCTGTCCCATCTGTTACAACTGCTATCAGATTCTGCTTCGCGGTATACTCATATACTTTTTCCGGATCCTTATAGATTTCCCTACAAGGTTGTGCAACTCCTGGCGTATATGCTGTACTTAAATCATCTGCAGTTTTTAACGGCACTTTACTATTAATTTCTATTTTGCCATGATAGTCTCGATGTAGCTTTAATGCTGCTTCATTAAAATCCATTTCTGCATCCTTCTTTTGAAATTTAAAACAATAGTTGCTATTTTGAATACGTATTCCTTTCGATGTGTAACTTTCGCCCCTACATGGTCACTTGGTCACCCAATCTTTTATTAAAGAATAGCACCTAGCGGTGCTATTTGTCAATCTTTTTATTCAATTTTACCAAATTATTTTTGACAACTATTCTTGAAGCATATCAATGGTTGCCTGTAAATGATCAAACATCAGCTTCTTTGCCTTTTCAGTATCTCTGTTTCTAATCGCTGCTATGATCTTACGATGTGACTCCAGTTCCTCTTCAGCCGATGTTGCCTCCAATACATCAGAAAACTGACCATACATCATATCAAGAATGGCATTCAATACAATCTCCAATGTCTGTGTCATAAACATACTTCCCGTTTTTTCTGCATACATCTTATGCAACTGAAATTCGCCTTCTGTTTTCCCAGTTGTCTTATATGTTTTTTCAATTTTGCGATACTGTTTCTCTAATTCATCAATATCTTCTTCTGACGCATTACGAATAATCAGTTCGACCCCCTTGACCTCTAATACCTGTCGTACCTCATAGGCCTCTAACATCGAATAGCGTTCCAGATTCTTGCTCAAACTTTCAGATCTTGTTCCGCTTCCCTTTCCTGGCTGCTGACGCAAAAAACGACCTTTTCCCTGATGAGATACAATCACACCACGGCTCTCCAATACATGAAAAGCCTCTCTCAGTACATTGCGACTGACATTGAGTTCTTCAATTAATTCCCGTTCCGGTGGTAGCTGTTCTCCCGGCTGAATCTTTCTTTCATCTATTAATCTATATAATTTTTCCACAACTTCTTCATACAATAACGTACGTGCAGACTGATTTCTTAATCTCATCTCACTTCTCCAATCTCTTCTTTATGCTGAAAAAAAATCATATCACACTTTTTTTTCGTACAGTATAGGGAAAATTTGTAAACTTCTCAAACGACAAAAAGCGCCAGAAATTTTATTTTCTAACACTTTTGTCGTTCGTAGTCTCTTTTTTACTGCTGATTATCCGGTTCAAATGGCTTTACATCTTTAACTGCTGTCTTCGTATCGATGTCTTGTTGGAGCCACCGAAACCGCCCATCAGATGACCTTTAAAATGAGTCAATACAAACAGTGAACAAAAAGAAAGACCTTGAGTTCATTATAAACTCTTGGTCTTTCTTTTTGGGGACTATTCTTTTTCACAGCCCCTTGCCTTGCATACTGCGGATAACAGGAATCGAACCTGCACGGGGTACCCCACCAGATCCTAAGTCTGGCGCGTCTGCCAGTTCCGCCATATCCGCATAATCTATTCAATTCTTCTTCCGGAAACATAAGTCCGGAAAGAAAAACAAGCCTTCTCAGGCTTGCTCAATGAGACATCCGGGGCTCGAACCCGGACACCTAGATTAAAGTCTAGTGCTCTACCAACTGAGCTAATATCCCATATCTTATTCAATTCACCCAATTAGCACTTGCTTTCGCGCTCAATTTTCTTGGTTTGACCACATTTTTACGACAGCGGCTTCAGGTTTTATACCACAGCAGGTACGGTTTCCGGCAAGTTCATTTTAGCCATCTCGTTCTTCACATGAGACTTCCGGTAATTTCATCCTTCCCATCAGCTTACCGCCACCCTGTTCTGGTACAGAAACATAATGTTCTGACATAGAAAACGCCTTATTTCCTTTAAATCTTGTATTATTTTATCTGTATCCATGCTGTCCTCCTACCTTATAATTTTCCAATTTGATTTTCGTTTTGTTCCGTTCTGCACCAATCTACCTTTTTCCTGTAAAGAAGCAAACATTCTAGAAACCGTTCTTTTTGATATACCCATTTCTTCCGCATAATACGCCTGTGTTGCAGACGGATTTTTCTCTATAATCTGCAACAATTTTTCAAGCTGCGTCTGTTTCTTATTAAGCGGCACTTTGGCGCCACAATTAACGCCATTATCGCCATAATTAATGCCATTGGCAGCTTTCCTGGGGAAGTAATTTCTAATCGATTGTCATATACCGCCACCTGTATCGTACCATGATCCAGATAACTACGATGTACCATAGCATTGATAATCAACTCACGAATGGCATCCGGTGGAATCTCATAAACATCCTGGCGATAAATTCCCACAATAGTAGCACCCAAATGAATATTTCTCAAAACAAACTGAAATGCTTCGTCTATCTGCTCCCAAAGCGGACCGGTATATTCTCTACGGTCAACAAATACTGCTTTCGTTGTCCCTTTGAACACACCACATTGCGTTGCAACATGAAGTCCTCCGTTGCCAGTCAAAATAGCAAAAGCATTAGACGGATAATCTTTTTCCATCACGCTCAATCAAAATGCCCCAAGAGCGCAACTGCTGTCTGCCTACATCTTTTAATTGCTGCTTTTCTGTTCCTCTGTACGGACATTTTTTAACAGCCTGCTCTTTCATAGCTTTACAAAGGGCATCAATATCTTCATCTGTAACATTTAATCCAGTACATAAAGCCTGATCGTAGTAACGATTACTGCCCTCAAACAACAATTCTTTTATCATATACTCATCGGCGAGACGGGTAGTTCCGGCAACACGGACATATACACCACCATCTCTACCAAGAGCTTTGATATAATATGGACGTTGTCTGCCCTCAGAAACCTCTACCACAATAACAGTCTTGCCATCAACCGTCTGTAAAGTAATATCCGGGATAATTGCCGGTTCACAGCTGTCTGATACAGCATTGGCAATGGCATCCACTTTCTTGAACACATCTTCCTTGTCAAAGGCAACCACAGACTTCATATATTTGATGCTTTTCTCCGGCAGGTTCTCTTTAAACTCCACATTCTTCGATTCTCCTGCAAGAATTTCTTCTATGGTCATTGTAACACCTCGCTCTCTTTGTCAGTCTTAACCGCCATATTTTTTTACTTAATTGATGAAGAAATTGTGCTCAGTGCTTTGTTTAAATCTTGAATATTGT
>ENA-OPZZ01001971-OPZZ01001971.1-human-gut-metagenome-genome-assembly--contig:-NODE-1971-length-11193-cov-7.128682_pt1 | contig 11193 bp, 9 predicted proteins | sample MGYA00242487_ERZ504511 | MGnify/ENA primary metagenome ERZ504511 (study PRJEB26092, sample SAMD00036241) | human gut metagenome | host: Homo sapiens | study: EMG produced TPA metagenomics assembly of... | reverse complement strand
CTCTCTCATCGCATGCTCTTTCAGTTTTTGAAAACTTTCATCACTGACTGCATGTTCCATACGACAAGCATCAACTTCTGCAATTTGTGGATTAACTCCAACGGATATAAGTTGATGAGTAAAAAAAACAATGGCGTTCGTAAATTTTTTTCAGCCATATCCCGGCCAAGTTCTGTCAGGTGCAGATAATGCTTTTCATCCATTGTCAAAAAACCGCCCTCTCGCAAAGTTCCTACTGCGTAACATACGCTGGGTTTTGAAACCTCCATGTACCGGGCAACATCCACCGAACGCACCATACCGAGCTTCTTTTGAAGTACCAATACAGCTTCCAGATAGTCCTCCCCAGATGCATGAATCTTCATCTTTAGTCATCCTCAAAGGCAAAGAACTTTTGCAACCGTTCCCGGCTTATTCTGTTCCATCCATCACTCCATAGCACTTTTCCGTTTTCTATAAAGACAAAGTAATTGCAGCACTCCGCAATCAGCTCCGGATCATGAGTAACAATAAACAAGGTTTTCCCCAACGAACTCAATTCCCGCAAATTCTCTGCCACTTTTTTCATGTGCCGATAATCCAATCCGCTTGTAGGCTCGTCAAAAACAATAACCTGTTTATCAGACGCAATCGCGCTGGCAATCGCTACCCTCTGTTTCTGTCCGCCGGACAACGACATAGGATGGGCGTCTCTAAATTCTGAAATGTGCAGACTTTCCATAATACTTTCTGCCTCATGCGCCACTTTTTCTTCATCTGAATTATCCAGACTAAGCAAGATTTCATCCATTACACTTTCCGTAAAAAGTTGGTGGTTTACGTCCTGCATAACCATATAGCAGGTCTTAATTCTCTGATTTGCCATATAAGTTTTTCCATTCATGCTCATACAGCCTTTTGCGGTTTTGAGCAATCCGCATAAATTGTTAGCAAAAGTCGTTTTCCCGGCACCATTGTTGCCGACTACTCCAACCACCGAACCTTGCGGAATCATCAAATCTGATATATCCAGCACCTTCCGCTTTTTCTTCTTACCTCCGGAAGCATTTTTATAAGAAACTTCAAAGTCCCTGATATATAGCTGCTTTGTCGCACACACTGTGCTCTGCATTTTACTAAAATCTTCAGACTGTAAAGTTCTAAGACCCAGCGCATGCAATTCGCCTGTAGATTTCTTTTTGAAGTCGGAGATGGAAAGGTTTTCTTTTATTTGCCCGCCCTGCATATATAGAACGCGATCTGCAATATCCATCAGGTAATACAGGCGATGTTCCGCAATCACAATCGTTTTCCCCTGTGCTTTCCATTTCCGCAATACATCTTTTAATTCTCTGATTGATTTAATATCCAAATTGGAAGATGGCTCGTCCAGTACAAATATATCCGGTTCCATTGCGGAAACGGACGCACAGGCAATTTTCTGTTTTTCGCCACCGGACAGTGCAAATAAGCTCCTATTCAGTAAATCTTCGATTTTTAACGCGCCTACCGTTTTTTCTATCCGCAAATTGATTTCGTCTGCATCGATTGCCAAATTCTCACATCCAAATGCAATTTCACTGGTAGTATCCACTGTAAAAAATTGTGTCCTTGGATTTTGAAAAACAGAACCAACCACACCAGACAAAGCATAAAGGGATACATTTTTTACATCTATCCCTTCCACAATCGTCTGCCCGGTAAGCGTTCCTTCGTAATAATGCGGGATAAGCCCATTTATTAAACGTGTGAGTGTAGTCTTTCCGCAGCCGGATTCTCCGCAGATCAAAACAACCTCTCCGTCATGGATAGTCAAATTTATATTTTCGATTTTTCCTTTTGAACTGCCTTGCTCATATTGAAAGGCTACATCCTTAAACTCTATCATTTCAGCCCTCCTAAAAAAGCAGGAACACCAACAGGGCAGCAGTAACAATAATCATAAGCGCAAAATCTTTCCAATGGAAACCGATCTTACAAATGCTTGTACGCTTTTTTCCGTTTCCTAACCCTCTTGTCAAAGCTGCCGCAGACAGGTCATTCCCTATTGTTACTACAGACATCATAAGAGGGACAATTCGATATTCTAATACTGCTTGTGGATTCTTGAAAAAATTTTTTCCCCGTGATTCCTCTCATACGCATAGCGTTTCCAATAGATCCCGCTTCTTCGGAAATTGTAGGGAAGAACCGGAACATAACAGAAAACGGGATAATGAATGCTTCTGGTATATGCATACGCTGCATGGCAAGGACAAATTCACTAACCTTTGTAGTCGAGAGAAGATAATAGCCCATCATGGCGCTTGGAAACCATCTTGTCCCAAATTGAGCCAACAGCGATATTATAATTGTTCCTATTAATCCCATATACGGAACAAGAAACACATTTACCGTCCACGAAACAATAAAAACAATTAAATAAATGATAGCAATCTTTTTCCTCCTGCCCGAAAGCAGGAGGAAAAAAGGTATCAATGCCAAAATCGGCTTTAACCAGAAACTAATACCGTCCGTTTTTCCATCAATCATTACAATGCTGAATATTACTAACATATACAGCTTTGTTCTCGGATCAATCCAAAAGCTCTGCTTAGAATCAACCGACAGTAATAATTCTGGTTTCATTAAACAATGCCCGCCTTTACAAAATGTTTCTTCAAAATTGCCTTTCCTAAATATGCGCCGATCACTCCGCCAACAATGCCTAAAACAATGACTACCGGAAGCATCCAGTTAGCAGTAAGGCCCATAATGGCATTGATGTATTCGTCTGTACCGCCTCTGCTTCTGTACGCCTCAAAGAAAGTATCTCTCATAATCCACATAGGCAGCATGGAACCGATTACCCATTCAGTAAACACGCAATATCCCAGTACAGTATGTTTCCAGCTTTTATATTCGCCAGCCTTGAAAATTAAATCAGCAAGGAAACCGAATACGATTCCAAACGGAATAGAAATCCAGCTTTGTCCCATCAGAAAGCAGAGGACGCTGACCAGCGTACCCATAATAGTTGCCGCACCGAATTTCCCGGTCTTTGTCAGAAACAGCATGAACGGGATACCGCCCAGTATTCCTAGAACCAGTGGTATAATCACTGCAAAGATAGGAATATAACCCATCATACCCGTAATGAAAAACATAACAAAGTAGATGACAGTAAAGATACCGATGTTGATAAAGTCTTTTGCATTCAATTTTTTCTTGTCCATTGTATGAACTCCTTTCTTTTATGCAAGGCTGTCTGCCTTGATTTTCCAACCGATAGCTTTTTCTCTCATGCCAACAAAATCCGCGTAAATACCTGCTTGTTTGATAAGCTCATCATGCGTACCTTGCTGAGAGATTTTACCCCGGTCGATAACGATGATTTGATCCGCATTTTTTACGGTTTTCAAGCGATGGGCGATCATAATAATTGTTTTCCCCTGTGTCAGCGCTTCAATCGCTTTCTGAAGCTCTGCTTCGTTTTCGGGATCGACATTTGCTGTGGCCTCGTCAAGAATAATGATGGGCGCATCTTTCATAATCGCTCTTGCAATAGAAATCCTCTGCTTTTCGCCGCCGGAAATGGTCGCACCGCTTTCTCCGATTACCGTCTGGTAGCCCTCTGGCAATGCTGAAATGAAGTCATGGCATCTTGCCGCCTTTGCTGCCTTCACTACATCTTCATGGGTGGCGTTTGGGGAACCGAATTTAATATTGTTTTCAATCGTGTCCGGGAACAGATACACATTCTGGAATACCATGCTGATATTCTTCATCAAGCTGTCCAGCTTGTAATCTTTTACATCAATGCCGCCGATGCGGACGCTTCCGCTGTCAACATCCCAAAAACGTGCAATCAGATTCACCAGCGTGGTTTTTCCAGAACCAGACGGACCGACAATCGCCGTTGTGGTTCCTTGTGGAATCGTGAGCGATACATGGTCGATCACTTTTTTATCCCCGTAGGAAAAACTCACATCCTGCATTTCAATATCCAGCCGGTCTGGAGCTTGCTCTTTACCATCAATGTCAATCTGAGGACTTTGGTTGATTTCCTCCACACGATCAATAGAAGCATCGATCATTGAAAGCATAAAGAACATTTCTCCCGCACTCTCCAACTGGCTATATATCATGAACGCCGATACTAAAATTATCAGACAATATGTTAATTCCAGCGTACCGTTTATAAAAAGTGCGATAGAGCAGAAAGCAGCGGCGGCACTGGCAATCCGAAGGACAACCTGTTCGGCAGCTATATAGGGAATCCGCTGTCTTTCAATAAGCTGGTTTTTCTTCTGTGTTTCATCAATGGATTTTTCCAGCGTAGTATTTGACTGCTTTGCCATGTGGAACGCCCGCACAACGCCCATTCCCTGTATGTATTCCAGTACGGCATCCATGAACTCCGTCTGCGTCTCTAACCGTATGGGAGATAATCTTTTGGAGCAGCGCAGGAGCATTGTGTTGATTACCATGAACAAAATCACGCCAGCCAAAAAGATCAAACTGATTTTCCAGCTAAAGTAGCACATGGCAACAGAAAAAATACTGGCGTGGATTACACCCACCAAAGTCCGCACGATGATAGCAAAGGACATACTTTCGAGGTCGCTCATGGTCGCTGTTGAAACGGATGTGAGATTTCCCAGACTATGGCTGTTGAAGTAGCCCATCGGCATATACTTCATGCGGTTGCCAATTTGAATCCTCTTGTCCTCACACATTCGATAGCTGCCTTCGCCTTCTTTACCATGCGCCAGATACCAGAAAATAATGGTGCCGATCACACTGACTAACATAATGCCAAAGGCAAGGAGCGCGGTTTGTGCGGTGATATTATCACGAACCAATCCATCCAAAACTACCAGAAGTGCGGCAAATTGCAGAGCTTCTAAAATGCAGCGTATGATTTCATAAAAGAGCCCCAAATACCAATTCCGGCTTTGGCGGCCTGCAAATTCAAAGAATTTCCGAAAAGAATGTATCATGCTGTTTTCACCTCCTTCGCGTCCATGTGAGCTGTCCACATCGTATGATAAAGGCTGCACTCTTTTAATAGTTCCTCGTGCGTTCCTTTTGCCTGGATTGTTCCATCCTTCACAACAACGATCTGGTCGGAATCCGTTATTGTTGACAGGCGGTGAGCAATTACAATCAATGTTTTGCCCTTTGTCAGTCGGCTGATGGCCTCCTGTATTACCGCTTCATTTTCCGGATCAGTATAGGAAGTGGCTTCGTCAAGGATTACAATCGGGGCGTTTTTCAGCATAGCTCTGGCAATCGCGATTCTCTGGCGTTCTCCACCAGACAAATGCCCTCCGGCGCCGCCAACCACGGTTTCATATCCATGCTCAAGGTTCATAATAAACTCATGACAGCCGGAAGCCTTTGCAATCTGTTCCACTTCGGAATCGCTTGCCTCTGGCTTGCCCATACGGATATTGTTGCGCACCGTATCGTTAAATAGATAATTGTCCTGCGATACATAGGAAATCAAATCATTCAGTTGGTCGTTAGAAATTTCTTTTACGCTCTTATCGCCAATCGTAATCAGCCCACCGGTCACATCCCAAAAGGACGCAATCAATTTTGCAATCGTTGATTTTCCGCTGCCGGATGGCCCTACAAAAGCTGTAATTTTTCCCTGCGGAATTGTCAGATCAATTCCTTTCAAGACCTCTTTTTCCTCGTATGCAAAATGGACATTTTCCAGAGCAATATCAAGGTTCTGTAAATCACATTTTCTCTCCGGCCGGACAAGCTCCGGCTGGTTTAATATACCGTCAATCTCACCCATTACGGTGCCTATTTTTGCAATATCATCGGTAAAGAACATTGCGGCTACAAGCGGGCCTGCAATTCCCAACGACAGGACAGTTACCGTAATAAAGGTTGCGGCTGACAGGGAACCATTCATGTAAAACAGGCACCCGACGGGAAGTACGCTAATCAACGCCGCGGGCCATACACTCATCATAATCGCCGAATATTTTTGTGTATCTTTCATCCAGTCTAAAATCAGGTCTGCGTTTGCATGGACGGCATCTGTAAATTTCTGATAGGAATTATCTGCCTGATTAAACGCCTTAATGACTTCAATGCCGCCGATGTATTCTACCGTTGTTGCGCTCATGTGATTTCCAGCTTTTACAACTTCCCCATACTTCTTGGGATATTCCTTCATCATTCCCATGTAGCACATCATTCCAACAGGAATGGTAATCAGCGATACTAACGCCATTCGCCAGTCCAGAGCGAACAAATAAACGATGATTGCGATTGGTACGAGAAGATTTGAAGTCATTTCCGGGATTACATGAGCAAGGGGAACCTCTAACTGTTCAATTCGTTCCACCATGCCATTTTTTAGTTGCCCGGACGGAGTATTGAGAATATAGCCCATAGGCACTCTGGTAAGTTTTGAAGCAATTTTTCGCCTTGCCTCGGACAGCACTTCAAAGGTCGCTTCATGGGATGCCCTCGTGGAAATCCCCATCAATATTGCTTTTAGGACAAAGCAGCCGCCGGAAATCAGACACCACACCATGTAAAATGATAAATCCCGATTCCCGGAGAGTAACTCAATCGTCATTCTGGCTGTTGCAAAATAGGGGACGATACCAAAGGCAACTCCCAACACAGCAAGAACAACAGAAACGATGTAGCCAGTCTTATGCGGCCTGGCAAATTCAATAAGTCTGCCAAATGGATTTCCGCCTTGCGACTGATCCATATAAATCCCTCCTTTAGTTAGATTTTGCTAACTCTTATTCAAAAGAATAAGCCGATAATCTGTCATGTGATTTACACAAACAAATTATCGGCTCTGCGTCTTTGCGTCTGGCACTACTGATAATCGTATTTTCATATTGTCAACATCTATCAAACATTCCTGTTTGCATTTCGGACAAAATATTGGAAAGTTCTTCAACGAAGTGTCTGCGCGTATCTTTGTCCGCGTTCTGCATTTACAAAAAGGACAGTGTATCCATCCGCTTTCGTCCACACAAAATTCTTCTGTTTTTTGCATTTCCTTTGCACCTTCTTTCCTATTTTCGGTAATATTCTTTCCAGCCATTCCCATAAAAAGTGCGCAGCTCATTAATATAATTTTTTGCTTCCTCCATCGGCATATCGTGAATGACTACTTCAAATATACCAGAATAAAAAGCACTGGAAACAACGTGTAAGAATCCATCTGTAACTCGTCCTTCCGCCAGGGCTTTACTTCCCACTTGAATCAAGAATTTCTTTGTACAGTCCGTATCCAGTTGTACCAGCCCTTCTAAAAATTCCTGATAGTAGTTTCCCGGCGCTCCGGTAATCAGCAGCTTAAATTCAGAAAAATACTCATAGATATATGCAATCACGGCTTCAAAACCACGATCTGAGTAGTCCATAAATTTTTCGTTCTGCTCATGCCCCGTCAAAGAAGAAAAATCACTGAATGATTGCCGCAATAACTCTTTCAGACCTTTAGCCACCGGTTCCACAAGAAAGCGGAACAATCCCTCTTTATCTGAATACCGCGTATATATTGTGCTGGTGCTGACACCGGCATTTTGAGCAATCGTCCGTATCGAAGCATCCGTATAGCCTTTTTCTAAAAATTCTTCTTTCGCGCAGGCAAGAATTTTTTCGTCAAATCCTTCAATCCTACTTGCCATCGCTCATCCACCTTTCTTATTAAAACGGTGTTTTCAAAACATCGTATTCAAAACGCTGTTTTAATTATAGCAGAGAAGATTTATTTGTCAAGAGGCTACTTTTCTCTTTCTTGACACACCTTGAAATAGATATATAAACTGTTTATCGACTATCCAAAACCTCCGCTTCAAATTGTAGTATTACTCCAACGGCAAAATAGGTATAATCGCACCTTTTCATCGGTACAATAAGGTTATTCCTTTGCATAAACCGGAACGATACAATATTATTGAGGTGAACAATTATGCCGATTGATGATTTAACTGCTTTAGGGCAGAAAATGCGGGAAGCCCGAAAGAATAAAGAACTGACACAACAAGAACTTTCTGATCTGAGCCATGTTTCTGTAAAGCAAATCGCCAATATCGAAAAAGGAAAAATGAATCCTTCCTATTTGATTTTGAGAGCATTGGCAAAAGTCTTGCACATCTCTTTAGATACGCTTATAAATCCAGATATTTCTCTGGAGGATAAAGGTATCAATCAGATGAAAATGCTTTATTCCAGCTGTCCGTCAGAAATGCGTGACACCTTTCTGCATCACACCCAGGAAACGGTGAAAGAACTGACAGAATTGTCCGAGAAATTTGAAACGAATTGAGCCAGTGAGTGAAATTTAACGATTCTCTCACTGGTTCTTTTCATTTCATATAAAATTAAAATTTCAATCAAATAAAAAAGTCAACTTACACATATCAAATTTCTTTTCATAGGTTATAACTTATATTCTATTTTAATTTTCAAAGTATACCATATCCCATGATCGTTCCGTTATTGATATCATAGCTTCTCTGGTTCACGGCATTGCTGGAGTTTCCCTCTACGGTGTATACGGTACTGCCCTCGGTTTTCTCCACGATTCCTACATGGTCTGAGGTTCCATCACCGTTCCAGTCAAAAAAGATTAGGGTTCCAGGTGCTGGCGAGTATCCTCGGCTTTTCCATTTTCCTTTGCTCTGGAACCATGCGATCCCATCATCGCACAGGGAGAACTTCGGCATCTTTCCGCTCTCAATCAGACCTGCCTGGTCCCCACACCAGCTGGCAAAGCAGGCACACCATGCTACATGGCTGTCAAATCCATACCACGACCAGAACTTCTGGCCTCCCTGGTTTCCAAGCTGGGTAAGTGCCACCGATACGATCTGGCCGTTGCCTCCAAACAGGCCGGCAAACAATCCGCCGCTGGAATAATACCGCAGGACGTGAGGGACATATTCTGGATCCCCATAGGCACTCCAGCCATGTGAAGCCGCCTGTTCATTAGAAAACTGCAAAGCGTTTTCTGCACTGTAGCCCCCATATTTTCGTATTGCCCACGTTATGTATCCGTTGCCGTAGTTATACCCTTGCAGGGACAGCTTCAGCTTGTCCATATCCTGTGGGCTGGTGCATCCGGCTTCTCTTAGGCAGTCCGCATAATATTGAATTCCCACCTGTATGGAGTAGTCTACATCCTGGATGGCATTGGGGCTGTTGGAGTACCGGGTGTTGTATGGGCACTCACTGCTCTGCATGGGATCGGTTCCCCGGCCACCGGATTCCTGCATCATGATCGCCTGTATCACCGAGACGTATTCGGGGATTCCATATTGATTGGCGTATTTCTGGATGGTTGATGTGTAGGAAAGGACTTCCTGGCTGAGTGATTCATTACTCTCTGAGCTTCCAGAGAATGCCGCACCTCCTATGATTCCGACTATGATAACCAATAGAAGAACGATCACTGCTCCGGCGGCTCCCAGTGCAGCCATCATGGACTGCACCGTTTTCGCTGCCGCTTCTACAGCGGCCTTAGCTGCCTTGAAGGTATTCTCTCCTGCCCTTGCCGTTTTCTGTATCCGGCGGACTCCATCGGAAGTCTGCAAGGCGGCTTTCTTCGCCGCCTGCTTCGCTGCCCTTCGTTCCATCTGCTTCTGCATCCGGGCTGTCAGGGCGTTGGAACTGGCCACCCGGAGCTTCTGCTCTGGCTGGATGCTGATCTTCACAGATGGAGGGGCGGTCTTAATAGTACGCCGCTGTATGGTCTTCGGCTCCAACTGTTTCCGTGGCTTTTCCTTGATCCGTATGGTTTCCGGCTGTTTCTGGCGGATGGCATTCTGCCTTGCGGTATCTCCGGCCTTGCTTTTCTGGTTTTGTCTTTTGATGGAAAGCGATCCACCTTCCGACATTTCCTGTCCATTCTGGATTCTTGGTGTCTCCCTGGCAGCCCGGATCTTCTGCTCTTTTGTTTTGACGGCATCTGAAACCGCCTTTTGCCGCTGGGCATTCTGAATCTGTACTTCCCGGCTCTTCTGCTCGGGTGCTTCCCGGCTAGCAGGATCGGCGGTCTGTGTGTCCCCTGTTCCTCTGGCGGTTTCTTTCTCCGCTTCTTTTTCTACTTCTTTTTTGCCAGCGGCTCTCTGTTTGATCTTCTCGTAGGAAGTCTGTGCGGCTGTCTTTCCGGCTCTGGTTACAGTTCTGCCTGTCTTTCTTGCAGCCCATTCCTCTGCGGATGCGACTTTCCCACTGGCATATTCGGATGGGGACTGTTCTCCCATGTCATTGTCCCTGGCATTTGCGATGGCCTGGGATTTTTCCTTGCTCTCCAGTATGGCCGTCCGCATCAGCTCCTTGGGGATTCTGGAGGCAGGATTTTTGGTCTTTGGTTTTGTTGTAACTTCTTTGGTTTTGATATCCTTCATCTCTCACCTCCAGTCCCGGCTTGTCCCGCTCTTACCCTTCGCCCGGCTTGGTCGTCATCAGGCGGTACAGCTTTGTATTTCTTGGAAACGAATTTTCAAACGGCACCAGATTTCCGGAACAGCGGATCAGACCATGGCCGGCACCCACATTGGTGATGTAGGATAACTGGTTGTCTGAAATATTCAGAAGTGCCGCCAGCTCATCCCGGTCGGTGGTAGCCTGATTCAAAAGGATCAGGAACTCACTGTTCGCCAGCATCAGGCGGGCGGTATCGGATTTCAGAAGTTCCTCAACGTTCTGGGTAAGTCCGGTTACAAATCCGGAATACTTACGGATACGCTTGTACAGGCGGTAGAAAAAGTCCGCACTGTATTCATAGCGGAACAGCAGATAAAACTCATCCGCAAAGATCCATGTCGTTTTTCCCTTCTTCCAGTTCTGGATCACACGGTTAAAAATCGAATCCAGTGTGACCAGCATGCCAAGGGGCATCAGCTGTTCGCCCAGCTCCCGGATGTCATAGTCGATGATACGGCTCTTCGTGTTGACATTGGTTTCCTGGGCAAAGGTGTTCAGACTGCCATTGATAAACAGTTCCGAAGACAGAGCCAGCCCTCTGGCTTCTTCCTCCGGCTGGAGCATGAGTTGTCGGTACAGGTCCTTTAAGGTCGGCACCTGCCCTTTGTAACCGCCCCTCATATAATCCCGGTACACATCTGCGGTGCAGCGGTCAAGGATGGATTTCTCCTTTGCCGAAAGGTTTCCGGCTCCTACGAGCTGCTCAAACAGGGAAAGGATAAATTCTGACTTCTCAATCAGAGGATTTCG
>ENA-OPZZ01001970-OPZZ01001970.1-human-gut-metagenome-genome-assembly--contig:-NODE-1970-length-11196-cov-2.840817_pt1 | contig 11196 bp, 15 predicted proteins | sample MGYA00242487_ERZ504511 | MGnify/ENA primary metagenome ERZ504511 (study PRJEB26092, sample SAMD00036241) | human gut metagenome | host: Homo sapiens | study: EMG produced TPA metagenomics assembly of... | reverse complement strand
AATCGGATAGATCGGGATCTGAATGCGGCAATCAATATACGTGAAGAAGCACGCCGCATGTTGTTAGCAGGATAAATGGGAAGTGTCTGTATCCAGACAATGAAAATATCCCATAACTGGGGAAAAAAGAATCGCGGGGCACGCGAGGATAGCTTGTAGATACTTGGCTCAGTAGAGCCATTGAGCAAGAAGCCCCCACTTCAAAATCTGTGATTTAAGTGGTGGGAGCATGTCACAGAAGAAATCAAAAATTACAGGCATTCAACCTAACGAAATCGTGATATAATGAGCGTTAGCGAGCGGGAATAAGCGCAGCTTATTCATCGGGAGCGGCGAATGGCGATCATGATAGCTGCGTATGCAGCGTCAAGCACCAAAGGTGCGAATCATGATATAATCAAAATATGGTTGAATGAGAAATATGGAGGTAGCTTATGGGCGTAAGTTATAACAGATTATGGAAAATGCTCATAGATAAAAATATGAAGCGGATAGAGATGCAGTACCTCACCGGGATTAGTGGTAATATTCTTGCCCGGATGGGAAAAACCAGTATGTATCAATGGAGACGATTGAGAAGATCTGCAAGAAGCTGGACTGTACTGTTGATGAGATGATGGAATTTACAGATGATGAATAACAGGAGGTTGCTGCAATGACAGATACACAGCAAAGAGCAGCGGCGAAAGCATTTGCGAAAAACTGGAAAGACCGTGGACATGAAAAAGGCGACAGTACCGACGGCTCTATGCTGACACCATTTGAACAGGCAAAAAGATATTCTTCTGAATTGCCGTATTCAAAAAGACCAAGATGGATTGTTACCAGTAATTTCCAGTCATTCTATATTTATGATATGGAAAAACCGGGTGGCGATCCGGAGATTATCCAGTTGGAAGATTTGGAAAAAGAATATTATCGGTTACAGTTCTTTGTGGACGAGGGAAACACAAATCTTCAGAGGAAAATGGAAGTTTCTATTGATCAGTTTTATGGAATTGAGATCAATGATTTTGCTGTCACAGTTGCAAAGACAGCGTTATGGATCGCGGAATCACAGATGATGAAAGAGACAGAAGATATCGTTCATATGAATCTGGATTTTCTGCCGTTGACGACAAATGCGTTTATTGTAGAAGGTAATTCTTTACAGATTGACTGGGAGAGCTTTGTATCTAAATAGTAGCCTTGCAACATTATATGATGAACTGACCATGCCGCCAGAATTACGAAAAGCTCACCAACAGAATGACATGGCTGTCATGCAGGCATATGGATTTACAAAAGGCAGTGAAGCCTATAAAAGCGAAGCTGCCTGTATCGTGCGACCTGCGGTGCTGATCCCGGTTTTGAGAAATCTCAATACGGGAAATACAGCGAAATCAGTGATTTCGTACAAGGGGCTGTTTCCCCTTGCGGCACAGGTGCCTATCCCCGAAGTTTGTGACTGAATACCTCAGATACAAACATATGGGGTGAAAGAAAGCGTGAAATCGGAATTAGGAGGCGATTGTTGTATGGATAAAATAATTCCACTGCTTATAGTATCGGTTCTTATCGGAACTCCAACATGGTTAATGGTTCGCACTATGAACAAAGCCGATAAAAATACGATTGTTTACTCACCGGAAGAAGTGACTAAAAAACTTCGCAAAGGATTCTATTTGTCATTTTGGGGGATAGATTTGTTGTTTGGAGCGATTCTTTCGTTTGTTCTTATACTTTGCGACCTTCCTGGAGTCTTCCAATTTATCGTTCCGGCTGTAGCATTTGTCCTTGGATTTATCATGTTTTTTATTGGAAGAATTCAGGTCGGGCTAATGACCAGATACATAAATTTTTGCAACAGAGAGAGAACGGAATTTGAGGAATGGGTTTTGCAAGCTATGCTGGGCATCGAGGACGCAGCCATGAGAAGAAATGGAATAAATTCCATAACAAAAGTAACTCCTGGTGTTACAGATGATATGCTTTCAGCCATGAACAGTACAGGTATCATCAGTGGTTATATGGAAGTCGGAAGAGTTTACACTGGAAAAATATATTAAAAAATCATTGGACAGTAATTAGTATTATAGTGGCAATTCTAATCTCTATTGTAATTACTGTAACAAGATAACTTTTATAGGCAGAAAAAATCAGGAGAAGTGAGGAATATGCAGAAAAGAGACTTAATCCAAGCGAATGCTTCATTAGAAAATCTACGACAGAACTTGGATATGAAGGATTTTGCAAAAGAAATATTACTTGAGGAGAATTATAATAAATTTATAAGATCATACAAATTTACATTTTGGTTTCAATTAATCGGTGTATTAGCTGGATTTATAGTGCCATCAGTTGTTCTTCTTATTATTTTTAAAGAGTTTATTTATTGTGCTTTTGGTGCAACCATAGGAATTTTTTGGATGTGTGTATGGATGCTGCTAAGTATGGTAATTCCACCGACAAGGATATATCGAAAATTTGCAAAGTGGTATAGGAAAAGCGATGTGTCTATACACGACTTGGATGAGATATTTTATTGAAGAGGAGAATAAAATAGATGGAGATGAAAAAGGAATCGAATATGCTGACCGAGGAAGAGCCAAAATACATAATATCGCTAAAGAAGAGATATAGAATTCTTTATGTCGTTATGTTTGTTTTATTTTTGGTGTGTACGATGTATTTTGGAGTGATATTATTTTGTGCAGGTACAGATACGATGATTTTTGGTGTTGGAATCACAGTTATTTTTCTTTTATTTTTATTCTGTTCTTTGTATGGTTTAACAAAAAAATGTGAAAGATACAAAGGCAAAGTTGTGTATTCATTTTTCTTAACAAAGAGAGAATATAACTTGTCAGACATAGCATTCTCCAATGAAAAAATTGAAGAGTTTTATAAAGATTATGGAGATGGAAATGCAAGCAGCAGTTGGGATAAGGTCACGACTTTCTATAATAAACAAGGTGAAAAGCTCTTTAAATTTGGCTTAGCTTATGACAACGTTCAGTTATTAGTAAGAGATGTCAAAAATACACAGAGAAGTATTTCAAATCAGAAAAAGAAGAAATAGACAACTTCCAGTTGACCAAGAAATTAAGGAGAATTCATAATGAGTGAGAAAACAGAGATTACTTTCATGCAAACAAGATTAATCCGGCTTGCTTCAGAAGAGTGGCATTTACCTGTTGAACAGATTATCCACTTGTTTAAAGAAGCTGATGTTCTTGGATATATAGAAAAATGTTATGGAATTTTTCATTGTGAAAGGTGAGAAGATATGGCTGAAGTAACAATTCCAAAAGAAAAAATGGATTATACAATCGACCTTCTTATCACTATGGTGACAGAAGAAATCGCAGAAGAGACGGGCAAGGACAGAAAAGAGGTATTGACAGATTTTCTATGTTCAAAGACAGGAAAAGCACTGTATGATGAGAAAACAAAGCTGTGGTGTAATGGTCCGGCATATATAGCTGAATTGTATAGGGAAGAATTAAAAAAAACAGGATATCATATTTGAAATGAATGCATATCCGGATGGTGTTGAATATTGAAACACAGAGAACGTTCCCACCGGCTGATCAGTAAAATCGTTATCTCAGAACCGCAGGAGAAAGACGGAACAGAAAATTACCGCCGTACTCCTGAAACGGTCACAATGGAAATTCATCTCGAGCCAATATTTTCTCATAAAAGACATAAAATAGTTGATATCCGGTTATGAGCAAGCAACGAAGCGGATCGGATCGCAAATATCCGCCTGACTTAGCTCCGAACTTACAATTCCACATCAAGTTGCTGCTCCTCAATATGATGGCGCTTTGCATAGCCGGTGAGCATCAGTGTCAGCGCACCGTCGCCGGTCACGTTGCATGCAGTTCCGAAGCTGTCCTGAAGAGCAAAGATGGTAAGCATCAGTGCAGTGCCGGAGCTGTCGAATTTCAGTATTCCGGTGATGATGCCAAGGGATGCCATGACAGTTCCTCCGGGAACACCGGGAGCTCCGATGGCAAAGATACCCAGAAGAAGGCAGAACAGAACCATGGTACCCGGCGTTGGAACGGAACCGTACAGAATCTTCGAAATCGCCATACAGAAGAAAACCTCTGTCAGAACGGAGCCACAGAGATGGATGTTTGCAAAAAGAGGAATCCCGAAGCTGACAAGATCCTTGCGGAGCGGTTTGGCTTTGGAGGCACACTGCAGTGCAACGGCCAGTGTGGCTGCAGATGACATGGTCCCTACGGCAGTCAGATAGGCAGGACCATAATGGCGGACAACCTCCAGAGGATTTTCTCCGGAATAGATTCCTGCAAGGATGTAAAGAAGAGCCATCCAGATAAAATGCCCGGCAAGCACCAGTACGATGATCTTCAGAAAAACAGGCAGCTGTCTGGTGATGGTTCCCTCGTAGGCAAGGCTGCAGAAGGTAGTGCCGATGAACAGCGGAAGAATGGGGATGATGATCCGTGCAACCAGAGAAAGAACGATCTTCTGAAATTCATCCAGAAGTCCTGTGATCAGCTTCGCTTTTGTCCAGGTGGCGGCAAGGCCCAGCATCATTGCAAACACAAGAGCACTCATAACGGACATGATCTGCGGGATCTCCAGCTCAAAGATCACCTCCGGCAGCTGCTTCAGTCCTGCAGCATAGGAATGGATGGACAGATGTGGAATGATCAGAAAGCCGGAGGCTGTAGAAAAAAGCGCTGCGCCAACAGAGGAGCCGTAAGCGAGGACAACCGCAACTCCCAGCATCAGCGAAGCATTTTTGCCAAGCCGGGTAATGGACGGAGCGATAAATCCCAGCACGATCAGCGGTACGCAGAAGGTAATGATCTGGCCCAGAATGTACTTGATAGTAACTGTGATATTGAGAACTGCCATGGAGATTCCGTTGGTGCTGTACCGGTTCAGGATAAGCCCGGCCATGATCCCCAGGATCACAGCAACCAGCAGCTTAAATGGCAGACTGTTGAAAAAAGATGTTTTTTTCATTGGAAAACCTCCTCGGATAGTATAAAATAAAGCCAGAGTTTATTATAAAGGTATTTGATAAAAATCACAAGGAGTAGGATGAAATGATTTATCTGGATAACGCGGCTACAAGCTTTTATAAGCCGGACTGTGTGCCGCGTGCTGTGGTGGAAGCCATGCAGCATGCAGGAAACGGCGGAAGGGGCAGCAGCGGAGAAGCAATGGCAGCCTCAAGACTTATTTTTAATACAAGATGCCAGATTGCAGAGATGTTTGACATATGGGGACCGGAATGTGTGGCCTTTACATCCAATGACACGGAAGCGCTCAATATCGCCCTGCAGGGAACACTTCATCCGGAGGAAGAAACTGTCCACGCGATCTGTACGGAGATGGATCACAACAGTGTGCTCCGTCCAATGTACCGCCTGGAAAAAAACGGCATGAAGCTTACGATCCTGCCGGCAGACTGCAAGGGACGGATCTCCCTTACGGAGCTTGAAGCAGCCATCCGTCCGGAGACGAAGGTGATCGTCTGTACCCACGCTTCCAATCTGACAGGAAATCTCAATGATATCCACGCCATCGGTGAGATCGCACAGAAGTACCAGAAGCTTTTTATTGTGGATGCTGCCCAGACAGCAGGAGTATTTCCGATTTCCATGAAAAAAGATCATATAGATATTCTTTGCTTTTCCGGACATAAGGGCCTTATGGGACCTCAGGGCACAGGAGCCATCTGTGTTCGGCCGGGGGTAGCTGTGGAGCCTCTGAAGGTAGGCGGAAGCGGCGTCCTCACCTTTCAGAGGGAACATCCTCAGGATATGCCGGAGGCACTGGAGGCAGGAACCCTGAACAGCCACGGGATCGCAGGTCTTGGTGCAGCAATCAGCTGGATCAGGGAAACCGGAACAGAACAGATCCGAAAAAGAGAGCAGCAGCTGATGTGGCGTTTTTATGACCAGGTAAGGGAAATTCCGGGAGTCACCCTGTACGGAGATTTTTCCGGGGAAGAACGCTCCCCTGTGGTGACTCTGAATATTGTAGGGATGGACTCGGCAGAAGTGGCCATGATCCTTGATGAAGAGTACGGGATCAGTGTAAGAGCCGGCGGCCACTGTGCACCGCTGATGCACAAAGCGCTGGGAACCGAAAAAACGGGAGCTGTCCGCTTCAGCTTTTTCTTATTTTAATACGGAAGAAGAGGTGGACACTGCTGCCGGGGCGGTAAAGGAGCTTGCCGCGGAATAAACAGCGAAGGACGGACAGAAAGGACACAAAGAATGTATCAGACAATATATGATGTGGTAGAAAAAAGAGGGCGTGTAAAAACAGGGATCCTTCTGAACGGAAAGGATGCCGGGCTGAAATATCTTTTGGAAGAAAGCAGCTTTTTTTATCCGAAGAGAGCAGAAAGAAATAAAGAAGCAGAAGAATTCCTGAAGGCTTCTGTGGAAGCAGCTGTGGAAACCGGCGTTGTGAAAAACGGAGACCGGGAGATATTTGTGGAAACCTACGAGAAGAATCCCAGGCTGATCATACTGGGTGGCGGCCATGTTTCTCTTCCGGTAGCAGAGATCGGCAGGATGCTGGGCTTTCATGTAACAGTCATGGATGACCGGGAGGAATTTGTGACGGAGGAAAGATTTCCCATGGCAGATGAGAGGATCTTTGGAGAGTTTGATACCCTGTCCGACAGGATCCCTCCCTATGAAAATGCCTACTATGTAGTGGTGACACGAGGCCATCTGGGAGATTCTGCCTGTGCAAGAGCGATCCTTAAGAGACCCTTTGCATATTTTGGAATGATCGGAAGCAGGACAAAGGTGCGGATCACCAGGGAAAAGCTCCTGAAAGAGGGATTTACGGAGGAACAGCTGAATCAGATCCATGCCCCCATCGGACTTCCCATCGGAGGACAGATGCCGGCTGAGATCGCCGTGAGCATCATGGCGGAGATCGTGCAGGAGAAAAACCGGCATTTCCGTACCTACTGTGATGAGGAGGTGGAGGCAGCAGTACGCCGCAGGACACCGGGAACCATGGTCACGATCATCGAAAAGAAGGGTTCCTCTCCGAGAGGAACCGGGAGCAAGATGTTCGTATTCCGGGACGGAAGCACGGCAGGAAGCATCGGCGGCGGAAAAGTGGAGTTTGAAGCCGGAAAATATGCAGTAAATATCCGAAATACGGAAACAAAGGTTTACGAGTTGGGGCAGGGAGCAGGAGATCTGGGAATGATCTGCGGCGGAACTGTCCGGGTGCTTTTTGAGCCGGTAAATATGTGAAAGAACCGGCCAGGACTTGCATAATATTGAAGAATCGTGTATATTGGACGCAGAGAATTTTTTACCGGCGTATAAGGAGGAAACAGGTAAAATGAAGAAAAAATGTATTATGGCTTTGATAATAGGCGCGGCTTTCCTTGCACAGGGCTGTGGATATGAGGAAGGAACCGATGCAGTGGTAACAGTAGTAGATTCCACACCGACGCCGAGCCACAGAGAAGCCGAAGGCAACTGCAACACCCACACCGGAAGCAGCGGCAGCTGATTCCACAGCGGACGGAGCGGCAGCGGCGGCAGACTCCACCACAGCTGGGGCAGCAGATCCCGCAGCACAGACAGCAGCTACGGAGCAGACCCCAAGCGGCATCAACGTACAGGCTCAGGATGCCACCTACTATGCAGTGGAGGGTGTGAATTTACGTTCTGACGCCAACGCAGAGGCAGAGTTCGTGGCAGGTGTCCTTTCCGGAGAATCCCTGAAGTGTACCGGTGTCTGTGACAATGGATGGATCCGTGTGGATTATAATGGCCAGACCTGCTACGCATCCGGCGATTACGTCAGCACAACCCCGCCGGTAGGAGCAGTGGCAGCAGATACTACCGCAGAAGCAGCACAGTAGAGCACGGATTACAGGCTTTTGACCAGATCAGGGAAATCCTGATTCTGCTTCAATTGCAGATATCTCCTTGATATAATAAAAAACAGGCAGCTGTATCCGATGAAATACATCGATACAGGCAGCCTGTTTTTTTGTTTCGGCATATAGTCCGTTCAGAACACAAGGATCATGCCAGCGGATCGTACCCGCAGATCATTCCGGATAAACAAGACGGTCCGGTTTGATATCGTAGAGAACCTCGTTCAGGAATTTCTTTGCCAGATATTTTGCCATGCCAAGGTTCATATCCAGATAATTTCCGCAGTCCTTGGGAGAGGCTCCCGGGATCTCACCCTCAAAATCACGGATGAATTCAAACATCTCGATCATCAGCGGAACGATATCTCTGGATTCATAATCCCCGTTAAGAAGAAGATAATTTCCGGTACGGCAGCCCATAGGACCCCAGTAAATGACCTCGGCCGAACATCCTTCATGGTTCCGCAGGAAGGTAGCCGCCAGATGCTCCATGGCATGAAGCTCGGCTGTGTTCATAACAGGCTCCTCATTGGGAGAAGTCATACGGATATCGAAGGTGGTGATCACCTGATCTCCGACCGGATCCTTACGTGAAACGTATACGCCAGGCTGAAGCTTGATATGGTCAATGGTAAAACTTGTGATCTTTTCCATGTTGATTCCTCACTTTCTTATATGTACGGAGCCCATAATAAGCTCCATACATGATTTTAGCAGAGAACCGGAAGAGATACAAGGCAAAAACAAAGGGAATCCTGCACGTTACTGAAAACGGAGTGAATAGTAACTCCTGTACCTGGTTCTGTGCAAAGTTGACTTTATGAAAAGATGATGTTAAACTGAGAAAAGCTTACAGGGGGAGAGTGAAAAGCTCACCTGAAAATGCCGGAACAGGCGTTTTCGGGATCTGATAAGGAGGACTTATAAATATGAAACGTAAGGTTTTAGCCGTATTATTTGCGACAGCTCTTACCGCAGGAATGCTTTCCGGATGCGGAAGCACAGACAGCACTTCTGACAAAGCAGACAAGAAGGAAGAATCTCTGGAGGAAGAAACCTCAGAAGGACAGACAGGCGTAGATGAAGAGACAGCAGCCAATGCAGTATCCGAGGAGGAGGCTGAGGCGGCAGGCTTTTCAGATCATGAAGAAAGCGCCGATGATCAGGAGGCTTCCGGTAATGCAGGGGACACTTCACATGAAACCGAAGCTTCTGCAGACAGTACAGAGGATACAGACAGCGCAGACGGAGAATTTTCCGATGGTTCCGAGGATGCACAAATGGCAGGAACAACTGTGATCGATACCAGCCAGCAGCTGACAGGAACCCATCATGCTGCCATCACTGTAAAGGACTATGGCGAGATCGATGTAGAGCTGGATGCAGACACTGCACCCATCACAGTTACAAATTTTGTAAAGCTGGTACAGGACAATTTTTATGACGGTCTGACCTTCCACCGGATCATTGACGGATTTATGATCCAGGGCGGAGATCCAAACGGAGACGGAACCGGCGGAGCAGAGGACACCATCAAGGGCGAATTTTCCAGCAATGGAGTGAAGAACGATATTTCTCATGTAAGAGGAACCATTTCCATGGCACGCAGCACAGATCCGGACAGCGCAAGCTCTCAGTTCTTTATCGTACATCAGGACAGCCCTCATCTCGACGGTGATTATGCAGTGTTCGGTTATGTGCGGAACGGGATTGGATGTGGTTGATAAAATCTGTAGAGGACACGAAAGTGACAGACCGCAACGGAACAGTGGCAAAAGAAAATCAGCCGGTGATAGAGAGCGTTGAAGTGGTGGACTGACGACGGATGACTATGGGGAATACTGTCTGTCGGGCACGGAAAAAAGAGAATAAAAGAGGAATAAAGTATTAAGTAATTCTTACATTTAAAAAAGGGGTTGTACTTTTGGCTGATATGGTGTTAAGGTATAGGGAGAGCGGACGCGGGAGTCTGCGGACCAGGCGACGCTCAATTCTTAAAAGGTTTTAAAGGTAAGGTGAATGAGTATCAGAATGAAGAAAACAGGAATGCTTGTAAGAATTGCCCTGATGGCGGCAGTATTGATCTTATTGCCGGCACAGGCTGTACTGGCAGATGACACGACCAGATTTGTACCGGGAACAAAGGTGAACGGCATCGGAATCGGCGGACTTACGGTGGATGAAGCGAAAGCACAGATAGAAGGCTTTTACAGCGCAGAATACAAGCTGACGATAAAGGAGAGAGACGGAAAGACCGAGACGTTAAAGGGGGGAGATGTGGGATATAAGGCAACGGCTCCGGATGGGCTTTCCGCCATCCTCGACGCACAGAATGCCTCGGGCCGCGTGTCAGGGCCTTCGACGGATAATTCCCACACCATGAGTATGAGCGTGCAGTACGATGAGGGAGCCCTGACCAATGCGGTGAACGGATTGGGCTGCATCAGCGGCGCGGACATTGTAGTGACTCAGGATGCCCATATTACGGCATATCAGGAGGGAACCCCTCATCGATCATCCCGCAGGGTACAGGGAAACAACGTGGATCAGGATAAGGTTCTGGCTCTCGTAAAGGAAGCGGTGAAGGCAGGCAGCAGCGAAGTGGATCTGGCAGCATCCGGCTGTTACGCGACTGTCCGAGTAACCGCGGAGGATGCGGCGTTAAAGGATCTGTGCGATACCATGAACCGGTGCAGGGACATGGTGATTACTTATCAGTTTGGCGACCAGACGGTAACGCTGGAAGGGGAAACCATCTGTACCTGGATTCTCGGAAGCACTCAGGACGGACTTGTAGATGTGAATTACGACAAGGCTGCGGCATTTGTGAAATCCATGGCGGATCAGTTTGATACAGCCGGAAAGACAAGGGTGTTCCATACGACGACGGGAAAAGATTTGAATCTGACGGGCCCTACGGCTGGCAGATTGACCAGGCGGGAGAGACCGCATCGCTGATCGCCATGATCCGGACCGGACAGAGCCAGGCAAGGGAACCCTTATACAGCAAAAAGGCCAGGACAGGACCGTGGACTGGGGAAATACTTATGTGGAGATTGATTTGACCAGCCAGCACGTATATATGTATCAGGACGGGAATCTTGCATGGGACGCGCCCTGTGTTACAGGAAATGTATCAAAGAATTACACGACACCGGAGGGCATCTACAGCCTGACCTATAAACAGACGGACCGGATACTCCGCGGGGAGAAGAAGGCGGACGGCACATACGAATATGAGAGTCACGTGGATTACTGGATGCCGTTTAACGGAGGCATCGGACTCCATGATGCCAGCTGGA
>ENA-OPZZ01001967-OPZZ01001967.1-human-gut-metagenome-genome-assembly--contig:-NODE-1967-length-11206-cov-2.901074_pt1 | contig 11206 bp, 10 predicted proteins | sample MGYA00242487_ERZ504511 | MGnify/ENA primary metagenome ERZ504511 (study PRJEB26092, sample SAMD00036241) | human gut metagenome | host: Homo sapiens | study: EMG produced TPA metagenomics assembly of... | reverse complement strand
TTTCTGTCCTTGAGGAATGTTCTGGATTTACCAAGCATTGCCGGACCGTTAACACAGCCGCCGACACATGCCATACCTTCAATAAAGTCTTCCGGAAGCTTGCCGACTTTCAGAAGCATCAGTGCTTTCTTGCATTCCTGTGCACCGCTGCAGGTCTTAACCTTCAGATCAACTTCTTTGTTGGCTTCCTTGAATGTCTCGAGCACTGCCGCTGTTACACCGCCGGATACAGAGTACTGCTTGCCGAACTTACTTCCCTGCTGCATAGTTTCTGTACATTCCTCAGGGTCAATATTTTTCGCCTCAAACATGCTGGCCAGTTCTTCATAAGTCATGGCATAATCCGCACCACCGAAAGTAATGGAATCAATGACTTCGGATTTCTTGGCAATACATGGTCCGATGAAAACGCATACAGCATCCGGATGCATGGCTTTGATCAGACGTCCTGTAGCTGTCATCGGTGAAACAGTTGTAGACATATACTTGAGCACCTGCGGATAATGCTTCTTGATCAGAGAAACGAAAGCCGGACAACAGGATGTTGTCATTTTCTCGCCGGCTTCATAGTGCTCCAGAAGCTCCTGTCCTTCATTCTTTGATACAAAATCTGCGCCCAGAGATACTTCATACATGTCTCTGAAGCCAAGCTTCATGACAGCCTCACGGATCATACCGACACTGACATCAGGGCCGAACTGCCCTTCAATAGCCGGTGCCACCATGGCGTAAACCGGTGCGCCGCTGCTGATCAGTTTGATTACGTCCACCATAAATGAACGGTCTGATAAAGCACCGAACGGACAGTTGATCACACACTGACCGCAGTTAATGCATTTCTCCTCATTAATAACAACAATGTTGTCCTCATCCATTGTAATGGCATCTACAGGACAGCTGCGCTTACATGGACGCATCAGGTCGGCAATGGCATTGTAAGGACAAGCCTCTGCACACTTACCGCACTCTTTACATTTCTTATGGTCAATGACAGCATGGCCGCCTTCAAACTTGATGGCGCCAAAATTACATGCGCCAAGACATTTTTTGGCCATACACATCTGACAGTTGTTAGTCACATTAAATCTGTTGATCGGACAGCCTTCACAGGCAGCCTCGATTACCTGCACAATATTCTTGTTCTTCTGGCCGGACATGGCAGAACGTCCCATAGCCAGCTGTACACGCTCACGGATGATCTCACGTTCTCTGTAAACGCAGCATCTGTAGTGCGGTGTACGTCCCGGAATCAGCTTGTAAGGAATCTCATTGGCTTTCTCGTCCAATTCTCCTGCAAAAGCCAGCCGGGCAACTTCTGTATTGACTTCAAATTTAATTTTATTAATATCAGTAATAAATGTTGTCTTCATACATATCATCCTCAATAATATTTAACACTGACTGTTTTTCCCATCTTCCTGCCTTCCTCAACGATCTTGTCCACCAAACGCATGCGGACACTGAGATCAAATGGAAGACCAGCTGCCTGATGAGCCGGATTCATCGCTTCACCTACAAATAAATGCAGATGCGTGCATCTCTCAATAATGAGTTTTGCCAGCTGTGAACCGCCATTCTTCTCATCAAGCCGTTTGAAAAACGACTGATTCTGCCGTCCTTCATTATATTCATGCATCATACTCACCGCACGGTTCAGTGTCAGAACACCTTCCGTCACAAGATCCAGTCCGTCAATTTCAGCTGTCGGAGGAATATCCGGATCTTCGTAAATGAGGGATGCTTTTATATGTTTGTTTAATACACGTGCCGCTATTGTGGCACTTGTACCGCCGCTGACAACATGCAGTCCCTGTGACCGCATGAATTCACGGATAGCACTTTCGTCATCTTCACGCTTTGTCGGAGGACCTGTGAAAATATTCAGGTCCATTCGTGCTGTCACTTTCGCCACAACAACGGTTGTATCATCTCCCGGACGCTGATGGTACAGCTGACTGCACTCATTGATCACATAGGACGCCAGGCGTGCTGCCGTCATCTTCGTATCATTGAACCTCTGTTGGATAAACTCACCGACTCTCGTCCGTCCCCATCCAAAACCATACAGACCGCCAACACCTGCATGGGTCACACCGTCACTCATCATCACAAAATAATCGTCTTCCTGAATATTAAAGCGATATTCTCTGATAATCTTGCCTGAAAGCTCCCGCTCTGTATGCTCAATCTCAAGCTTCTGACCGTCACGGATCACAATGCAGGCCGGTGTATCATACTCCACCAGATAGGCACGCCCATCTCTGAAAATCTGAAGGATTGCAAATGTGGAATAGGCCACCTGCCTTACTTTGCAGATTGGCAGTGTCATAGCAATGGTCTCCACGCAGTCTTCAATGGTCTCGCCGTTTTTCAGCATTGTACCGAGAATCCTGGTGGTCAATGTGGATAAGATATTGGCCTTTACACCACTTCCCATACCATCTGACAGAATGATAATATCAGCATCCGCTGTCTTAACGATCTCGACAGTATCACCACAAAGTTCTTCTTCTCTTTTGTTCAGACTCTTGCTGCAGACATCCAGACTTACATTCATATCTTTATATCCTCATCACTGTCCATCAGTGTGTCTCTCAATTTGCGAAGGGTTGACTTCGTTTCAGCTGTTGTCTCACCGAGAAGCCCGGCAATCTCCTGGGCCACCATCATCTGTTTGTTGATGACATTCTGAGCCATAGCCACTGTGTCCAGTTTCACCTTCCGAAGCTGCTCCTGCTTGCGCACACCTTCCGTAATGTCACGCATAATCACAAGGGCCTTTTCCTGCTCACGCATGTAGATAATATTCTGCATTGTCTTAATATGATAGGCATCATAATCTACACGCTGATTTATAATACTTCGCTTCTCACGGAAAACCTTTTCAAAATATTCTGTGGAAATAAATTCCGATACCGGATGCCCCAGCGCTTTCTGCTGGGATACACCAAAAGCGACCTCTGCTGCATTGTTGAATTCGCAGATAAAATAATCCTTATCCACAACAATGATCATACTTGGTGTCACAGCCAGAATAATATCCGACATACCCTTGGCCTGCTCATACATATACGGAATACACATAGTCAGTTGGGTTTTGCCCCGGTATACAGCAATGGCCTTATCACGGCATGTCGGGAAACCGCAGGCACCGCAGTTTAATTCCTTCTCCGGTGAATCCTTGCCAATCTTGGACAGGATCGCACGAATCTGCTCATCTGACGGGACAATTCTCTTTTCGCAGCGTGCCGTATATTCCTTATAAAGGCTGACACCTTCCGGCAGCGGCGGTGAATTCCGGTGCCTCATGCTCATCTACCTTCTGGCTGACACTGATCTTGGATCTGAAACGGTCACGCTTCTTGCCTCCGGTCATCGGTCCGTTGATGCAGCCGCCGGTACATGAATTGAGCTCAATAACACAGTTCTTGATCTCTCCATTACGGATACATTCCAAAAAGTTCTTCACAGGGTCCAATACCGCTGACATACAGTCGCTTATGCTTGTACTTACGGCCCTTTTGCAGCCTTAATAGCAGAAAGAATCCCTCCACTGACAGCAAACAGACGCATCACCTTTGGATCCATACTGTCCATATGGCTGCTCGGACATTTCGGAATCTTGATCTGTTCGCTTCTGAGCCAGTCACGCAATGTTGCAAAATCTAACACCGCATCGATGATGCCTTTTGTTCTTGGATCTTTCAGCGCATCTCCACCATCAGAAACGCAAGGACTGATATAGATGATCTTCACATCCGGTCCATACTGTGCTCTGAGCATTCTTGCATGTGCGATAGCCGGTGTCACAACAGGCAGAAGATATGGCAGCATATCCGGATGATATTTCTCAATCAAATTGTTGATGGCAGAACATGATGATGTCAAAAGAACCGCATCCTTATCGGATCTGTCACAATAATTCATGTATTCCTGCACAACATATCCAGCTGCTTCTGCCGTTTCATGTACATATGTAAATCCCAGCTGATGAAGGGCTGCCGCCATCTGATTCGGATCTGCATCTCCAAATACACCCAGGTATGCCGGTGCCAGAGATACAACGGTCTTCTCCCCGTTCTTCACCATGGACTTGATCCACTGAATATCCTTGATAAATGTGATTGCATTCTGTGGACAGGCCTCCAGACACTGGCCGCATTCCACGCACTCTGAAGCAACAAATTGTGCATGTTCATCCTTGATACGAATGGCTTTTACTTCACACAAACGGACACATTTATAACAGTCCTTGCACTTTGCCTTTCTAAATCCAATGACGCCCACCCTTAAAGCCTCCTGAGTACTTCGTTTTCAAAAAATGTATTCACAGTCTCCGGTGAAACGCTGAACAATTCATCGTTAATCTTTACACAAACACCATTTGAACATTCGCCCATGCAAATGACCATTGAGCTCAATTTTGTCGTTTAACTGACGCTCCGTGATCAATTCTTCCAGTTTCTGAATAATTGTTCTTGAACCTTTCAGATGACATGAGCTTCCAATACAGATTGTGATTGTCATAGCAATTCCTCCTTATTTTAGTTAATCATTCTCCTCCCCGAGTGATTAACAATATTTTAACAATAGTTTCTCTTTCTTTCAACACAGTTTCCTATAGTTTTTAATTTTATACAATTTGTATACAATATTCAATATTCACTTTTGAATGATACTTTTATAATCACACTTTCAACAATCAACCGCTTTTATAATTTAGGTTTATATTTGACATGGTTTTTCTCAAAGACCATATCAATGACAGAACTGTAATCCTTATCACCATACCCTGCCTCAAGTGCCCGGTCGTAGACTTCTCTGATGCCTTCCAGACTTTCTGCCTGAACCCCTTCCGTCTTTGCCAGCCGACGGCAGATATCAATATCCTTGGACATATTCCGGACCGAAAATGTCGTCGCATAATCTTTGTTCCTGATGGCCATCTGACGTTCATCGAAATAAGCATTCTGACCACCGCCAAAAGACAGGGCCGCTGTAAAACGATCCACATCAATGCCCTGTTTCACAGCCATAGCCAGGGCTTCATTGACACCATTCTGAATCTGTGCCAGCAGCGTTGTCTGACAGATTTTCATTCCGATGCCCTTGCCGCTGGATCCCATATACAGTACATTTGACCCCATATACTGCAGGATTGGCTTCACCTGGAAATAAATTTCTTTCTCGCCGCCTACATAAATGCCGATATTGCCCAGCACCGCGGCCGCCTTCGACTTAACAACCGGCGCATCCAGGAAATGTCCACCATGAGCCTGGATCATAACACTGATTTTCAATGAAACGGAAGGATCAATGGTGCTCATGTCAATACAGATTTTCGTTGCATTGACGGCCGGGAGTATTTCTTTATATACTGACAGGGAATCTTCTGATCTCGGCAGCATCGTAATGATCACATCCGAATGTTTTGCTGCATCAACGACACTGTCACAGGCGATACCGCCTTTTTCCGCCAACCGCTGTACCGGTTCTGTTTTTACGTCATAAATATAGACGTCACCGTCATGTTTTCTGATAATATTATAGCACATGGCCTCGCCCATAATACCGAGCCCTATAAAACCAATCCTCAACTTTATCGCCTCCGTTTATCTCCTGTTATTATCTATATCAAATATCTCATCTGCCTGAAAATATTTTTCTCTTATCTGATCCTATGCTTTATCTGTCCAGAAATCCTCCACCTGCTGCACGATTGTATTCAGACTGGTCTTACTGCAATTGTGCCATTCTCTCGGGAACATTTTTCTGTACTGACTGTAATTAAATCGCTCATCCAATAACGCGATCACGCCTCTGTCCTTCTCCGTTCGGATCACGCGTCCTGCTGCCTGCAAAACCTTGTTCATCCCCGGATAAAGGTAGGCATATTCAAACCCTCTGCCGGATTTCTCATTGAAATACCGACTTAAAAGCTCTCTCTCTTCTCCAACTTGCGGCAGTCCTGTCCCGATAATGATGACACCGATCAGCCGGTCTTCTTTCAGATCAATGCCCTCCGAAAAAATACCGCCCATCACACAGAAACCAATAACCGCATCGGCAGCATCCGCCTGAAAAGCATCCAGAAACTTCTGTCTTGCATCTTCACTCATCTCGGATTCCTGCACAACCAGCTGCAGACCATGGCCTGCCTTCATTAATTCCATTCCGTAAAAACTTCAAAAACATCCTTCATAAGCTGATATGACGGAAAAAAGACCATATAATTGCCATGCTTGCCGCGAATAATATCCCGGATATATGCAGCCATCCGTTCATACTCTTTTCTACCCCGCCTTGTATAGCGGCTGCTTACATCTGTTGCCGCTACAAGCAGACGGTTTTCCTCCGCAAAAGGTGAATCCACATAAAGATCGTAATCCGATGCTGCTGTATCACTGAGCATTTCCTTGTAGTACTGCACCGGGAGAAGCGTTGCAGAGAAAAATACGGCTCCGCATCCCTTTGCCAGACGTTCTCCCAGATCTTTGGAAGGATCCACACAGAAAATCTTGATTTCAAAGCTGTCCTCACTTCGAAGCGCATAGATCAAATAGCGGTCATCCGACCGGTCAAAGGCACATATAAAACGTCGAATGTCAAAGTAAAATTCCATCAGAACTTCCCTGAGTGGCGCAGGACCCCCCTCCTTCAGTGTTTCCTCCAGCTGCTCACTGAGCTTCGTCATGTAAACGATCAGACTGCCGATATTCCCCATCAGCTGGCAGGACTCGTCTGAAGACTCCCGAAGCGCAGACATGGCCAATATCGAACGATCCATATAAGTGACCAGTCGCCGGTCCACAGCTTTATCTTCCACTGCGTGACGGGCATGGGTCAATTCAGTCATTGACATCACGGCACTGTACATTTCCCTGGCACGGTCCACCAGATTGTGTGCCTCATCGATCAGAAAAAGATAGTCCCCGCTTCTGTCACTGAAAAAACGTTTGAGCGCCACATTCGGGTCAAACACATAATTATAATCACCAATGACCGCATCCGCGAATAAAGCCGCATCCAACTGAAACTCAAAGGGACAAACCTGATGTTTGTCGGCATAAGCCAGGATGCACTCCCTGGTCATCCGGTCTTCATGGGTGACCAGATCATAAAGGGCTTCATTAATTCTGTCATAATGCCCCTTTGCCCTTGGACAGTACTCCGGACTGCACTGAACTTTATCCAGCACGCAGATTTTCTCCTTTGCCGTCAGGGTGATCACCTTCATGGCAAGTCCCTTATCCTGAAGAAGTCCGAATGTATCTTCCGCAACAGTTCTGGCAATAGTCCTCGCCGTCAAATAGAAAATTGTCTCTGACAACCCATTTCCCATCGCCTGAACAGCCGGATAAATGGCGGAAATCGTCTTGCCGGTACCTGTCGGTGCTTCTACAAAAAGCCGCCGATGTCTCAGAATCGTCTGATAAACGCCTGAGACGAGCTTTTTCTGACTCTCTCTGTACTCAAAAGGAAAACTGCCGGCACCAATAGAAAGATTTCTTTTTTTAATCCAGGCTATCTGATGACGCACCCAGACCGCAAATCTGTCTATCAGTTCAGTATACCATACTTCCAGCTCATTTCGTGTCATTTTTTCCCTGAATCGCTGAACTTTTCCCGTCTTCAAATGCACATACGTCATCTGGACCTGTATTTCCTCTAAATCCTCTTTTTCTGCATAAAAAAAGGCATAGCACTTTGCCTGTGCCAGATGGACGGGCACAGGCTCTGTGATATACCTTAAATTTCTATAAGTACCTTTGATCTCATCAATTGTCACAACTTCTTTCAGTTCCAGCTCGCCGCTTTCATCCGCTGCCATCTCAGTTTCTGTTATGACACCATCGGCACGTCCCTCAACAGTAATCGCCAGCGTCTCATCCATTTCTGTCGTATGCTTCAGAGACACCTCTGCCCTGTAAGAAGGCCCGGCCTCTTTTTGAAGTTTTCGATGCATCAGGCCACCCTGCTGCATTGCATCCATTTCTCCAAACGCGCCGGAAACGGTATCAATGTCTCCCGATCTGAGAATAAACTCCACAAGCCGGCGAACGGAAACGGTGACTGTTTTTTGTGACATTTTGTTTCTCCTTTTTAGACGCTACATTTAATTTATCGATTCATATATTCCTTTAGGAACGCAAATAATGCTTCCATCTGTTCATCAGTTCCAATGGTGACTCGCAGGTAATTGTTGATGCGCGGTTTATCGAAGTAGCGGACATAGATATCTTTTTCACGAAGGGCTGCAAAGAGTTCTTTGGCCGGATAGTCCGGATGAGTGACGAAAATGAAGTTGGCACCCGGTTCCGGATAAGTAAATCCAAGATCTGTAAATGCCTGTTTGGCTTTTTCCCTGGTTGCTCTGATCTTCGCAGTGCACGCTTTGAAGTAAACATCATCTCTGACAGCTTCTACACCGAGAGCCAGTGCAGTTTGACTCATTGTATAGGAATTGAAGGAGTACTTCACATCATTCATGGCCTTGATCAGCTCAGGATGACCGATGGCATAACCGATTCTCATTCCCGCCATGGAACGTGACTTTGAAAATGTCTGCACGATCAGCAGATTTTCGTAGTCATCCAACAGACTCAGGGCACTTTCGCCGGCAAAATCTATATATGCTTCATCAACAATGACAATCACATCCTGATTGTGGTCCAGAATCTCTCGGATCACAGATAAGTCCTCATAGTGGGATGTCGGTGCATTCGGATTCGGGAAAATCACACCGCCGTTGGCCGGATAATAATCCTGCGGACAAATGGAAAAATCCTCTTTCAGTGGCTTTGTCTCATACGGCACTTTAAAAAGATCCGCCCATACCGGATAAAAAGAATAAGTAATATCCGGGAAAAAGATCGGCTTATCTGAATTAAAAATGTCATAAAGGCAATGGCCAGCACATCATCAGAGCCCACACCGGTAAATACCTGGTCTTTTCCTACATGATAATAATCTGCCAGTGCGCCCACCAGAGTTCCCGCTGTCGGATCTGGGTAAAGTCTCAATCTGTCTTCATCAAAATGATCCAATACATCCCGCACACCCGGTGCCGGAGGGTATGGATTCTCATTCGTGTTCAGTTTAATCATATTCGGTCTGTTCGGCTGTTCTCCCGGTGTATAGGGTACAACTGAACGAATTTTATCCTGCCATGCTTTCATCTCGGTCACCTCTTCCTCTATCTCATTGCCTTGCATGCTTCTGCCAGTCTCTCAAAGGCCGGGAAAGAACGCCTGATCATCTCAGGGGATACACAATAAGCCAGACGCACATAGCCCGGGCATCCAAAACTTGAGGCATCCACCATCAGAATATGCTGTTTCTTGCCTTCTTCTACAAAAGCGGCATAATCTTCAATCGGTGATTTCACAAAAGATAAAAGGCCCCCTGTGGCTTCAGACATTCAAAGCCAAGCGCTGTCAGATGCTCATAGAGCATCTTTCTGTTCTGATCGTAAACTTCAATCTGAGGGCGCTCATTCAGGCACTCTTTGATGACAAGCTGCATCAGGGATGGGGCATTCACACTGCCTATTCTGTTCGTTGTGATCAGTCCGGCTTTTACTTCTTCATAATAATCCATCTTCGGTGAAAACAGCGATATAGCCAATACGCTCTCCCGGAAGAGAAAGTGATTTGCTGAAAGAGTAAACAATCAGACAGTTTTTGACATGGGCCGGCATAAACGGCAGCTCGTTATCATCATAAACAAGCTCTCTGTATGGTTCATCTGAAATCACATACAGCGGATGCCCGATGCGCGCTTCGGCCTGCTCCAGTGCCTTCTGAAGCTGATCCAGAGTGTCTCCTGAATAGATGACGCCGGTTGGATTATTCGGATTATTGACAATGATCAGCTTCGTCTTCTCCGTGAGCACTGCATCCAATCCGTCAATATTAATCTGGAAGGTCTCTGTGTCTGCCGGCACTGCCTTTAAAACACCGCCTGCGGTGATGACATAGTTCCTGTATTCGCCAAAGAAAGGTGCAAAGGCGACCACTTCATCACCGCTGTCCAGAAAAAGATTCAGAATATCATTGATACCGGAAGCAGCGCCGACTGTCATAATGATATCTTCCATTTTATATTGCCACTGGAAACGCTCATTCAGATTGTCCGCCACAGCCTGTCTGACTTCCTCGTAGCCGGAATTGCTCATATAGCCATGCACAAAAAGCGGATCCTCTGTATCCAGGATTTTGATAATCGACGATTTGACAGCGTCCGGTGCCGGAACACTTGGATTGCCCAGGCTGTAATCATAGACATTCTCAGCGCCCACCTTTTTAGCCATTTCCTTGCCTTCTTCGAATAATTTACGGATAATAGAGCTTCCTGTAACAAGCGGCTCCATTCTTTTTGCAATAACCATGATAATTTCCTCCATCCAGTCTTGTTGCCGCCACCACTTTAATTCGGCGCACAACTAAATTAAATCGTCTTTTATCATATCAAATAATATGCATAAGTACAAGTCTATCTCTTTTGAAAATCCGGTTTCAACGCAGCCATCAATGCATAAACAGTCGGATCAGGAAATCAAAGACTTTGTTATACGGCTGATAGCGCATCGGAAGATCCATCCATGTCTTCTTGTCGACAATGCTCTTATAATGACTAAACGTATCGAAACCGGTCTTGCCATGGTAAGCCCCCATGCCGCTCTCCCCAAAACCGCCGAAGCCCATCTCACTTGTCGCCAGGTGAATCACCGTATCATTGATACAGCCACCGCCAAAACCACAATTTGTCATCACACGATCGGCATTAGCCTTGCTCTCCGTAAACATATATAAGGCGAGCGGATGCTCTCTGTGATTGATCTGACTGATCACCGCATCCAGTGAATGAAACGTCATCACCGGCAGAATCGGTCCGAATATTTCTTCCTGCATCACAGCATCTTCAAATGTCACATGATCCATGATTGTCGGTGCAATCTGAAGGAGTGAGCTGTCACACACGCCGCCTGCGACAACCTTTGTTGGATCGATCAGTCCAAGCAGACGTCTGAAATGCTTCTCATTGACAATGCGGCCGTAATTGGCATTCGCCAGCGGATCGTCTCCAAACTGCTTCCAGATCTGTTTCTTCATCTCGTCAACAAGTGCATCTTTAACAGAAGCCGCGCAGTACACATAATCCGGTGCCACACAGGTCTGCCCGCAGTTCAGATATTTACCAAAGA
>ENA-OPZZ01001965-OPZZ01001965.1-human-gut-metagenome-genome-assembly--contig:-NODE-1965-length-11224-cov-2.508966_pt1 | contig 11224 bp, 13 predicted proteins | sample MGYA00242487_ERZ504511 | MGnify/ENA primary metagenome ERZ504511 (study PRJEB26092, sample SAMD00036241) | human gut metagenome | host: Homo sapiens | study: EMG produced TPA metagenomics assembly of... | reverse complement strand
AACGTATCTTTGCATGTGTGTTTTTCATAGTATTAGATTTAAGGTTAACAAAGGTTGGAGCAAGGCGTTGCTCCATTTTTTTATGTCCATACATTTGATTTCCTGAAAAAGAGTCGTATTTTTGTACACTATTCATATAAAAGGAAAATGAAACGAAAATTACTCTATATCACTTTAATAATAACCATTCTATGTGTAATTAGCATTATTATATGCAACCGGCGAATCAAGAAGAATGCATCTCAAAAATTATATACTGAAATTACAGAAACACCTAAAAACAATGTAGGGCTATTGCTTGGTACTTCTCCCAAACTAAAAAACGGGAATAACAATTTATATTTTGACTACCGTATTTTTGCAACTCTTGAATTATACAAGCCGGGAAGATAAATTATATCCTCATCAGTGGCGACAATCGTAAAGAAAATTATAATGAACCGGAAGAGATGAAGAAAGCACTTATGCAAAGAGGAGTCTCGGAAAAATACATTTATCTGGATTATGCAGGATTTCGCACACTCGATTCCGTTGTTCGTGCCAAAGAAGTGTTCGGACAAAGCCGACTAACAATTATTTCTCAACGTTTTCACAATGAACGAGCTATTTATTTAGCAGAAAAGAATGGAATAAACGCTATCGGTTACAACGCCAAAGACGTGAATGCTTATTCAGGACTGAAAACTAATATTCGAGAATTATTTGCAAGAGTCAAGATGTTTATTGACTTGGCAATAAACAAACAACCTCATTTTTTAGGAGACAAGATTATTATCGGAAAATAAAAACAATTATGGAACAACAAATTCAACTCAACGACCACAACAAACAGGAGTATCCTCCTATGCACACTGCGGAGCATTTATTGAATGCCACTATGGTGAAGACATTCGGTTGTCCACGCTCACGTAATGCCCATATAGAAAGGAAAAAAAGTAAATGTGACTATATTCTTTCCTCTTCTCCGACAGCGGAACAAATTCAAGCGATCGAAAATAAGGTGAACGAAGTAATCAACCAGAACTTGCCCGTAACAATTGAATTCATGACACACGAACAGGCAAAAAATATTGTAGATCTTAGCAAGTTGCCGAAAGATGCCAGCGAAACACTTCGCATCATACGTATAGGAGATTATGACGCTTGCGCTTGTATCGGGGCACACGTCTCCCATACCTCCGAAGTGGGCATTTTCAAAATCATTAGCTATGATTATGACGAAGCAAGACAAACTCTACGATTAAGATTCAAACTGGTTTAAAAGGGAAGCACAGTTTATGCAAAGAGTTTCAAACGGATTTGGAACACATTGTTTCAACCCTACTTGAAACAATGTGTTTCCCTGCTAGAAACAAATTCAACCTACCGTTTACCGGCTTTTCCTATAGCTAATCACCGCCCAACTATTGAAGAATACAGCAAAAAGAGACAGAATGCCTATCTCCGGCAATAAATCGACCAAGCCGCTTCCTTTCAGATATACCATACGCATCGCCTCTATAAAATATTTTAAAGGATTGAATACAGTGATAGCCTGCGTCCATTCCGGCATACTGCTAACCGGTGTAAACAGTCCGCTCATCAACATCAGAATCAACATGAAAAAGAACATCACAAACATAGATTGCTGCATCGTCGCTGAATAGTTGGATATAACCAACCCAAAACCAGACATCACCAATACAAAAAAAATCACCAAGAGATAGATCATACTAAAATGCCCCACAGGTACTATCCCATAAAGCAGCCAAGCCAACACAAAACATAATGTCAACACAATAAAACCTACAATCCAGTAAGGCAAAAGTTTAGCAAGAATAAAAGTAAATTTAGGTACAGGAGTAACATTTATCTGTTCAATGGTCCCGACTTCTTTCTCACTGACCACATTCAAAGCCGGCAGAAAACCACAAATCAATGTCAACAGCATTGCCATTAATGCCGGAATCATATAGAGCTTATAATTCAGATTCGGGTTAAACAGCCCTTGCGTATCAATACGGATAGAAGGAATGATTCCGGATACAGAAACAGCCTCCGGACGTTCCGAGCGTAATTCGGACGCATAACCATTAATAATAGCGGTCAGATAAGAACTGCCTAATCCGCCTTTTGTTCCATTCACCGAGTTGGCGGCTACTAATATGTGCGCATCTCTCCCATTCATCCAGTCACGCTCCAAATGCCTAGGAATCTCCATGACAATATCCGCCGTACCCAGTTCAATATTCCGTAATCCTTCTTCATACGAAGCCGGGACCTCCGTTAAATGGAAATAAGTAGAAGCGGCAATCTTATTCACCAATCGTTGCGAAACTGCAGAATGGTCATTGTCAACTATATTCAACCGAATATTCTTTATCTCCATATTCAACGCCCAAGGCATCAACAGCATAATCATACAAGGAAAAATAAGAATCAACTTCGGTAGAAACGAGTTGCGAAGCAACTGTTTAAACTCTTTTTCTATCAGAAACTTTATCATAACCGTTACTCCAATCGATATTTAAACTTCTTAATGCTGACAGTGATAAGCACGGTTGCCATTAACAACAAAATGCCAATCTCCTTAAATACCAGTACAACCGATACTCCTTCAATCATCAGTTTACGTACAGCCTGGATATACCAGCGGGCCGGAATAATATCCGATATCAACTGAAGAATCAACGGCATACTCTCCACAGGGAAAATCATACCGGACAACACCATGGTAGGCATCATCAGAATCATGCCGGAAGCCAGCATAGCCGCCACTTGTGTACGTGTTACCGATGAAATCAGCAATCCCAACGACAACGAGACAAAAATAAACAGCAAAGACACCACCACCAACCAAAACAGGCTGCCCACTACCGGTACATCCAGTACAAATACAGAAAGCAACAGAATCGTCACCAAATTGACAAACGACAATACAAAATAAGGAACTGCCTTCGCCAGAATGATAAACAGCGGTTTGACAGGCGATACCAACAAGACTTCCATTGTGCCTGTTTCCTTCTCACGGACAATAGAGATAGAAGTCATCATTGCGCAAATCAACATCAAAATCAATCCCATTACTCCCGGAACAAAGTTATAGGCGCTCTTCATTTGCGGGTTATACAGTAACTTTATGTCCGGAGTCAGACGAGCCGACGACGATATGCCCGGAGATATCATCTCCTGTCCTACCGCAGACACAATGCCCGTAGCATAGTTGATTTGCGAGGTCGACATATTAGGGTCTGTTGCATCCACAATTAACTGGACACGTGCGTCACCGCAATAAAGTCCGTCGGCAAAATGTTCGTTAAAGACAACCACCATATCTATTTTATTTTTCAAGAAGGCAGCCTCCATTTCCCGCGGAGAATGAAAACGCCTGGTGACAGTGAAATACTCACTAGCATCCAGCCGATCAATGATTTTCCGTGTCACCACATCATTAGAGGGATCGAGAACAGCAAGCCGGACATTTTTTACCTCCGTACTGATAGCGAAGCCGAATAGGATAATCTGCACGACAGGCATTCCCAACAGAATCAGCATCGTACGCCGATCCCGGAAAATATGGTAAAACTCCTTCTTTACGAAAGCTATAAACTGTTTCATAATCAATCTGCTTTACGTACCGCATGGCGGGCCAATTGTTGGAAAACATCATCCATTGTATCTGCTCCGAACTGCTGCTTCAGACGGGCCGGTGTGTCAAGAGCCTTGATCTGCCCGTCCACCATAATGGAAATCCGGTTACAATATTCAGCCTCATCCATATAATGCGTAGTTACAAATACAGTAATTCCCCGGTCGGCTGCCTGATAGATCAGTTCCCAGAACTGCCGGCGCGTAGCAGGGTCAACCCCGCCCGTAGGTTCATCCAGAAAGACAATTCTCGGCTCATGGAAAATAGAGACCGAAAAAGCCAGCTTCTGTTTCCAGCCCAAAGGAAGGCTTTTAACCAACGTGTTCCGCTCGGCAGAAAATCCCAAGCGTTCCAGCAGTTCATCAGTCTTCTGTTCTATATCTTTTTCCTTCATCCCATAAATCCCCGCAAACAGGCGAATGTTCTCCCAAACCTTCAAATCCTCATATAGAGAGAATTTTTGGCTCATATAGCCAATATGCTTTTTCACTTGTTCCGCTTCCCGGGATATATCAAATCCGGCGACTTTCCCTACCCCGGACGTTGGCTTGCTTAGTCCGCATAACATACGCATTGCAGTCGTCTTTCCTGCTCCGTTCGCTCCCAGAAAACCGAAAATTTCTCCACGGTTCACTTGAAAAGAAATATGGTCGACCGCAGTGAAATTGCCGAAACATTTTGTCAGTTGTTCTACTTCAATAACAGGAGCCATTGCATGTTGTACTTCTTCCCGTTCCAACGAAGGCGGACAAAGAATGGAAGCAAATTCCTGTAAAATCCGTTCGGGAGTATCAATTCCATGAATCTCTCCATGATTGATAAAAGCTATCCGGTCGCACTGGCGGGCTTCATCCATAATAGGAGTCGAAACAATAATCGTAATGCCCTGTTCCCGTAAGTTCGCAACATCTGCCAGAACTCTTACGAGACACCGGATCAACTCCTGTGGTAGGTTCATCCAAGAACAAAATATCGGGTTTGTGAATCAGCGCACAACTTAATGCAAGTTTCATGCTTCATACCTCCCGACAAAGCTCCCGCTCTCCGCTTCTTAAAAGGCTCTATCTGTTGATAAATATCTTTAATCAAAGCATAATTCTCTTGAATCGTCGTATGGAATACGGTAGCAAACAACTCCAGATTCTCTTCTACCGAAAGATCCTGGTACAAAGAAAAACGACCGGGCATATACCCCACTTTGGTACGAATCAGTTCATAGTCTTCCACCACATTCAGCCCTCCGACAGTTGCCGAGCCTTTATCTGCAAGCAACAGGGTCGTCAAGATGCGGAACAACGTACTCTTGCCCGCACCATCGGGACCAATAAGCCCGAAGATTTCCCCCTGCTCTACAACAAGAGAAACCTCTTTCAGAGCTTCCACTTTTCCGTAGCTCTTACTTACATACTTTACAACGACTATAGGTTCTCCTTTTCTCATCTTTCCGGTTCTTCGTCATCAAAACTTGACTCCGCCATACATACCAATTTTCAACGCTCCGTCATTTTCCACGGCAATCTTTACCGCATACACCAGATTGGCACGTTCGTTCTTCGTCAGAATGGTTTTGGGTGTAAATTCCGACCGTTCGGAAATCCACGTAATTACACCCGTATAAGCCTTCTGCTCCGAATTTCCATAATCGGAATATACCGTCACCTTATCACCCAGTTTCACTTGTGATAGCTGCTCCGAAGTGATGTAAGCCCGCAGATACATACGATCTATTTCGGCCACCTTAAACAGAGGTTTGCCAACAGCCGCCAGTTCACCGGCTTCTGCATATTTCGCTAATACCGTGCCTTCAATCGGCGACTGAATATGACACTTATTCAATTGGTCTTTCACTTGTGCCACTTGTATGGCAACGGAGTTTCCCTGCTCCGTCAAACTATTCGTGCTATTCAGCAACGATGATTCTTGAGCTGCAAGCTGTCGTTCAAGCAGTTTAACCTGCGCATCCCAGTCATCCAATTGTTTCTGGTTTGCCGCTCCTGCCGTAAGCAAATTCTCCACTCTCTTTTTCTCCCGCTCAGCCGTAGCAATCTGCTGTTTGGTAGCAGCAATTTGTTTGGCTAAATCCGGACGCTGGCTTTCCACCGATTTCATGTTAGCCTCCAGTTGTAGTTTTTTCAAGTACAACTGAAGCGTATCCACCAGGCCGATTTCCTCTCCAGTCTGCAACCGCTTCCCTTCCTCAATATCCAAATTCAACAATTTGCCAGCAGCTTCAGCGGAAACTATAACTTCCGTTGCTTCAAACGTGCCTGTCGCATCATAGTCAGGCGTTCCATTTCCGCAGGCAGATAGCATTGTCAATGCTATCCCTCCTATTCCTATTTTTATCATTCGTTTCATATCCGAAGAAAATCTAATTAATGGTTTGTAGTATATTTCAATTGATAGATACCTTTCAACCGCTGGATTTCGTGCATCGCTTTCGTCTGGCGTGCCAAACTTTCATTCGTCAGTTCCCGAAGCATCTCAGTCACCGTCAAAGTACCGTTCGCCACTTTGGCTTCCGCCGATTTCCGAATGTTGGTACGCAAGCGGATAATCTCGTCATCATCCTTCATCTGTTTCTCCAATGAACGAATTGCCTGATCCTGCTGCGTCATTTCCAGACGCGTATTAAAAAGAAACACATCACGGTTATTATTCAGTTGCCGACGTTTGTTCTCAATCACCTGCCGGTCATTCTTCAGTGTATACAGACTCCCGAAATTCCACGAGAGTCGGACACCGGCTATATAATAAGGAGAGAACTCATTCTTCAGCATATTCAATCCCGGATTCCCATAAGCACCTTGCACATATAATCCAAACTGTGGCAAGTGGCGTACATTCAATGCTTTCTCCTGTATCTGCAACCCTGCACCCTGCGCATCAAACAACGACAGTTCCGGCCGGCGGATGTCGCTGACTGCCGAAACATCATTTTGCGGAACCGGTTTCTCCAGTTGTGTTTCCTGAGATAATTCCTCGCCTATCAATATGGAAAGCATCTCCAGATACGCAACGCGCAAGGAAGCAAGTTCCACTCTTTTCTGCTGCGTGTTCAACTGCTCCACCTTCACAGCGTCCAGATCAGCCTGATTAGCAATTCCATTTTCCACATAGGCGGTGATCTGACGATAATTCCGTCCCAACTCATCCTGCAACAAAGCATTCTGCCGCAACTGCTCATCCAGTAAAAGTATCCCGAAATAAAGATCATTTACCCGGCTATTCAACGAATACATATCCACGTTCAGCTTCTCTTTCTCCACGTCAGCCTCCGCTATCGTCTGTTTCTTCTGCATCCGGATTCCTCCACCGTCCCAGATTTTCTGTTGCAGTTCCAGCATTACCTGATATTGGTCTTTAGGCAATCTCTTTAGTTCCACACCGGGAATCTTCACCGGCAATTCCGTCACATCACTTTGATAAGAAGCCTTGGCCGAAAGAGCAAACTGAGGCAGATAACCTTTGGCCGCATTCTCCAGATTATATTCCTTTGTCTTCTCCACCAATCCATATTGATGTACCAACGGATAATTTTCCTGCGTCTTTCGTTGACATTCCTCCAACGTGATTTGCGCATACATCCCCGATACAAACAATAAAAGGAGAGACTGAAAACCATTCTTTTCATACGCATCTTTTTCTATTAGTTTTTCGAAAGACAAAGATAAGAGGTTTCAAATATACAGTCACTCTCTATGAGTTGGTTAAATATGTTCCAATAGTTCGATAATCAGAAAAAAGAATTAGAATATCTTTTTATTACCTTTGCAGGAAAAGAAAAAATAGAATGGAACAGAAGAAAGCACCGTTAGACTTGGGACTTAAAATGTTGGAGAACTACAAAATTGTTCGTCATAACGAATTTCGTTTTATTTCCTCTGAGTTCGGATTCGTCAACAGCTTCATTAAAATGGAACCGAGTCTTTTCGCGTTCGGACAGCCGTATCGTATAAAAGAAGGTCGTATCGCACTGGTCAAACAAGGCGTTGCACGTGTTTCTATTAATCTGATAGAACATAATCTGCAAGCAGGAAACCTATCATTAATGACTCCCACCTCTATTATTCAGGTCATAGAAGTCTCTCCTGATTTCGATATGCAAATGATAGCCATAGATAACAACTTCCTCCCTATCTCCGAGAAAGAAGATTTTTCACCTATCTCTTACATCATCAAAGAAATATTCTGTTATCATTAACTCCGCAGGAACATATACAACTAGAGAAGTATTTCAGTTTAATCTGGAGCATTCTGCAAGAACCTCCTTTCCGCCGGGAAGCTATACGACATCTTATCGCCAGCCTTTTATACAATATAGAATATATAGCTAAACACTATAATCAAATGAAAGGAGAGCGTTTGACACATCAAGAGAGTATTTTCCAGCAATTTATTTCTCTAGTCAACTCTTATAGCAAGACAGAACGCAATGTCGGCTTTTACGCAGACAAGTTATGCCTCACCCCCCGTTACCTGAACACCCTCATCCGGCAGACCAGCCAACAAACAGTAATGGACTGGATAAACCAGTCCATTATACTAGAAGCTAAAGTATTGCTAAAACATAGCAACCTGCTTGTCTATCAAATTTCTGATGAATTGAACTTCCCTAATCCTTCTTTTTTCTGTAAGTTTTTCAAGCGAATGACAGGAATGACGCCACAAGAATATCAGAAATCGGAATGAGTTCTTATTTTGAAAACTCTTTGATTCTCTGTTCTTCTTCCAATTTACAAATCAGCAGCGTATCATCTTTTTCGGCAATAATATATCCGTCCAATCCTTGTATTACCACGCGCTTTTCTTCACTGGTATGAACAATACAATTCTTGCTTTCATACAAACGAATATCAGTTCCCACCATAGCATTGCCCGATTTATCCTGTGGCAATAGTCCACGGAGGGCTCCCCATGTCCCTAAATCCGACCAGCCGAAAGAAGCAGGAAGCACATAGATCTCCTGTGCCTTCTCCATTACTGCATAGTCAATAGAAATACTTTCACAGGTCGGAAACAGCTTCTTGATTGATTCATTTTCTTTTTCAGTATAGAAATCCGGGAAAATACGATCAAAAATCTGTGCTATCCCCGGAGCATATACACGCATCACGGAAGTAATAGTACGCACATTCCATACAAAGATTCCTGCATTCCAAAAGTAATTGCCTTCCAACAGATATTTCTCGGCCGTTTCTTTGTCCGGTTTTTCCTTAAATGCATCTACTGTAAATATCTCCTTATCAGTTTGAAGCTGGTCGGCGGCGGCAATATAACCGTATCCCGTTTCCGCACGGGTCGGCCGGATACCGATTGTCACAATGGCACTGCTATCATCAGTGAAACGAAGAGCCTTCTCCACCACCCGACGGAATTCTCCCGTATCAATAACCAATGCGTCCGAAGGAGTCACCACCACATTAGCATTCGGATGTTTTTTCTTTATCTTCCAACAGGCAAAAGCAATACAAGGGGCCGTATTCCGCGCACAAGGTTCCGCCAGAATATTACTTTCCGGAATTTCCGGCAACTGCTCCCGAACAATATCTATATATTTTTCTGAAGTTACCACCCACATATTTTCTCTGGGACAGACACCGTCAAACCGATCTGCCGTCAACTGAATCAATGAGCGTCCACATCCCATTACGTCTATAAATTGTTTGGGACATTCCGGCGTGCTCATCGGCCAAAAGCGGCTACCGATGCCACCAGCCATTATTACCACATGATTATCCATACCTGTTATTCTCCTATAAAAAACACATTTGAAATAATTGCGCAATTTACTCCAAAATGTCCAACTTTACAAGAAAAAACAAAACACTTTTATCATAAATCCATAGTAATAACAGGAGTACTATTTCGTTTGATTGGCAAAATATGTCCCTTCTAAGTAACAAGAGACACACCTCCTCCTTTTCGCTAAAATTAGGTCAAATATTCCTTTTTATTGATTAAAAAGGTAAGTGTTTTCCAGACGATAATTGCATTTCATTCTCTTTTATCTATATTTGTGCCCGCATTTTTATCACATTTTATTAGCCACCCTATTCAAAATTTACAAAACCAAGATAAGCCGGATGGAAAAAATTAACGCAATAATTACAGGAGTCGGAGGATATGTTCCCGATTATGTTTTGACCAATGATGAGATTTCCAAAATGGTAGATACTACCGACGAATGGATTATGGGGCGTATTGGCATAAAAGAAAGACGTATCCTGAAGGATGAAGGACTAGGGACCTCCTATATAGCCCGTAAAGCAGCGAAGCAGTTGATACAACGTACCAGAACAAATCCGGACGATATTGATCTGGTTATTGTTGCTACCACCACTCCTGATTATCGTTTTCCTTCCACTGCATCCCCTTTTATGCGAAAAGCTGGGATTGAAAAGAGCTTTTGCGTTCGATATGCAAGCCGTATGCAGCGGTTTTTTGTATGCACTGGAAACAGGAGCTAATTTCATCCGTTCGGGAAACTATAAGAAAATTATAGTTGTAGGAGCCGAAAAGATGTCATCAATCATCAATTATACAGATCGCGCCACTTGTCCTATTTTTGGTGATGGAGGGGCAGCCGTCATGCTGGAAGCCACAACCGAAGATTTAGGTATTATGGATGCCGTATTGAGAACAGACGGCAAAGGATTACCTTTCCTGCATATAAAAGCCGGTGGTTCTGTATGTCCCCCCTCCTATTATACATTGGATAATCAAATGCATTATATCTATCAGGAAGGACGTACTGTATTCAAGTATGCCGTAGCCAATATGTCCGATGCCTGTGAAGCTGTAATTGAAAGAAATCATCTTAACAAAAATGATATTGACTGGGTGATTCCTCATCAGGCCAATCAACGCATAATCAGCGCTGTAACGCAACGCTTAGGAGTACCTTCCGAAAAGGTCATTGTCAATATTGAACGATACGGAAACACCAGTGCCGGTACTCTCCCACTCTGCCTTTGGGATTTCGAGAATAAACTCAAAAAAGGAGATAATATAATTCTTACAGCATTCGGAGCAGGATTTGCCTGGGGAGCTATTTATGTAAAATGGGGATATGACGGCAGGAAGAAGTAATAAGCTGTTGTTATCAAAAGATACATACGATGATAACAACAAATAATGAATCAGTAATCTTTTTCATTTTATACAACTTTAGTGATTAGCTTTAAGCATCTGTTTATTAACATATTTAATCAATTGATATTACATTTCAATCCAGAATAATAGTAAAGAAAACAATTTTAAAAATAGCCAATATGTCACATTTATGAGTTCAAGTAGCTAATATACATAAATGTTATACATGGATTAGTCGCACGAATTATAATAATTGGTCGCACATTATGTACACCATATAATAAATGGAGCGAAGGTAAAAACATAAAAAAAGCACTAATATATCAAATATCAGTGCTAAGTATCTCTTCTTAATTATTTTTCGCGGTGCGTACGGGACTCGAACCCGTGACCCCATGCGTGACAGGCATGTATTCTAACCAACTGAACTAACGCACCATTTTAGATATTGCATCCCTCTCGAATGCGGATGCAAAGGTAGATAGTTTTTTTGAAACCTGC
>ENA-OPZZ01001962-OPZZ01001962.1-human-gut-metagenome-genome-assembly--contig:-NODE-1962-length-11226-cov-4.486080_pt1 | contig 11226 bp, 15 predicted proteins | sample MGYA00242487_ERZ504511 | MGnify/ENA primary metagenome ERZ504511 (study PRJEB26092, sample SAMD00036241) | human gut metagenome | host: Homo sapiens | study: EMG produced TPA metagenomics assembly of... | reverse complement strand
TTTATCTGGGAAGTCTTTTAGTCATGTTCAAATTTAGAAGTACCTATTTTTCACTTAAGAATCCTGCGTTGCAGGATTCTTACCGCTTTTTAGTCAGGATTGCGAACTTGTTTCGCAATTACCTATTTTATGCAATAAAAAAAGACACAAAAAGAATCTTCTTTCCTTCTTGCATCTTCCTTATATTTTGCATATCCATTTTTTCTCATTAAGGGCAAGACCACCCCAAAGTGTTTCTTCCGGAATGTCCGGAACTAAAGAATAACCACAGTCTTTTATAGACTGTTAAATTATTTTTCATTTAAAGACTACCACAACATTTTGTGGTTGTCAATTAATTTTAACTATATATTGTGTTATTGTGTGAGTTATCTTTATTATTCTGCTACATGTTGTGACAGGCGGCATGATACCGCCTGTCTTTTCATCCGTCTGCATAAATGCATGTATCTGAGGGGAATAGGTAATCTGTACATGCACTATGAAAACGTCTTACTCAGCGTTTGGATCCGCCGGGGAAATATTTTTGGCAAGGCTTCGCCCGTTGGCATCCGTCCCTGCTTCAAAAAGGACCGGCTGGCCACCGCTTAATTTCCGGTATCCATCCATCTGGATCTCCGAAAAGTGGGCGAAATAATCAATCCCGTCTTCACCGGTGATAAAACCGTATCCTTTCTGTGCGCTGAACCATTTCACGGTTCCCTGTAGTGTTTCTGACATATCCTTCTCTCCTTTGCTGTATTTCCCGCAATAGTCTTTTGCGGAAACAGGGCAGCATGGAATCGAACCATGCCTGGTGCTCCCCTCCCTGCTATAAAATGGATCTCTTCCTCTTATATTTCTTCGTTTCCCAAAAAAGTCCCGTTATTGAGTGCTGCATCCACCCGGCGGATTCCTACCAGCTTCTTTTCATTTATGCCAAAATAAAACCGGTAACGTTTTCCCTCCAAAACTTTTACGTTTTTATCCAGCAAAAGTTCACTCTGCCGTCCGGCCGGATCACTTACCCGGATCTTCCGTAATCTTGCAAAGGGATTTTTCCCGTCTATCCCGGTTACCAGCCCTTCCACGATTTCATAGGTCTTTTTATCCGCGGTGCGGAAAATAAGATATGTTCTTATAAACCCGATAATCCCAAGCAGGAAAGACCAGAAAATAAAAGTTTTATCTTTCATCCATGTTCCCATAAATGATCCGAAAAGCAGGATAAAAAGAGACAGGATACCATATCGCTGGATCCTGTCCTTAAAAAAATCCGGTATATTCTGATAACGTGTTCCAAAATCTTCCAAGCATCTATACAGCCTGTGCCAATACGGATGTTCCGTTTGCTTCAAGGCAGTCCTCCCTTCTTATGTTGTCGATCACAAGCTGTTTCTTATAGTAAAGCTGCGCTACGCGGCTTATAAATTCCCGTTGTATCTGTTCCTGGCGGGAATCTGCTAAATTGGGTTCCCTGCTTTTTGCCTCTTCTTTTAAACATTTCAGGTGGCAGGAAACATCCCCTTCTCTTTGAAGATAGGAAAGTAGCTGGTATTCCTCTTCTGTAAGCAGCGGCTTTTTAAAAGCTCTCAGTGAAAACTTCAGTCCTTTTCCCATGGAAAGGGCTTCCATAAAATGCTTTATGCGTTCTGTCCGTGAAAAGGCCATGGGAGACATGACTGACCGGCTGATAATGCTGTATACAGCTTCCTCTCTGGTACATCCTTCTGTCAGCACAACCAGGCCCCGCTTTACCAGACGGTTCAGGCAAAACTGAAAATCCTCTTTGTCCGCCCATTCCTGTGCCTGTTTTTCTCCAAGGCTAAATACAAGAAGACGATGCATCTGGGAATGGACCTTATCCTCTTCACAGAAAGACCAGGTGAGCGCAGCCCACAAAATAGTTTCCATTTCTGTAAGTACTTTTTCTTCCCCATCTACCCAGACACAAAACCTTCCATCTGCATCATCTTTTTTCATTCCGATTGCTGTATACCATCTCATGACATTTCCTCCTTGTCATTTTCACTCTTTCTAATCTCTGCTTCTGATCTGTTTTCTTTCATAACTTGTTACCCATACATCATCATTTCCAGGAGTTTTGGAAGTACATACCCCAAAAGCATGCCTGCTGCCGTACAGATTCCGATATTCGGCCGCCGCAGTTTCCATACTTCCTGTGTTTTGGTCCCGATAATCCTTGTTCTTCCCGGTACGATCCACCTGAGTTTCCGATAAAACTCCATGAATCCCTGATTGTCAAAGCCAAAGGATCGTACACAGAAAACATCCCGTTCCTGTTCTTCTTCATCCAAAAGGAAAAAGCTTTTCTGTTCTTTCCCTTCTTTTCGGATCACGATATAAAATTCCGGAATTCCCCGTCTGGTTCCTTCTACGATCTTATCCATCTCATCGTAAAAGATCCTGCAGGACTCATATTTTCCGTTTTTTTCCGGCTGGCAGACTGCCAGGCTGTCCTCTTCAAGTGCCATATAACAGTTTTCTGCCTCCATGATCCTCCGGCTGATTTTTATGGCCTGACGAAGAAGCAGGATTATCGCAAGCGCCAGTGCAGTACACAAATATGCAAGATCCCAGCATCTTTTCTGGTATATGAAAAAGTATGCGCTGATTCCCTCTGCCACACTGCATATTGCTGTCATAATAAAATACTGTTCTTTAAGGTCCATCAGATGATATACATCATCTTCTGTCGCCTGTAGTCTCAAGGGCATCCATCCTTTCCGTCATGCCACGCTTATTTTATCCGGGGATTTCTTTTTTTCCTCTCGGCCTTTTTATATAGTCTGTACATTCCCGGATGGTCTGTTCACACAGGTAATAAGAAAATTTCCCGATATGTGTGTCCTTTTCCCGGAGATTCAAACGGTTCTGAAGCCAGATATATGTGCTGTGTTTGGTCATATAACCATTTTTCCAGATTGCATCCAAAGCTCTGTGTGCTTCGATCCGCTTATTACGCAGATTGCTGTCAGCCATGGTTCCCATGGGACGCATACTCTTTTTGTGTGCCCCAATGTATGAATCACAGGAAGGATAGCCGCTGCATACATACAGGTATTTCTCCGGATCCAGGTTGTTATCCCCATAGACATAGGCTGCCGGCCTAAGTACCCGGTCTTTTGCAATATGGACAGTACAAGGTTTCCGCATCTGTTTTTTCTTCTTTTTGCCATCTGACGTCACTCCTTTCCATCTTTATCTCCGATGTTAAAGAATTCCCTTTTTCTGTGTCAACAGAATTCTTTGAAAATCATAAAAACATTTTCAGGAAGCTCTTTTGATAAGCCTTGTGATAATACCTTCTGCCACTTCATAGTTGTCGTTGATGCGGGTCACCACAAATCCGATCTTATCTTTCTTTCCCGGAAGTGCGGACATATTGCAGGAATGTGCCACGGCATTGACTCCGATATCAAGGCGGATAAAATAGGTTCCCTTATAGACTTCCGTAATAATCCCTGTATATTTTCCCTGTTTATGGCATTTCCGGAGGTTATCTTTATTGATATTGGCTGTCGGACTCTTTGCATCCACTTCTATAATGATCTGGTCAACAGAGCTTGCTTCCACCTTATTGACCATGACCAGCACCAGATCACCTACCTGGAATTTTTCTCCGGCATCTACCATCCACTCCCAGGCCATGTCTCTGGCCCGGACAGATACTTCTACACCAAAGACTTCCAGGCGGACTGCTTTGGGAGCTACTGCGATCACCCTTGCTTCTACGATTCTGCCTTCATAGAGCATTGGTTTTTCTGTATCTTCTCCGATATAAAAAGTCTGTCTCTTTTTAAGCATTGCATCTTTTCTGGATGCTACAACGCTCCGGCTCTTGTTATCCAGATCTTTGATGATGAAATCAATGTCACAGCCGAGCATATTGTTTGCGATACGGACCTGACGGTTTAAGGTATCCGCATTTTCACGCCCGTCGCCCTGAAGGTTGATCATCATTTCATTCATTGGGATAATGATCCGGAAACCATTAAAGTATGTAACAGCGACCATCCACCCGCTCTCCAGTTTTTCAATGCCCCCGAGCTGGCCCGTCAGGATCTTTCTGGTACGATGTGCATTCAAAAGCTGATGCCATCTGGCTTCTTCCTGTTCCTCCATGCTTTCAACCTGTGCGTCTACATCAATTGTCAAAACACCATCGTAGACCGCACGCGGAACATCTTTTTCCCCATTTCCCGCCAAAACTGTTTTTTTGGTATCCTCCATATACTTCCTCCTGTTCTTATTTATTTTTGTCTTCTCTGCTCCATCCAGAAGACTCCTGTTCCTCCGGTACTCAGGAAAGACAAAAGAAGACACAAAAAAAGCAGCCCGTTTAAAGCTGCTTTCTTCATGCCTTCTTTTTACAGATACCATTCTATAATACATGGAATTCTATGTCAATATTACCTTAATTGCAATAGCGTCGCATATCGGTTTCTTTTATGAAATTTCGAAAATTATTATTGCAACAATAGCGGCAACTATCATATATGAGTAAGCAAAGTTCAACATTGCAGATATTCCCGATCCATTTTCAAAATATCGAAGCGGTAAGGGCTACCGCGTTTTGGCGTACCACTATCAAGGTCGTCGCGTTTCACGACACCCCTTTTGCATACAGAAAAACCGCCGGACAGGTTTCCCCATACGGCGGCAGAATGTTTATTTGCCGAACAAGTCGCTGTGTGTACCGGTGCGGGCCAGCGTCAGCACCAGAACATCATCTTCTATGCGGTAGACAAGTAGCCAGTCCGGGAGAATATGACATTCCCGATGACCTGCCCAATCGCCGGACAGGTCATGGTCGCGGTTCTTATCTGGCAGTGGTTCGCCCATTGCCAGCATTGCTACGACTTCCTCCAGCAGCTCGATCTTCAAGCCACGCTTGATGGCTCGTTTGTAGTCTTTTTTGAAACTGGTCGTGTACTTGACGGTATATTTGGTTTCTTTCATCTTTTCAGGTCAGCAAACAACTCGTCAAGGTCATTGAAGCCCTTTACAGACGGGTCTTTTGCAATCCTTTCCGCTTCCAGCATGGCAGCAACCGTTTCTTTGTTCGGCTGTTCCAGCCTTACTTCAAAGGGAATGCCGCCTTCACGAAGCGACTGGCGCACAAAGATGTTAAACGCCGTAGTCAGGTTCATGCCAAGTTCAGTAAACAGTGCGTCCGCCTGCGCTTTCAAATCTGCGTCCATGCGGATACTGATGTTTGTGGTATTTCCAGCCATACGATCAACCCCTTTCTGCTGGCAATTATAGTATATGCCATTTGCACGAAGAAAACAATACTTTGCACGAATATTTAACAATAAATTCATTCAAGGAGGTTACCTGCTTTGTGAAAGAAATCATTTATGAAGAACGACAAGACTGAACCTATCCCCGTCATGGATTACCGCCAGTACCGCAGAGCGCGGAGGCTGGTGCATGAGTGCTGCAACTACATCGACGGAAATTGTATCGCCCTGGACGATGGAGAGGAATGTGTCTGTGTCCAGTCTATTTCCTACTCCCTGTTGTGCAGGTGGTTTCGGGCGGCGGTATTGCCGCAGGATAAGGAACTGGAAACGGCACTGTTCCACCGGATGAATGCGAAGAGGTGCGCCGTATGTAGGGCGCTGTTTACCCCCGGTTCCAACCGGGCCAAATACTGCCCGGAATGTGCCGCACGCATGAAGCGGATCAACGCCGCAAAGCGCAAGCGGAAACAACGGGAGAAATGTCACGCTTTAGGGGCTGAAAAACCCTTGTAAATCAAGGCTTTTTTCGAGGGTGTCAAAGGCAGGCTGATAGATTTATCCTCTGACCCCTAAAATAGCCTTAAAATGCGTACAGAATCCCAAGAGAAACCCCAAGGAGGAACCCATGTCAGACAATCGAAAATATTACTACCTGAAACTCAAAGAAAACTATTTTGACGATGATTCCATCGTGCTGCTGGAAAGTATGCAGGATGGTGTGCTGTATTCCAACATTCTGCTCAAGCTGTATCTGAAATCGCTGAAACATGGTGGACGGCTTCAACTTGACGAGGACATTCCTTACACGGCGCAGATGATCGCCACCATTACCCGCCAGCAGATTGGCACTGTGGAGAGAGCCTTGCAGATCTTTTTGAAGCTGGGTCTTGTGGAGGTGCTGGACAGCGGCACATTCTACATGAGCAACATCGAACTTTTTAATCGGCCAGTCCTCTCATGATCTTTTGGCTTATTTCTCCTTTTCCTTTTACTTATGCTTTTATTCGGAGCCAGAGCCTACAGCGTTTCTGTTGCCGGCAGTCAGAAAAATAATAACCTGTACACTGCCATTGCCTATGTAACAGCCAAGTTCCGGCAGCATGACACCGGCACAGATCAGGAAATCTACTGTGATACTCTGGGAAAATCCCAGGCCCTGTGCATGACCGATATCATAGAAGGAACAAAATATATTACCTATGTTTATCTGCAGGACAACAATCTGAAGGAGCTTTTCACATCTGCAGATATCTCCCCTTCACCTGAAATGGGAACTATCATTGCCAGTCTCAATGATTTCAGGATACAGGAAACCTCCGGTCACTTTTACCAGATTACATTTCAGGATTGTCAGGGAGAACAAAGCAGCCTGGTTCTGCACTCCGGAACTCCATGACAGAAAGGATGATTACTATGCAAAAGCTTAACAAACGTTCCGGATCCAGTCTCTTTCTGATGGAAATGATCCTTTCTATCCTGATCCTGGCTCTGGCCTGTACTGCATGCATCCGGATTTTCGCCGCAGCCGGCACAGACCGCAGAAAAGGCCCGGGAACTGAATCATATCCAGACTCTGACTGTCTCTGCAGGAGAAATTCTGGAGGGCTGGACCGGAGATCCGGATGACTTTTTTCATCACTCCTTCCCCGGAGGTATTGCAGAATCTGGTAAAATTTATTATTATTATGACAAAGAATGGGCGATCTGTCCCGAAGAGGAAGCACGGTACTGCCTGTCTGTACAGCTTTCCCTCTCAACCAAAAAAAAAGAAGCTGAACTGACCTTTTTCGACGCTTCGCATACAATCCTATATGAAACTGTTATCACCTTTCCCTTTTCCCAAAAGGAGGCCGGGACATGAATAAACGCAGAACTGTATTTCTTTCCAGTGGGCTGCCCTCCATGTTTGTCATCTTTTCTATCCTGTGTATGGTGATCCTGTCACTCCTGGCTCTGGGTACTTCCCGTCAGGACCTGCAAACCAGCCAGCTCTCCCTGGATCAGACCACAGCCTATTATAAAGCCTGTTCTGCTGCCACTGCACAGTATACAGAAATCACAGAATATATCCAGAAAACTGCCGAATCCGCTTCTGACAGAGAGCACTATCTTTCCCAGATGAAAAATCTGGAAAAAAACTTTAAAAATACTGTCTGGTCCAGACAGTCAGAAACCTTTTCCCTCACTCTGGATTATTCAGACGCTCTGGCTCTCTACGTGGAAGCAAAAGCAGAATATGCCGGTGCCTCCACTTTGCCTGATTTCAAAATCATTACATGGAAAACCATCAGTACCGGAACCTGGACTCCAGATACCCGACAGCCCGTTTACAACAAAGGAGAATCTAAATGACATCATCCAATATCCCGGATTTTTTATCCTATTCAGCCACCAGACATGCCTCTGATATTTTTATCATAGCCGGCAGACCTTTATCTGTAAAAATTGACGGCAATCTTTCTACTTACGGAGAAAGACTTATGCCAGAAGATACGGATGCACTGATCCGGCAGATCTATCAGCTGGCTAATAACAGAAATATTGATACTTTCCTGAATACAGGAGATGATGATTTCTCTTTTTCTGTCCCCGGACTGTCCAGATTCCGTGTGAACGCTTACAGACAAAGAGGTTCCCTGGCCGCTGTGATCCGCGTGATTGCTTTTGAACTGCCCAATCCCGACATCCTCCATATTCCGGAAGATGTCATGTCCACTGCTGATTTTACCAAGGGTATGGTACTGGTTACTGGTCCTGCAGGAAGCGGTAAATCTACTACCATGGCCTGCCTTGTGGACAAGATCAACCATTCCAGAGAAGGCCATATTATTACTCTGGAGGATCCTCTGGAATATCTGCACAGACATGATCGCTGTATTGTCAGCCAGAGGGAGATCTGCACAGACACAGAAAGCTATCTGGTATCTCTGCGAGCCACTCTCCGCCAGAGCCCTGACGTAATCCTTCTTGGAGAGATGAGAGACTATGAAACGATCCAGACTGCTATGACTGCTGCTGAGACCGGTCATCTGATTCTGTCCAGTCTGCATACCATCGGAGCTGCCAACACCATCGGACGTATCGTAGATGTCTTCGAGCCCTCACAGCAGCGCCAGATTTCCATCCAGCTTTCCATGGTTCTTCAGGCAGTCATCTCCCAGCAGCTGGTGCCGGATGTGGAAGGTCACAACATTCCTGTATTTGAAGTAATGCGCCTGAATCCTGCCATCCGAAATATGATCCGGGACAATAAGGTACATCAGATAGACGGTGTAATTTCTTCCTCTGCTCATGAGGGCATGCGTTCCATGGATCAGAGTCTGCTGGAATTATTCCGACAGAACCGTATCACAAAAGAAACAGCCTTGAAATATGCCGCCAATGCAGATATGCTGAAACGTAAACTGCTCTGATCTGAACATTCTGCATGATACAGTCAATGCTTAATCAGTGAACCAGATTTCCTACAACTCCATAGGAAACTACATACATGATCACGGTTGCCATAATAATTCCGGTAAGGATTGCCAGTGAAGATTTCTTAATATCAATCTCCAGAAGAGAAGCGATCAGAGAACCTGTCCATGCCCCTGTTCCGGGAAGTGGAATTCCCACAAACAATGTCAGCCCCCAGAACTCATATTTTTTTACCTGATCACTTTTTCCCATTGCCCGGTCTTCCAGTTTCTGGATCAATCCCCGGAAAATCTTTGTCTTTTTCATCACCTTGAAAATCTTTCTGATGAAAAGCAGAATAAAGGGAATGGGGATAATATTTCCCGCTATACACAGGGGAATTGCCGTCACTGCCGGTATTTTCAGAAGAGATGCCGCCAAAAGCCCTCCTCGTAACTCCAGAAGGGGAATCATAGAAATAAAAAATACCGCTCCCTCCGGAGAAATATACTGTGAAAGGTTATGGGAAAACCATTGTACCAGTGCTTCCATAAAGCCTCCTATTTCAAATATTCTTTCAAAAAGTCAATAAATTTCTGCATTTCTTCCCTGGTTCCAATGGTAATACGAAGGAAGTTTTCTGTACGTCCCTTAGGAAAATATCTCACATAAATATGCTTTTCCCTTAACGCTGCAAAAAGCTCAGCTGCCGGACAGGTCTCATGAGATGCAAAAATAAAATTAGATTTGGAATCCTGAAAAGAAAAGCCAAGGGCCTTTAACTCTTTTTTTGTCCATTCCCTGGTCTCTATGATCTTATTACAGGTTTCCTCAAAATATTCCTGATCTTTCACTGCTGCCACACCGGCAGCCAGAGCTGTACGATCCATAGTATAAGAATTAAAAGAATACTTCACATCATTCAGATATTTGATCAGTTTTGCATTGCCACAGGCAAAACCAATACGCATTCCTGCCAGAGAGCGAGACTTGGAAAAGGTCTGCACTACCAGAAGATTGTCATATTTTTCAATCAGTGAAACTGCAGATGTACCGCCAAAATCTACATATGCCTCATCCACGATCACAATTACATCCCGGTTATGACAGATAATATCCTCCACATCCTCCAAGGGAAGTTCTACACCTGTTGGTGCATTGGGATTTGGAAAGATCACTCCTCCGTTTTCTCTGAAATAATCTTCTTTCCGAATGTGGAAATTCTCATCCAGAGCCGGACGCTCATAGGGAATCCGGAACAGATCTGCCCACACATCGTAAAAAGAATAGGTAATATCCGGAAAAAGAACTGGCTTTTCTGAATTAAAAAAAGTCAGAAAGCTCATAGCCAGCACATCATCAGATCCCACACCTACAAAAACCTGTTCATCCTTCAGGTGATATCTCTCTGCAATGGCATGGACCAGATCTCCTGCTGTAGGATCCGGATAAAGTCTCATAGTATCTGTCTCCAGCTCTCTAAGAGCTCTCTCCACCCCCGGTGCAGGGGGATAAGGATTTTCATTGGTATTCAGCTTGATCATATCTGGCTGGTTCGGCTGCTCACCAGGTGTATATGGAATTACTTTACGCACATTGTCTTCCCAGGTACTCATTTTGTATTTCCTTTCTTGGCCGGTTTTCTTATTCTACTACTGCAATTACTTCAACCTCTGCCAGCACATTTTTAGGAAGCTGCTTTACAGCCACACAGGAGCGGGCCGGTTTTCCGGTAAAATATTTATCATAAACTGCATTAAAAGCTCCGAAATCTGCCATTTCCGCCAGGAAACAGGTGGTTTTGATCACATTTTCATAGGTAACTCCTGCTGCTTCAAGGATAGCACCGATATTCTTCATAATCTGTTCTGTCTGTTCTTCAATGGTAGTTCCTACTACTTCTCCTGTGGCCGGATCCAGCGGAACCTGCCCGGATGCATATACAAATCCATTGGCTACTTTCGCCTGAGAATATGGTCCGATTGCTGCCGGTGCATTCTTTGTCTCAATTGTCTTCATGATGTCATTACCTCCAGTATATTTAGTTTTGTAACTGTTCACAGTTTCACAGTTACAAGTTTTCATTAATGATAGCGCCAAAATCCTGTGCCGTCAATGTTCTTTTTCAAATAAAAGAGCTGTCCGCCCCGGATGCAGGTTTTGCATCCGAGATTCAGACAGCTCCTGATAATAATTTTCAGCTTCTCAGTTCAGAGATTTACGTTTTAGATCTCAGCCAGTTTCAGCAGATCCGGGATCTTGGATTCCCAGCCAAGTGCCATGATATGTACACCCTGACAGTATGGCTTGCACTCTTTGATAATACGTGCAGCGATCTCAACACCTGTGATACCTGCTTTTGTCTTTTCTTTGTCTGCTTTCAGTTCCTCGAGCATTTCGTCCGGAACATGAATGCCGGCAACGTTGTTGTTCATGAATTTAGCCATTCCAGCGGACTTCGGAATGATGATACCAACCTGTACAGGTTTTCCGAACTGTTTTGCTTTTTCCATGAATTTGATGAATTTCTCCGGCTCAAATACTGCCTGTGTCTGGAAGTATTCTGCACCTGCAGCTACTT
>ENA-OPZZ01001961-OPZZ01001961.1-human-gut-metagenome-genome-assembly--contig:-NODE-1961-length-11244-cov-2.816227_pt1 | contig 11244 bp, 9 predicted proteins | sample MGYA00242487_ERZ504511 | MGnify/ENA primary metagenome ERZ504511 (study PRJEB26092, sample SAMD00036241) | human gut metagenome | host: Homo sapiens | study: EMG produced TPA metagenomics assembly of... | reverse complement strand
TGCATCAAGGTATTGTCCTGCTTGTGCCAAGAAGATACGGAGGGAGAAATCAAACGAGAGCAAACGCAGGAGCAGAGAACAGAAAAGGATAGCATGTATGAACTGTCCGCAAAAAATGACCGACTGAGGCAGGTCACAAAGTAGAAAAAAATCTATATCAAAGATAAAACAATCAAAGGTTGTCTTGGCTGTGGTGCCTGTCAGAGAAATGGAGGAAGCTGCGTACAGAAAGATGATATGACAGAAATCTACGAAAAGATTGCTGCAGCAGATGCAGTTGTATTCGCATCCCCTGTGTATTTCTATTCATGGACATCTCAGATAAAAACGGTTATTGACCGCACTTTTGCAATAGAGCCAACGTTGACCGATACCAAATTTTATATGCTGAGTGCAGGTGCGGCGCCAGAACTAAAGTATATGGAAAATATGACAAAAACTTTTGAATTATATATTAGTTGTTTCCGTGCCGGAGGTGTTGAAAATGCAGGCGTTGTTTATGGACTTGGAGCAAATGCACCTGGAGATGTGAAAAACACAGAAGCAATGACAGCAGCATATGAATTAGGAAAAACGGTTTAAAAGGAAAAGAGGAAAAGAAAGATGGAATTTACATATTATAACCCTGTGAAATTATTTCATGGTGCAACAAAAATTGGAGAGGTAGCAGAAGAAGTAAAGAGCTTTGGAGACAAGGTACTACTTATCACAGGTGGTGAAAGCTTTCATAAAAACGGATACTTTGATAAGTTAAAAACGGAATTAGAAGAAAAAAATGTACAGATATATGAAATCAGCGGAAACAGAAAACCACTCCTTTCCACTGTTCGTAAGGGCATGGAACTGGTAAAGGCAGAAAACATTTCATCAATTCTGGGAATTGGTGGAGGGGTCTGCATGGATTTGGCTAAGACAATCGCCTTTGGGGTAAAGCAGACAACAGATATTTGGGACATTTTATCCTATGCAAAGAGTCTGGATACAATGGAACACTTGCCTGTTGGCACAATCGTAACCTTCCCATCATCCGGTTCTGATATGAATGGCAGCACACAGATTACAAACGATGAGACAGGGGAAAATGTCGGGCTGGCAGAGGTATACCCTAATTTTTCATGGCAAAATCCAGAGTATATGCTTTCTATTGAAAATGAAGCTCTTATCTCCGCACAAATGACGGCTTATGTACAGTTGGCGTTAGGATATATCGGACTTGGAAAATCAGATATTGCTGAAAATACATCTTTGGCACTTATGAATACCTTATTGGATAATCTGGATAAAGCCATTGCTGACTCAAATGATGTTGATGCAAGGAGTACTCTCATGACAATAAGTGCATTAACTGTGAATGGTCTTACAACGCTTGGAAAAGCGGGAGACTGGGTACTTTATCCGTTAAATACTATTGTTATGGATTACTGCAATGTTGCATACAAGCCATGTATTACTGTGATTTTTCCTTACTGGATTAAGATGATTTATGATGGTCAGGAAGAAATCAATTCCTATTTTAACAAGGCATTTGATGTTGTAATAGAGGGCCGAGAAAAAAAGGATATTTTAAAAGATGGCTTGAAAGCGATTTTTAAACTTTACAGAAAGTACAATCTTCCAATCAATTACAGCGAAATTCATGAGGTAAAAGAAAATAGCGAGGCATTACAAGAATCACTGGAAATGCTTGCTGGAATGCAGTCGATTTATACAGAATTGACAACAGAAAAGGTTATGCAGATGATAAATGAAGCAATTCATGGAATTTAAGAAGTCATAAATGAGCAAAAAGGATTTTATTAAATTTTGTATGTTTCAGTTACTCAACACAAAATAAATCAAGTGTCTATATAATATAAAGATTGTAAAAAAAATTGACAAAAGCAAGGAAAAAACTGTTGACAAAGCACAAAAATAGTCATACTATTTCCGTATAAATACCGCATAGTGCACAATGCAAAAGACAAGGAGGGCTTCAATGAGGAGAAAAGTTGTAGCAGGGATGTTGACATTTGCAATGTTTGGAATGTCACTAAGTAGTTTTTCGCCGACACAGGTATGTGCGGCAGATGATTTGGGAAAAGTAGAAGTGCATGTATCTGCAAAAGAAGGAGGATATGATCAGACACTTCCTGATCTGCAGTTTGAGAAAGCAGATGCAGCACAGAGCAGCGGATATGTAAAAGTATATCCGGACGAAAAAAGACAGACGTTTCTTGGTGTGGGAGGGGCGATGACGGAGTCGGCGGCCTATAATCTGCAGAAGTTAAGCAAGGAACAGCAAGAAGAGGTATATGAAGCATATTTTGGAGAGAGTGGTGCGAAGTATTCTGTTTTGCGTTCGACGATTGGCTCAGCCGATTTTTCGACTAGATCTTACAGTTATAATGACACGGAAGAACCAGATCCAGACCTTAAGAATTTCAGTATAGAAAAGGATTGGGATTACATTATTCCGGCAATTCAAAAAGCACAGTCATACAGACCGGACATCAAATTCTTTGCAGCACCTTGGGCGCCGCCGGCATGGATGAAAAACAGTGGAGTCAGAAGAGGGCAGACGGGGACAGCAGGACTTAATTTTGTTGATAACTCTGTGAAACCGGAATATTATAAGAGTTACGCCAATTATCTTGTGAAGTACATTCAGGAATATGAAAAAGTAGGAATTGATGTATATTCGTTGTCTATGCAGAATGAAGCGCAGAACAATCCGAAATGGGAGGCGGCTACCTGGTCTACTGATGCGGTGATTGATTTTGTTGGAAATTATCTTGGACCGGCGCTTGAGGAGAATCAATTAGATCCACAGCTTTTGATTTGGGATTGGGACAAAGGCAATGACCCGATGCACCATGACGGATTTATTGATTTCAATACAAAGGTATTGAGTGATGCGAATGCAAGAAAGTATATTGATGGAATTGCTTTTCACTGGTATGCAGGAGATTTGTGGCATGAGATGCAGGGTGTTCCAATGTGGTCGGAAGATTTTTATAGTTTGGACGAAGTGAAAGCGAAGTTCCCCGGGATATTCATCTTTATGCAACAGAGGGATGTCAGGAGAAGGGACCTTGGTTTGGAAGTTATGATCCTGCGGATCGCTATATTTATGATATTTTGAATGATTTTGAACATGGAACGGAAGGATGGATTGACTGGAACCTTGTTCTTGACAGAGATGGAGGTCCTACACAGGGGGTTGTGAACCAGTGTCATGCACCGATCATGCTGGATGAGAACAACAATGTTTGCTATCAGCCATCTTACTATATTCTGAAGCAGATCAGCCGTACTGTACAGCCTGGAACAGTCAGCATCAAGAGTGCGACAGACATGGATATTGCCAAGACAGCAGTGTTGGATGAGGAAGGTATGATTTCGGTAATGCTTGGAAATGTTACGGACGAGGAGAAGACAGTTACGGTTGTAGATGCAGATAGAAGTGTAGATGTGACATTAAAGCCGCATTCACTGACAACAGTGAAATACGATAGTAACTATCAGCCGGATGACAGTATAGACAGTTCACTTCCAGATGTGTTGGTAAAACCAATTGCAGCAGAGGCAAGCAGTTACGAAAAAAATCCAATCTATAATTATCAGGCGGAGTCTGCTATTGATGATAGCATGAGAACGAGATGGGCAAGCGATTGGAAAATCAGGAGTATATAACATTTGAACTTTCATCGAGGGCAACGGTTTCCGGAATAGAGTTGAAGTTTGAAAATGGATATGACGCACTGTATGATATTCAGGTATCGGATGATGGAAAGAATTTTAAGACAGTCAAAACGGTGATGATAGAAGAGATGAATGCACCGGAGGTTACTGTGAAGTTTGATCCGGTGAAAGCAAGATATGTCAGATTCCAAGGAATTCAACGTAATAACAGGTATGGATATTCGATTTATGATGCAAATATTTTAGTAAAACAGTAATGTTGTTATAATATTTCAGTACAAAGAAACACCTGAACTACAGTGACTTGTAATTCAGGTGTTTTCTCTTATATTATCTCATAAACTCATTTATGACATGCAGCACCCCATCTTCATCATTGGATTTTGTAATATAATCCGCTGTCTTTTTCAAGATAGGCTGTGCGTTTTCCATCGCAACGCCAAGACCTGCGTATTCAATCATAGTGAGGTCATTAAATCCGTCGCCGCAGCAGATCATCTGATCAGCGGACATCCCAAGATAGTTCAGAAGTTTCTGGAGGGAGTGTGCCTTGTCAATATTTTGAGGCATCACTTCCAGGAAAAATGGCTCTGAGCGGTAAATGTTCAAGAGACTGTGGAATTTCTCTTTTAACAGCGTCTCAATTTTTTCTGTGAGTGCAGCTTCTCCGGTAATCAAAAATTTGTTGACCGGGAAGGTAACCGCTTCAGGGAAGTTCTCAACCCGCACGATTGGCATGTTGTTGATCTTGGATTCCAGCTCAGTATATTGATTTGGCTTGATACCTGAGAGTATTTCATGCTCTGTATAAGTGAGCAGATCTACATCGTATTGGCTTGCAATCTCATAGACGGCAGAAGTAACCTCAGACGGAAGTATTTTGTTGTAAATCGCCTCTCCTGTGGAGCAGTTGATGATTTTTCCGCCATTGAATGAGAGAATATAGCTTCCGTAGTCGCCAAGGCAGAGTTCTTTGGCAAGCGGAATAATACCGGGAGTAGGTCTGCCGGAGGCGAGAACTACCTTTTTCCCATTCTGCTGAATTTCGATAAGAGCCTCTCGTGTGGGAGGGGTAATTTTCTTTTCGGAGTTGGTCAGTGTTCCGTCCAAATCCAGTACAAGTATATCATAGGTCATGGTTTTGCCCTTTCTGTGTTCCGTGTATTATTTAAGCGTAAGCTCCTGAAGGCGTGTCACAATTTCAGGAAATTCCATTCCGTGTGAGGCTTTCACAAGGATCGTGTCGTCTTTGTGTAACAGTTCGTTCATCTTTGTAAAAAAGTCTGCTTTTGTATCAAAATGAACTACTTGATTTCCGGCGGAGAGTTCCTCTGCTCCGGCTGCGGTTGCTTTTGATAGTTCACCGATACAGATGACAAGATCGATCCCTTTTTCGGATGCATGTACACCGACTTGGCGGTGGAGCTCTTTTTCATCCTCGCCAAGCTCAAACATATCTCCGAGAATGGCAACTTTGCGGGTCTCGGCTCCGGAGAGCACGTCGATGGACGCCTTTGTGGACACCGGATTGGCATTGTAGCAGTCATCGATGATAAGAAGAGAATCCGTAAGAATCATATTGTTTCGTCCGGATACCGGAGTCAGACTTTCGATTCCTTTTTTGATCTCTTCAGCGGTAAGTCCGAGTTCACGTCCAACCAAAGCGCCAGCCAGCGCGTTGTACACCATATGGTTTCCCGGAATCGGAATCATTGTGTCGATGCAGTTATCCCCAAGGTGAAGTGTACAAGACACCCCTTTTAGGGAGTGTGTGTGGATATTATCGGCAAAAGCGTCAAGCTCTGTGGATAACCCAAAGAACATTGGCGTTTGTCCTTTTACATCTGTGACTGTGATCAGTTTGTCATCATCGCCGTTTAAGATGATCTTGGCGTTAGGCTGCATAAAGTCGAACATCTCTGTTTTTGCTTTCAAAATGCCGTCTCGGTCGATGAGATTTTCCAGATGGCAGAGTCCGATATTGGTGATGACGCAGATATCCGGGCGAGCCATTTTCGCAAGGCGGTGCATCTCACCGAAATGGTTGATACCCATCTCAAGCACTGCAATCTTGTGTTCATCTCGAATATTGAAGATTGTCAGCGGAAGCCCGATTTCGTTGTTAAAGTTTCCAGCCGTTTTAAGAACATGATATTTTTGCTCCAAAACCGAGGCGATCATCTCTTTTGTACTTGTCTTTCCGACACTTCCGGTGATACCGACCACTTTGATGTCAAGTGCCTTGCGGTAATGTTCTGCAATATCTTTGAGCGCCTTCTCACAGGAGTCAACAAGAATGTATGGGTGAGATACATTCTCTAAGACCACTTCGGAAAGTGTGCAGAGTGCACCTTTTTCCATCACCTGTGGGATAAAAGAGTGTCCGTCTACTCGTGCGCCTTTTATTGGAATAAACAACCAGTCTTTTTCGATTTTTCGGCTGTCGATGGCAACACCGGCCACTTCGATATGTGATACTGCTTCGCCCCCAAAATATTGTCCGTGGCATGCAGCAGTAATTTCCTGTAAAGACATATGTTTCATCGTCTGTTCCTCCGTCTATGCGTTGTAGCGCGCGAGTGATTTTTGGATGATCAGTTCACAGAGGTCGCCGTATGTGATTCCGGCAGCGCGTGCCTCTTTCGGAAGAAGGCTGGCAGCGGTCATACCAGGGAGGCTGTTTACTTCGAGACAGTAAATGTCGTTGTTCTCATCTAACAAAAAGTCAGCGCGTGAGTAAATATCTAATTTCAGTGCTTTGAAAGCGAGTTCTGCAGCTCGTTGCATTCTTTCTGTCACTTCTTTATCGATATTTGCAGGACAGATTTCTTCTGTGCATCCATCCTGATATTTGTTGGCGTAATCAAAGAATCCGGTTTTTGGTATGATCTCAATTACCGGAAGCGCTTTTCCGTCGATGATGCCGACTGCGAATTCACGTCCTTTGATGTAAGGCTCGATTACAATCTCGTCCTCATAGCGGAAGGAATTCTCAACCGCTTCTTTGTATGCGTCCATCGTATCGACAATATATACGCCGATGCTGGAACCACCGGAACATGGTTTTACAACGACCGGAAGAGTAAGACCAAGATCAGAAAGAGCTGTATCTTTTCGGTCTTTTGTGAGATTGGTTCCAAGTGGTGTCGGAACGCCTGCCATCGTGAAAATCTGTTTTGTAACCCCTTTGTCCATGGCAAGCGCACTTCCGAGATAGTTTGGACCGGTGTATTTAATTCCGAGAATATCAAATGTTGCCTGTAATTTTCCATTTTCTCCGACATCACCATGAAGCCCCATAAATACAATATCTGCAAGGCGGCAGATATCGATGACATTCGGTCCCAAAAAGCAGTCGGACTGGTCTTCACGGGACGCTTTGATTGCCGCAAGATCCGGTTCTGTTGTTTTGATTCCGTCTGCAATCTCCAAGCCTGCGTTTGGAAGAGTGAATACTTCTTCTAATTTGTCGGAATCATATGGAAATCCTAAAAATACATCTAATAAAAAAGCCTGATGCCCGTTTTCTCTCAAAGTTCTGCAGATGCCGGCTCCGGAAGTGAGTGAAACGTCACGTTCTGTGCTGAGCCCTCCTGCCAATACTACAATTTTCATACTGTTTATACTCCTTTATCATTGTCTAATCGGCAATACTCATCTGGTTCAGTAATGCCTGTTTTTCATCATATAATTTGCGGGACAGATCCACATATACTTTGTGTGGATTGAAGAGACGTTTTGTCTCGTCCCAAAGTGTTTTCTTTTCTTCTGCACAGTAGGCAGCAATCTCCATGACAGACGGAGAATCATATACACATGCGCCGTTAATAAATACCGGTTTTAAAATCTCACGCATAGTGTAAGAGCCGCCGGCAAGTTTTGTCTTTTTCCAGGTGGCTGTCGGATCAAATAACAATAAATCTTCATCTGTGTCATAAGTCTCGTCTGCAAAGCAGATCAAATCTGCGCGCATCTTTCCGGTCGCCTTGTCATAGATACGGTAAACGGTCTTGTTGCCAGGGTTTGTAATCTTTTCTGTGTTCTCAGAAAGTTTAATCTTGGAATGAAATTTTCCATCTTCTTTTTGGATCGCAGCAAGCTTGTAGACCCCTCCGAAGGAAGGACAGTCTTTGGACGTAATCAGATTTGTTCCGACTCCCCATGAGGTGATAGCTGCACCTTGGATCTTTAAGTCGTGGATCAAATATTCGTCAAGATCGTTGGAAGCGGAAATAAATGCATCTTCAAATCCGGCTTCGTCTAACATCTTACGTGCCTTTTTAGAAAGATATGCAAGGTCACCGCTGTCGAGGCGGATTCCGTAGTTGTGAAGTTCAATTCCGGATTCACGCATCTCGGTGAACACTTTGATCGCATTTGGCACACCGGATTTTAAGGTGTCGTATGTGTCAACCAACAGACAGCATGCGTCAGGATATAATTTTGCGTATGTCTTAAATGCAGTGTATTCATCTGCAAAACTCATAATCCAGCTGTGTGCATGAGTTCCTTTTACCGGGACGTCAAACATCTGTCCGGCAAGAACATTGGATGTGCCGATACATCCGCCGATCATAGCGGCCCTTGCACCGTAGAGCCCCGCGTCAGGACCTTGCGCCCGCCGCAGACCGAATTCCATCACACCGTCTCCTGCCGCGGCAAAGACAACTCTGGCTGTCTTTGTCGCAATGAGAGACTGATGGTTGATGATATTTAAGATGGCTGTCTCCACAAGCTGTGCTTCCATGATCGGTGCGACAACTTTCAAGAGCGGCTCTTTTGGAAAGACAACAGTTCCTTCCGGAATTGCATAGATATCGCCGCTAAAGTGAAAACCACTCAGATAATGAAGAAAATCTTCGCTGAACATGTTCAGATTTCGAAGATAATCGACGTCATCGTATGAGAAGTTCAAGTCTTTAATATAGTCAATTACCTGTTCCAGACCGGCTGCGATAGAATAGCCAGAACCACAAGGATTCGAACGGAAAAAGACATCGAATACAACGGTCTCATTTTCCTGACGCTCAAAGTAGCCTTGCATCATTGTAAGCTCGTACAAATCTGTTAACAGGGTAAGATTTCTGCTGTTCATCTTGTTTGCTCCTTTATTTTCTGCATACATGCATTTCTTTTTGTACACCTGATTTTTAGGATATACTTATTTTATTATATCACTAGCGTATGACAATGTAAAAAGAAAATTTATGATATGATCCATAAGATCTGACAGAACAGAAAAACGCAGCCTATGATAGCAAGGCTGCATTTTTTTGAATGGTCTCTTGGATGATATTCTGACAGTAAGCACCGAGATGCTTCTGTGTCTCTTTATCCAGTTCTTTTGGATAGACTGGTTCCCCATATTCAATGACCACGTGTGTTTTCTTGATACGTGGAAACTGGTTTTCAAAGATGGCTGCGGTATTGTTTTATAAATATCATCATCTTCTTGTATACCAAAGTATGAGAAAATATCACCCTTTTGTATATTGTCTCTCTAATGAACCTTTGCGAGCGCCAAATACCAAAAATCCCGAAGGATGGTTTTTTACCTCTTTTATATATGCTAGAAACATATTCTTCCCCACCTCATTTATATGACAACCAGCATCTGTGTAAAGCAAAATATCACCATATTCCATTTGTTGTAAGCATTGAAGTAAAATCTGGGGTTTCCAAATCCAATATCCAAACCCTCGCACTTCCTGTTTTAATAGATCCGCAGCCTCTTGCCGGAAAAAGGCAGATAGATTTTTTCCGTATTACATTCGACACGATAAAACCAACCAGTCTCCTCAGCCTGAGCTCTCAAACGAGATAAAGAAGACAAATAACTGGAATTACCAAATGAGCATAAAAATATCCGATCCATACTAATCTTACTTATCTAATATAGTTTTTTCACCCCACAAGCTCCTGATATATTTCCATTTGCCATACAAAAATAATGGAAGAAAATAAGCTCGCACTTTATTCATAATACTTTTTGTATTCCCTCTTAACTCAGACCGGCAGACATAAGTGATCCACCCCGCTCTAAAAATGCCTAGAATCCTACCCGACGAAAGATACAACGCATATTGATAAACTAAAGGCTCCTCCATACTTAAATAAGGAAGCATTAGCCGGTATCGATCAGATATCTCCAAACGGTTTCTTTTACCCAACGATAAAAACCCATCCAGATAGCCTCTAAACCCTCCTTTCACATTTTGCAACAAATTAGAGCTGCAATGAGGAATGGCGTCTAAAATATGTTAAATTCTCGACCTTATGTAAAAGACTGCGTTTAGATCTCGCTACTAAAGCCAACGCAAAATCATATACAAATTTCTCCCGCACCTCTTTAGGTGTTATTTGGATCAGCTCTTTCCGCATGAGGCAATCATGCCCCAATACACCATACTGCAAAGAAATGAATCGTAATCCCGTAAGAACAAACTCTTCTTTCCTCGCCGCAACATAAGAGGGAATCTTATCGAAGAAACTCACAGAATCCGCATAAACCATCAGATAATTTCCTATACAACCAACCAAGACCTCTATCTTGGTATCTACCCAAATATCATCTTGATCCGAAATCGCAATATAATCACCTGTTACTTTTTCGAAAGCCTTCCAAAAATTTCGATTGAAGCCCAGATTATTCTTGTTTCGATAAAATCTAATAAAAGGATATTTTTCCTTATATTCCTCGATTATTAAAGGTGTCGCATCTGTGCTACAATCATCCTGTATCAATAATTCATGGATAGGATAAGTCTGAGATACGATAGATTCCAGCTGTTCACGGATATATTTCTCACCATTATAGGTACATAATACGACAGAAACTCGTTTCAAACTCATCTTTTCCATAAGAACCCTATGCATTCTTTAAAAATTACAGACTTCACACCCCACATAATTCCAATGTATAAAATCGCAGACACAATAATCTTCAAAGCAAACCGTATATAAATATTCCCCGAGAAGAAAGAGACCCACCAAGCGCAGCTCAAAACTGAGAGAGTGATAAGAAAATAAGGCAATATGTCTCTTATTACATGATATAATCTAACACCTATCAAATGGCTCGCAAAACAATGCCACACAAGCAGCCAGCAAAGGTAAGCGAGCACATAAGCCGCAACCATCCATAAAATTCCATAAGGCAACATCATTATCAGCAACAATATCTGGAGTACGCCAAATATTACGTTAGCATACAAATAAATATTAGATTTCCCATGACTGATCACGATATTTTTATAAAGCTCGCATATCGGGGAAAAAATGCTCCCCAAAACGCACAGTAATTGCAAAATAGGAACACAAGGCGCCCACTTTTCCGTAACCGTGATCAGGATCAATTTCATTTGCGACCAACGCCATGCCAAACATCAATGGAAAAGATATAAAAGCCGTAAAACGGATCATCTTTCTTAAAACCTAGTACTTGCCATCTCCTTCTCGTTAAGAGACTTGAGCAAATACCGGCTGGGCTACTCCTGATATCATTCCCGTGATAAAACTCCCCCCCATATTCATCCATTTATAGCCTTGGGAATAATAACCGCA
>ENA-OPZZ01001960-OPZZ01001960.1-human-gut-metagenome-genome-assembly--contig:-NODE-1960-length-11254-cov-2.971511_pt1 | contig 11254 bp, 11 predicted proteins | sample MGYA00242487_ERZ504511 | MGnify/ENA primary metagenome ERZ504511 (study PRJEB26092, sample SAMD00036241) | human gut metagenome | host: Homo sapiens | study: EMG produced TPA metagenomics assembly of... | reverse complement strand
ATCAGGTAACGCTTGCACATCTGGCAATCGATGAGGGGGCTGATGTGGTTGTCGGACATCATCCGCATATTATCCAGGGGATTGGCGGTTATAAAGGAAAAACGATCGCTTACAGTCTTGGTAACTTCTGCTTTGGCGGAAATACCAATCCGACAGAGATGGATACGATCATCTTTCAGCAGAAATTTACCGTAAACGGAAAACATGAGATCGTAGATGCGTCTTACGAAGTCATTCCTTGCAGTGTTTCTTCGGCAGAGGGTTACAACAATTATCAGCCGACACCGCTTACCGGGGAGGCAGCAGATCAAGTTTTGCAGAAATTAGAAGAGCGAAGCCAGAGCATTTCAGAATAAGCACTTTGCGAAAAATAGATGTCAGGTTTCAAGGTGTGTCAGATCAAAGGAAAAACCAGAAAACCATGGTATACTTTTTCATATAAAAGCCATACTAAAACCAGATTCCAATCAAAAACAAAGGGCGTGAAATAACGTCAAAAAGGCAGGAATAAGATTATGAATAGTATGACCGGAGAGCAGAGTATCTGTTTTGAGAAGCCGCCCTATCTTTTTGCGAGTGCCTCTGTGGCAGGCAAAAAAGAAGGAGAAGGGCCGCTTGGAGAAAAAAATCGACCTGATCTGTGAGGATCCCATGCTTGGGGAAGAAAACTGGGAAAAGGCGGAGAGCATGCTTCAGATAAAAGCAATCCAGTTGGCACTGGAAAAAGCAGGGAAGATGCCGCAACAGATTCGCTATGTTTTTGCAGGAGATTTGTTAGGGCAGCTCATTGCCACATCGTTTGGTGTAGAAGAGCTGGAAATTCCGCTGTTTGGACTGTATGGAGCCTGTTCTACCTGTGGAGAGACCCTGTCACTGGCGGCAATGACGGTAAGTGCAGGGTATGCCGATCAGGTACTTGCCGTGACTTCCAGCCACTTTGGAAGTGCGGAAAAGCAGTTTCGATTTCCACTCGGATACGGGAATCAAAGACCTCTTTCTGCGACCTGGACCGTCACCGGAAGCGGAGCTTTTCTGCTCTCAGCACAGAAAAGCCATGCAAAAATCACCGGAATCACGACCGGGAAAGTAGTGGACTACGGTGTGAGGGATTCTCTGAATATGGGAGCCTGCATGGCACCGGCAGCAGCAGATACGATCTGTCAGAATCTGATGGATTTTAACCGGCAGCCACAGGATTATGACCGCATCATTACAGGAGATCTGGGCTATGTCGGTCAGACGATTCTGCTGGAGCTACTAAAAGAGAAAGGGTTTGATATCAAAAAGCAGCATATGGACTGCGGAATCGAAATTTATGACCGTAAGTTACAGGATACACATTCTGGCGGAAGCGGCTGTGGATGTTCCGCAGTGACGCTTTCCGCCATGATCCTTCCGAAAATAGAAAAAGGAGACTGGAAGCGGATTCTTTTTGTTCCGACCGGAGCACTGCTCTCTACGGTCAGCTTTAACGAAGGGCAGACCGTGCCCGGGATCGCTCATGCGGTCGTGATCGAACATTGTTAGCGGACAGAAAGGAGCGTATCAAACATGAGTTATGTGACAGCATTCTGGGTGGGCGGACTGATCTGTGCCCTGTGTCAGATCCTTCTTGAAAAAACAAAACTGATGCCGGGACGTGTGATGGTGATCCTGGTCTGCAGCGGAGCACTGCTTGGAGCCTTTAACATCTATCAGCCGTTTGTGGAATTTGCCGGTGCCGGTGCATCGGTGCCGCTTCTCGGTTTCGGAAACGTACTCTGGAAAGGTGTTAAAGAAGCAGTCGATGAAAATGGATTTTTAGGGATTTTTATGGGAGGATTTAAGGCAAGTGCCGTCGGGATCAGTGCAGCTCTGATCTTTTCCTATCTTGCCAGCCTGATCTTCCAGCCAAAGATGAAAGAGTAGCAGAAAGCGGACAGACGAAAGATGAATAAAAAAACCTACCTTATTGAAAAAGCAGAAAAAGGATTGACGATACAGCAATATTTAAAACAGATTGCCGGATTTTCAAATGCACAGATCAGAAGCATGAAATTTACAGAAAATGGCATCTGTTTGGGCGGGCAGCGGGCAAGAGTGACGACCAGACTGTCAGAAGGCGATGTGCTGGAAGTTTTGCTGGAAACAAAAAACAGCAGCTCCGCACATCTGCTGTCCTTTGAACAAATGCCGGACATTCTCTATGAAGATGCGGATGTGATCGCAGTGAATAAACCAGCCGGTATGGCAGTACATCCGTCGCATGGTCATTATCAGGATACGCTGGCCAATCAGCTTGCCTATTATTTTCGGAAAAACACTCAGCAGGTGGAAATTCACAGCATAGGCAGGCTGGATCTGGAGACAAGCGGCATCGTGCTGTTTGCCAGACACCGTGCGGCAGCGGCAAGACTCTCCAGACAAAGAGAAGACGGCAGGTTGCAGAAAACATATCTGGCGATCTGCAGCGGCATATTTGCAGAAAGGAACGGAACATTAAACGGTGCGATCGCACCTTTGCCCGGAAGCCTGATGAAAATGTGTGTTTCAAAAGACGGCAAACCGGCAGTCACACATTATCAGGTGCAGAAACAGTATATGGAAGCGGCACTGGTGCAGCTTACCCTGGAAACCGGACGAACACACCAGATTCGCGTACATATGGCAGATGCAGGGCATCCGCTGATTGGAGATCGGCTGTATTTTGCGGATACAGATCAAAAAGCAGATGTGGATGCAGAGAATTGCTTTACCGGCATCAAACGGGCGGCACTTCATGCATCCAGGATCTGTTTTTATCAGCCATTTGAGGGAAAGCGGATCACCGTTGAAGCACCGTTTCCGGAAGATATGAAAAAATGTCTGTTCCGGGATGAATGAATCCCTGTTTTTTACTGGATTTTTGGTAGATCCAAATGTATAATAAAAGGCAAATAAAAAATCGGTCTTAGCGAGAGGCGGATTTCCGGACTTAATATAGAAGTGGGAGTCTTCTCCGACTAAGATAAAATGGGGGTAAAAATGCAGAACTATATTATGGCACTGGATCAGGGAACCACGAGTTCCCGGTGTATTTTATTTGACAGGCAGGGAAACATCTGCAGTATGGCACAGATGGAATTTAAGCAGATTTTCCCAAAACCTGGATGGGTCGAACATGATCCGATGGAAATATGGTCTTCTCAGATTGCGGTAGCAGCCAAGGCGATGGGCAAGATCGGTGTAACGGAAAAGAACATTGCGGCAATCGGCATTACCAATCAAAGAGAGACAACGATCGTCTGGGAGAAGGCAACCGGAAAGCCGGTATACAATGCGATCGTCTGGCAGTGCCGCAGGACTGCAGAAAAAGTGGAGAAACTGGTAAAAGACGGATTTGGTGAAAAAATCCACAAAAAAACAGGACTGATCCCAGATGCTTACTTTTCGGCGACCAAACTTGCCTGGATCCTTGATCATATCGAACAAGGCAGAGAACGTGCAAAAAATGGCGAACTGCTGTTTGGAACTGTAGATACATGGCTGATCTGGAAACTGACAGGCGGACAGGCACATGTCACCGATTACACCAATGCATCCAGAACGATGCTCTTTGATATACATAAACGAAAATGGGACGAAGAAATCCTGCAAAAACTGGATATTCCATGCGAAATGCTGCCGGAAGTAAAACCATCGAGTGGTGTCTACGGTTATACAAAAGACTGTCTGATCGGTGACGGTATTGCGATAGCCGGAGCAGCCGGGGATCAGCAGGCTGCATTGTTCGGGCAGTGCTGTTTTCGCTCCGGTGACGTAAAAAACACCTATGGCACCGGTTGTTTCCTGCTGATGAATACCGGAGACTGGCCGGTCATCTCAAAAAACGGACTGCTGACTACGATTGCAGCAGGAATTGACGATCAGATACAGTACGCACTGGAAGGCAGCGTTTTTGTGGCAGGAGCAGCCATTCAGTGGCTTCGCGATGATCTGCGTATGATCGATCATGCGGCAGAATCCGAAGAATACTGCAAAAAAGTGAAGGACTCGAACGGTATCTATGTCGTCCCGGCATTTACCGGACTTGCTGCACCGTACTGGGATCCATATGCCAGAGGAACGATCGTCGGCATCACACGCGGCACGAAAAAAGAACATCTGATCCGGGCAACGGTAGAGTCACTCGCCTATCAGGTCACGGATGTGATCGAAGCGATGGAAAAAGAAGCAGGTCTGTCACTTGCATCCCTGAAAGTGGACGGCGGAGCCTGTGCTAATGATTTCCTGATGCAGTTTCAGGCCGATCTTCTGAATGCAAAAGTAGAACGCCCGAAATGTATCGAGACGACAGCCCTTGGAGCTGCCTATCTTGCCGGCATCGGAGTCGGCTACTGGAAAAACAGCGAAGAAATCCGAAAAAACTGGGCACTGGAGCATACCTTTTTGCCAAAGCAGGAAGAAAACTGGCGAAAAGAAGTCCGAAAAGGATGGAAAAAAGCCGTTTCCTGTGCCGGAGGCTGGGCAAGAGATCAGCACCCGTCAAAGGATCTCTGATCTGATCGTGATTCTTCTGTGCGGTTCTTTGCACAGAAAGATCACGTTGACATTTCTCAATTCTTTATGTTATACTCCCCTCGTATATAGTTAGCAGACACTAATGAAAGTAAGCAGAAAGTTACCATAATTACTTAAGATCAATTAGTGAGGAAAATGAATATGATGATTGACAAGCGTCTGATCAGAATGGTTCCGGAGAGCAAAAAATACGTTGCCGGAAATGTTCTGATGCAGTGGATTTCACTTGCGGCAAACGTGGTGCTTATGATGAGTATCACTCGCTTTTTTGCGTCCTTATATGCAAAAAATGTGACCGGAAAGGATTTTGCCGTTTTCGCCGTGATTGCCGTTATGGCAGTGACGGTTCGCTTTTTCTGTGCGATCGGTGCTTCCAGAATGGGATTTCATTTCTTCAAAAAAAGTAAAGAAAACGCTCAGGGAGGCTATATATACAAAACTTCTGAAACTTGGTGCAGCCTATAAAGAGCAGATCAGGACATCTGAGATTGTTCAGGTGGCAGTAGAAGGGGTAGATCAGCTGGAAACGTATTTCGGTGCATATCTGCCGCAGTTTTTCTATGCAATGCTGGCACCGCTGACTCTTTTTCTTGTGCTTCTGCGTGTGAATGTACCTTCTGCGGTTGTATTGTTCGTCTGTGTTCCGCTGATTCCGGCGGCGATCGCAGCAGTGCAGACCTGGGCAAAGAAGTTACTGTCAAAATACTGGGGACAGTATACGGCACTTGGCGACACCTTTCTTGAAAATCTTCAGGGACTTACCACTTTAAAAATTTATCAGGCAGATGCCTTCAAAAACAAAGAAATGAATGAAGAATCCGAAAAATTCCGAAAAATCACCATGAAAGTACTGACCATGCAGCTCAACTCGATCACCATCATGGATATTATCGCCTATGGCGGAGCGGCACTTGGCGTGTTTTTCTCGGTGACACAGTACCAGAATGGAGAAGTTGATCTTGCCGGAGCTTTGTTGGTTATTTTGCTGTCTGCAGATTTCTTTATTCCGATGCGTCAACTTGGAAGCTTTTTTCATATTGCCATGAACGGTATGGCGGCAAGCGACAAGATCTTCCGTTTTCTGGAGCTTCCGGAAGCACCGAAAAAGGCGGCAGAATTTCCAAAAAATGCAGAGATTGTCTGTGAAAATCTCCGTTTTTCCTATGAAGCAGACCGTGAGATTTTAAAAGGCATTGACCTTCGAATCCCAAGAGAAACGTTTGTTGCCATTGCCGGGGAAAGCGGATGCGGCAAATCAACGGTGGCATCCATTTTAATGGGAAGAAACCGCGGATACAAAGGAGCGATCCAAATCGGTGACATCGAACTTTCGGATATTTCCGAGAGCAGCCTGATGCAGAATATCACCTACATCAGCCATAACAGTTACCTGTTTCAAGGAACAATCCGGGAGAATCTGCTTATGGGAAATCCGGATGCCACAGAGGATGAAATGTGGGCAGTTCTGGAACAGACCAATCTGGCAGCATTTTAAGAAGCGAAGAAGGACTGGATACAAAACTTGCGGAAAAAGCATCCAATCTTTCCGGCGGTCAGTGTCAGAGACTTGCCCTTGCAAGAGCACTTCTGCATGACAGTCCGGTCTATATCTTCGATGAGGCGACATCCAACATCGATGTGGAAAGTGAAAACGACATTATGGAGCAGATCCTGCTTCTGGCAAAGAAAAAGAGCGTGCTTCTGATCTCGCACCGTCTGGCAAATATCACAAAAGCAGATATAATCTATGCAATGGAGCAGGGTGAGGTAAAAGAATGCGGAACACACGAAGAACTGCTTCGGAAAAACGGCCTGTATCAAAAATGTGGACGACACAGCAAAGGCTGGAACTCTATGGAAAAGGTGGTGTGAACGTATGAAAAAAAGAAGTAATTTTGCGGTCATGAAAAATCTGATCCACCTGGTAAAACCACTGACCGATTATATGATACTTGCGATCCTGATGGGACTTCTGGGACATCTGTGTGCTTCTTTTATCACGATCTTCGGAGCTTTCGGGATTTTACAGGTGCTTGGCATGTGGAAAGGCTCACTTGGATTTTTATTTATCGGTGTGGCTGTTTTTGCGGTTCTTCGCGGAATCCTGCGATACGCAGAACAGTCCTGTAACCATTTTATTGCATTCAAACTGCTGGCACTGATCCGTGACGAGGTATTTCAGTCACTTCGGAAACTGACGCCGGCAAAACTGGAAGGAAAAGACAAGGGAAATCTGATCACGGTGATCACATCTGATATTGAACTGCTCGAAGTCTTTTATGCACATACCATCTCACCGACGGCGATCGCAGTACTCTATACGATTCTTTTGTGTCTGTTTATCGGACAGTTTCATGTGATACTTGGAATTCTCGCACTGCTTGCTTATCTGGCGGTCGGAGTTTTGATACCGCTCGCTGTTTCCAAGGCAGGCGGGGATGACGGCATGCGATTTCGGACAAAATCCGGGGAACTTGGAAGTTTTGTCCTGGATTCGCTACGTGGTCTTTCGGAAATACTGCAGTATGGTCAGGGACAGGAACGCATGCGGCAGATGAACCATCGGACGGATGAGCTTTCCAAAGAAGAAGAACGTATGAAACGTACCACCGGAAGAAATATGGCGATTACCGGTATGACAATCCTGATTTCAGACCTTTTGATGCTTTTTGTCTCTTCGATGCTGTATCAGAGAGGGACTCTTGGATTTGATGGCGTACTGATCAGTACGGTAGCTCTGATGAGCTCTTTTGGCCCGGTCACGGCACTTGCAAATCTTGGCAGTACCCTGCAGAATACGTTTGCAGCCGGAAACCGTGTACTGGATATTCTGGAAGAAGAGCCGATGGTAAAGGAGATCAACGGCCAGAAAGAAGTCGCATTTCACGGGGCAAAGGCAGAGCATGTGACCTTTTCCTATGGACAGGAGACTATTCTCAAAGATGTTTCCGCAGATATTAAAGAAAACAGTGTGGTTGGGATCATCGGGAAAAGCGGCAGCGGCAAATCTACGCTTTTGAAACTTCTGATGCGTTTCTGGGATGTGCAGGAGGGAAGTGTCTCCATATCCGGAACCGGCGTGAATCAGATCAATACTTCGAATCTGCGTGATATGGAAAGTTTTGTGACACAGGAAACATGCCTGTTTCATGACAGTGTCGCGGCAAATCTTCGGATCGCTAAACTGGATGCCACACAGGAAGAACTGGAAGCAGCCTGCAAAAAGGCTTCGATCCATGAATTTATCAAAAAACTGCCGCAGGGTTATGAGACACAGGTGGGCGAACTTGGCGATACCCTTTCCGGAGGAGAACGCCAGAGACTGGGGCTTGCAAGAGCGTTTCTGCATGATGCACCGTTTATGCTTCTGGATGAGCCGACCAGCAATCTGGACAGTTTGAATGAAGCGGTGATCTTAAAATCCCTGGAAGAGGAGCGAAACGGCAAAACTGTTGTGCTGGTATCTCACCGGGAATCTACCATGCAGATCGCAGATGTTGTGTATTCTGTTGAGAGAGGAAGGATGAGCTGACAGATGAATATTCCGCACAGTGAAGAAGAAAAAGAGGAAGACTTTCTGGAATATCTTTATATGGGATGGAAATCCGGAACCGAAATCTGGCCACATCAGGTGAAAATGCACCTGGAGCTTATGGATGCGGAGCTGAAGCGTCTGGAAAGAGGACTTATGGAGAGCGGTTATCTGCGAAAACGAGCGGAAAACAGCGGCTATCGACTCACCGAACTTGGAAAAGTACAGGGTGAAGAATGTCTTTTGCGTCACCACAATCTGACCCAGTTTTTGCAGATGACCTGCGGGCTTGAAGAAGAAGAGGCAGAAGAGAATGCCTGCCGTATGGAACATGTGATCAGCGGAAACGTACTTCAGGGTGTACAGGAATTCTTAAAATACGGAGAAACGTATGACCGCGTAGTGCGGGATGTGGATTTGCGATACCTGTATCCGGAAGGAAGATATTTTTTCTGCATGAGCCTTTATCGCATGGAAGAGCGCTTTCCTCGCCGTCTGGCTGAAGAGTCAGAATGGTTTCTGGAAATGGCGGAACTGATCGTCAGTGACAAAGAAAGTTTCTTTATTCTTCATGGAAAAGAGATTGAGAAAGACTGTCGGCTGTGGTATCTGGACGGTGAAAAATGGAGGATGGCAAAACGGGAACAGAATGATTTCCGGCTTCCGCAAAGTGCACTGACCTGCACCGTAAGTGCTGCCTCTCCGCTTACGGAGTGTGATGGAGTCCTTGGTATTACAGAAGGGATTCAGAAACCAGAAGAAGCACAGTGCCGGGAGCTGAATATTCACATATGGTAAAGAGGTGGAGCAAATATGGAAAAAGGTGAAAATCTGAATCGCAGAAATCTGCCTACCTTGCAGCAGCTCCGTTATCTGACAGAGCTGGAAAAAGAAGACAACACACGCGGCATGATCGCGAGGATCGCAGAAAAATGCCAGGTCAGTACTGCACCGGTCAGCCGTTATCTGAAAAGTTGCTGCGAAAAAGGACTTCTTACAGAAGATTATCGGTTTACAAAAGAAGGGCAGGCATGGATTGAGAATTATAAGCGTATTTTAAAAGAACTGCCGTCCTATTTTCGGAGCATCGGCATCCCGGAAGCACAGCTGGAAGCAAACGTTCGGGATATGGTTGAAAACATCAGCTGTTATACGATCTCAACGATGCTGACAAATTATAAGCGGATGCAGAGCAGCCATGTGCGGGAGAAAAGAGAACGTCTGACAGAACAGTTCCTTCGTGAAATGCTGCCGGAAAAAATCGAATGTCCGGTTTATTTTATGCTGTACCGCAACAAAGAAGGAAAGATGGCACTGTCCATGGCAGACCAGGGATTTGAAAAGCCAGCGACGCTCAAACATAATCGCCGCGGCAGCTGGCTGATTTTAAAAAGAAAAGAAATGCAAGGTTTTTCGCGTATTAACAGAGAAAAAATGAGCGGACATCTCGATACGCTCAAATACGACCAGGAGGGCATGCTGATCCAGGCAGAATGTCGGGATGACATGATCCGGATCCCCCTGCGAGCATTCCAGTTTCACAGACGGCAGGGCGGCGAAGTGCGGGGAGCCTTGTCCGTCACCATGACATGCAGCGTTGGAAGGAGCCATATGCCGGAGAGCACAGCCGTTCTCGTATTCTGGATGTAGGTGTGGGAGTGTAAAGCACGGAGCAATCCGTGTAATCCGTGTGATTTATACGATGGCAAAACAGTACAAAGGCAATTAAAAACTGAAAAAAAGTTTCCAGACAGAAAAAGACAAAAAGTTCCGAAAACGGCAAGAATCCGACTCCGTGCTTCTTGAGCATGAAAACAAAAAGAATGCTTGACATGGGAATCCAAATGTGTTACCTAATTATAACGAAAAGTAGTCTGAACTAACTTATATACATACACAGGAACACATTCAACATGCCTGGGACGAAATCTTTTGTCCCGCAGGAAAGGAGAATTTCCATGAGAAAGAAGGAATGGTTTTATAAAGCCGCGGCATGTATCGCATCTGCGGCACTGACACTGACTGCACTGCCGGTAATTTCTGCATCTGCGGCAACCTCCGTCAAGGGAACTTCACATGTCACCCAGTTTGGTGAATATAACATTGAAGTGACAGTTGGCGTGGAAGATCAGAAGATCCGCAGCCTTTCGGTAGAAGGAAAGAATTATGCCGGAAACTATGTGAGCGATAACAAAATGCGTCTGGAGATGGCGGCTGAGGTACTGGAAGATGCCTATCTTGGCAAATCCACAGCAGATGCAAAAGAGATCAGTGCCGTGGATGTTGTTTCCGGGGCAACATATTCTTCGAAAGCGATCCGGGATGCCATTTTAGATGCACTGGGTCTGGAGCCGGAACAGGAAGAGAATGTCCTTCCGACCGAAAAATTAAAAGAAGGCACTTACACGGTTATGATTTCTTATTACACCGATAAGATCAAACACAGCCTGATCGAAGATGAGACAAGACAGGCAACGATCCAGGTCGATACGAATGGCAATATGACCCTGGGCACTGATATCATAAGCGGAAGCGAGAAAGAGCCACTTTATATCTATCAGTTTGACGGATATTATGCTAACAACGATATGACAAAAAGCTTGAAAACAGATGCAGATATAACCACAGAAACCATGTCCTATAAAGATGACAGTGAGACAAAAGAGATCAACGTTGTATCAAAAGTCAGCTTTCCGCTGGAAAACGGCTTTGCAGATACTTACAGCAGCAGAGCGAGCATTTATGTGCCGACGATGAAACGTCTGACCGGAACGTATCAGGGAATCACCTTTGATCAGGGAAAATTCAGTGCCGACTGTTTTACCAAAGTGTACTGGAATACCTTAAAGGTACAGGATGAAGCGATCGAGGACGGCGTTTATGATGTGCCGGTTGCACTGATGAGTGCTTCCAATCCGGATAAAGCATCGATGGCAGGTGCGGCGATCGCTCCGACTGCGAGAGTGACCGTAAAAGGCGGAAAGGTTCAGTATAAGCTGAATTTCCACAGCATGGACATCAACATGGCAGGAAGTACCGAAAAAGGACATCTGGAAAAATTCTGGGTTTACGAAGGGGACGACAAATCCAGTCGGGCAGAAGCTATGCCTGGGGATTCTTATACCGAAGAAGGTGTTTCTTATCCTGGAAGTTTTTCTTTTGAACGTGCAAAAGCAGGAGAAA
>ENA-OPZZ01001953-OPZZ01001953.1-human-gut-metagenome-genome-assembly--contig:-NODE-1953-length-11298-cov-5.405156_pt1 | contig 11298 bp, 7 predicted proteins | sample MGYA00242487_ERZ504511 | MGnify/ENA primary metagenome ERZ504511 (study PRJEB26092, sample SAMD00036241) | human gut metagenome | host: Homo sapiens | study: EMG produced TPA metagenomics assembly of... | reverse complement strand
CTGTGGTTTCTAAATATATCGCTTCCCTTCTACCATCTTCATCCCATGGATCTCCATCATCTACTATTCTTATTATCGATGTATCACTTGATATAGCTTCCACCCATGTATCATCATCTACATTCTTGCATTCAATCTTAGGAAAACAAGACATCGTTGTTGTTATTGATTTCTGAGCCAGGCTTGGAGTTGTATCTCCTTTTTTTGTAAAATTAATCTTTATATTTTTAGTTACACCTCCATCTTTAATCTCAATATTCGTGGATTTCCCTTCTATATTATCCGATGCTAAAATATATAATTCCTTACAACTATGATTCCCACTCACAAATCCATAGGAAGCTAGCTTTTCATCTCCAATTGTTATATTCTTCTGATCATTTTTATTTAAAACACCTGCTGGCTCGATAATATTTATCTTCTTTGATGATTCTACTACATTTGCTTCTTTCGTTCTGATATACTGCATTCTTTCTGTTAATGGAATCTTTGTATCTGCTAAATTTAAAAATTCCAACTGATCTTTTACGCTATCTAAAGCTGTTCCTATTGCCGTAATTCCTGTTCCCCTTAGCGAAACTTCCTCTAACTTACTCATATTACTTACAAAATCAATATTAGTAAGTTTTGAATCTCCGTCAAAATCCAATTTTTTTACATTCAGTTGCATTTTTCAAAAAATTTAATTCATCGTTATCAAAAGCTCTTGATCCACTAATATATGTAAAATCAACTTTAGAAATATTTTTTACTTCACTTTTCTGAATCATTCCATCATTATTCTCATCTACACTTTTATAGTCCTCATTAAATAATGCCTTATATAATCCATAGGACTTTATTGGCACTACATTTGAATCTTCTTGATCTTTTACTGTAAATGTTTCAGGTCCTACGACAATCTTTGTTCCATCTCTCTTTGTGATTGTTGCTGTAACTGTCGTTTCTCCTGCTTTTTGCCCTTCTGGAACATATTCAACAGAATGCGCTTCATATTCTGTTGAATTATCATAGATAGAATTAGCTGTTATTTTCAATATATTTTGATCCGCAACTTTATATGTTACATCACTTATATCATTAATATCAATGTTCTCAAATCGAAACTTTTGAAAATGTCCAATTGTTGTTGTTAATGAATCCTGAGCAAATTTGACACTTGTTTCTTGCGTATCCTCCACCTGTGTCTTCACCTTAGCACTTTTTTGTGTACTCGCAGCTTTTGCCTGCTCCTGTGCTGCAAATACCGCTACCCCATTCGCCGGTATCATTGACAAACTCAGCAAACAAGCAAATAATCTCTTCATGTTCTTTCCACGTACTTTTTTCCGTGGAATCTTAGTCTTCTTCATAAGTAAAACCTCCCTGTTAACTTATTATCCCTATTTACAATTACTATACTTATTTAAGTATACTCTTGCATTAATCTTTATTCAATATATTTGTTCACATTTTATACACATTTTTCTTACACTCTTCTTATATACAATAGCAAAAATAAAAAGACTAGGACAGCCAGTTTCGGATTGTATAAATACACATCTTCCAAAACTGACTGTCCCGGTCTTTTGTTCATTAGAGTTTTTATTTAATTATTTTTATATCTAATGCTGTGGCGCTCCATTAGGTTCCAATGTTCCTCCAACCTGTTTCTTCATTCTGAAGCGGTAGAAGATGATCGTTGCTAATGTTGACACAACTAAGATTCCAACAAATACTGCAATATCCTGTCCGATCTGTCCATCCATGGATAGTGTGTGACGGAATGCGTGTACTGTATAGCTGAATGGCATATATTTGTGTAATACTGTGTAGAAGTGTGGTGCCATATCCAGTGGATATGTTCCTCCGGCTGCACCTAACTGTACGACCATGAATACTAACATGACGTAACTTCCGACACGGTTTAATAACATCTCACCAAAGCAGATCAATGACATAAATGCCATGGATGCTAAGACGGCCATTCCAAATGTTTTTCCTACGTAATGTGGTTCGAGTCCATTAATTCCCATTAAAACTGCAACCATGATCACTGCCTGTGCAATGGATACTGCTGCCATGACTGTGACTTTGCTTAACCACCACTGAAGTCCACTCTTGACTTCTTCGTTTTTCTCCATTAAAGGATACATTAATGTAAATGCCATACATGCTACGAATAATCCAACGGACATCATATATGGTGCCATTGCGTGACCATTGTTATCAACGTGTGAATATTCTACATTCTTAGCTTTTACTGGTGCTGCAAACATTTTGTTTGTCTTCTTGGTTGCTTTGATGCTGTTAACCTGATCTGCTCCTTTTTGTAAGGAATCTTTTAATGTCTTGCTTCCACTCTGAAGTGTTCCGATTCCATTTCCAAGAGTTGTAGATCCTGCTGCTAACTGACTTGATCCACTTGCGATCTGTCCAGCTCCAGATGCTAACTGTCCAGCTCCACTGTTTAATGTATTGTTGTTAGCGACTAAGGCTGCTGTTCCTGATTTCAGTGTTTTTGTTCCTTTGTAAAGCTTTGCTGTTCCTGACTTAAATGTTGGAAGTTTTGAGCTTACCTGACCAATTCCACTATTCAGCTGAGTTGCTCCGCTATTTAATGCTTTGGAATTGTTTGTTAATGTTGTAAGTCCTGTGTTCAGACTTTCAACTCCTGCTGTGTAGTTGGCAATTCCAATCTTTAATCCGCTTGTGCTGTCGTTGATTCCAGATTCTAAGGTTGTCATTCCTGTCTGTACTTTTGTAGCACCTTCTGATAACTGAGTCAACGCCTGGATCATACCCATTGTATCCTGAGTTGTTCCCTGACGGTCTAATGTTGTTTTTACTTCATTTAAGCCTTCATACAGACCATTCATCATCGCTTTTTCGTATCCAGAAAGTGTCTGGGATGATTCTGCAAGTTGCTTAGATGATTTTGCTAAAGAACTAACATATGCTTTCACTGTTGCAAGTTGCTGTTCACTACTTGCGGACTGTGTTTTTGCTGTTGTTTTTGTATCTGCCGCTTTCTGTGCATTTGTATATGTTTCATCAACATTATTTTCAACATCAGATGCTGCGCTATCTACCTCGTCGATTTCAGCTAATAATGCTTTTTTATCTTCTTCGCTTAATTTATCAAGTACAGATGAATTCTTTAACTCGCTTACTTTGCTGTTTAAATCAGATACACTTGACTTTGCATTTGCTGCACTGCTTGCTACCTTCTTAGCTGTTTCATTGTTTGCTGTCTGTGTTGATGTCTCTGATGCGGTTGATCCAGCAGAAAGCATTTGATTTAATTCATTTAATTTTGTATTAAATGCTTCTAATTGTGTATCAAAATTGCTTCGTTTGCTTATAATTCCATCTTTCTTCGCTTCATTTTCTTTTAACTGAGTTCCAAGTCCATTGGATGTTTCTTTTGTCTGACCCAACAGATTTTTAAGGCCTGCTGATAATGTTCCAGTTCCATCTTTTAAATCCTTACTTCCACTGGATAATTTCTCAACACCTGCATTTAATGCTTTATTATTCGCTGCAAGCTGTTTGCTTCCAGCCTGTGCTGTGCTGACTCCGTTTGTGTACTGGGAGATTCCTAATTTTAAGGATTTAGAGCCATTGGATAACTGAGTTGCTCCTGTCTGCAGGGCTGCGACTCCATTTTTCAATGTCTTTGTTCCTGATTTTAAAGATTTTGCTCCACTGTCAACTTTGGCTACACCTGCTGTATATGTTTTTAGTCCTACGGAAAGTGATTTTGCTCCATTCTGAAATGTTAATGTGCTGGATGCTAATTTCTTTAAATTCTGTTCGATCGTATCATTTCCAGCTTTCAGCTTCTTCGCTCCGCTTTCGATCTTTTTGGATCCATCTGCTGCTTTCTGGAAACCGCTTCCGGCTGTCTTGATCTGATCAAATACGATCTTTACATAAGTTTCTGTTACTTTTTCTCTGACTGACTTCTCAATCTTCGCCATGGCACTATCATCCATCTTGGATGCTACATAGTTCGTACCTGGGTTTGTCTTGTATGTCAGTTTCATCTGTTTTGGATTCTTATCCATTAATGTTGTTGCATTCTTTGAGAAATTTTCTGGAATGGAAATGATCATATAGTATTCTCCACTCTTCAATCCTTCCTCTGCTTTCTTGTCACTTACAAAATGAAAATCCAGTGATCCTGAATCTTTCAGATTCTTTACCAGATCATCTCCTACTTGTAATGTTTTTCCCTCGTAATTTACCTTCTTATCGTGATTGACTACCGCTACTGGTAATTGATCTGCATCTCCGTATGGATCCCACATAGAACCAAGGAATACAGATGTATAAATTGCAGGAATCGTAATGATCGCGATCAAAATGATAATCATCCAGGGGTTCTTTGAAATTTTCTGCCATTCTCGTTTTAACATGATCACAGCTGCTCCTTCCTTGCATTTTTATTACTTAAATAGAGGTCATACCTCTTTGAATCATTGGTTATTATATGCACTTCCTTGATAAAAGTCAATAATTTATTGAACATTGGTCATTTTTTTATTTCATACATCTCGTTTCCTCTTTTATAGAAAAAAGCTTTCATTTACCTTTCTTTTTGGTAAATGAAAACTTTTCTTAATTACTGAAATTTCTTCTTTTTACTTATGATAAATAATATGATCAAACTAAATAACGACACAACTGCACCGATCTTAAGGTCTGGGGTTTCATATTTTAATGTAATATGATGATCTCCTTTGTTTAAATAGATTCCTTCAAACATTCCATTGACCTGCTCACTCTTCACTTGCTTTCCATTGTCATATGCTTTCCAACCTTTGTGATATGTGATTGGTATGCAAAGTATCTCATTTTGATATGCCGTGATGTCTCCTGAAAAATGATTTCCCCCATCATATGAAATATTGGTCAGATGATCTGCTTTTTTTCTCTTTTGAATCTGTTTTATCTCTGTCTGTTGATCCACTGTAAGAATCGAAATCCGATCAATATAATAATCACTTTTCAACTTAAATTTTAATGTCAATGTATCTTCCCGATCTTTCACTGCATCTCTGCTCATCTTGACCAAATAATCTCTTTTCCCAATATCGTAACTGGAATTCTTCTCTGCATTAAATAAATGAACCTGTTTACCTCCATAAAGAAGCTGGAAGTTACTTTTGTTCATCCCAACTCCTAATACATGTCTACTGCTTTTTCCATCCAATGCTTCTGTACTGACTCCTTGCAGATAAATATAAGAATTCGCCTTGATATATTGTTTGGGAATCTTAATTTGAATAATTTTTTCCTTTTCTTTTTTTATTATGAATGCGATAATTTTCTCCAACAACATGACTTGTTACGTTCTCTGGGATTGTCATCTTCTTTAGTTTATCCGCACTCTTGCTGTCGTCTTCCAGAATCGCACTTTGAAGTAATGCTTGTTCTTTCTGTGCTGGGTTCAGAGTTTTATATGTTTGTGATGACAAATATCCATCATAAGTATATCCAAATGGAAATACATTTTTATTTTCATACAACTGCATCCCATCTTTTGATCTTAACAACTGATAATCTGATAATAATTTAGCTCCTGTTTCTTTGGTGCAGATTACATAACGAACTCCATATAAATCCATGAGGCCTTGTCTCATGTCAAGTTTGCGGAATTTGAACTTATACTGATAGGATTTTAATCCGAATTCCTGCATAGTTTCTGAGACATTCTTATCTGTCACACTATAATAATTCGTAATTCCCGGAATATGCGCATTTAAACTCCAGTTCGTTATCTTGTTATCCAGAGATTCTGCACGATACACACCATTTTGTATCTTATATTTATCTGGCTGTATCAGCCGCATTTCCTTTCCACACAACATCTCATATGCCTGCCCGGATTTTACATAATTTGAGATTGTTTCTCCATATTTTGGAGAATACTGTACATATGAAGCAGTTCCTGCTGTTAAGATCAATACTGCATACAAAATGAAATGTTTATATTTCTCCTGTCCAAACATTTTACACTCATTGAGTACAAACAATGCAAGTACTGTAGCTACAAGTATTGCCAATTCATATTTCCCTTTTACCATATTATCGCCTAAGAAAAGGGCAAATACTATGTAAAAAACGGCTCCTGCAAGAATTCCTGTTTTCTGGATCCTCGTCAGTACAAATAGATCTGGATAGATTTCTGTGACTGTCATTCCAACAATCAATGCCAGTATAAATGTCCATCGATTCATCGGATAAGAAAATCCATGCAAAATATAGGCGAACACTGGTGATAACAGACTGACAATGCCAAGTACCACTGCTACCTTGTATGAAAACCGCTTTTTATTCCTTTTCAGGAACAGTGCAATAATTGCACAATATCCTAAAGCTGCATAGTTTAGGTTTGTTCCTTTATAAATCTTCTGGAAACCTGCAAACTGCAAGAATATTTGTTTGTAATATGATTTCTTATATAAGAAAATACTGAAATAATTTACATCCGAAGTAGTTCGCGCATTTCCTAAAAATGCGATTAATACAGGCAGTAAGATTACTGCGGAAAGACCAATTCCAAGCAGATACCACCCGCTAAATCTTCCAAGAGTTCTGAAAAATCCTGCTTCTTTATATTCTAGAAATCTGATCAATGCGTAAACCACTGCTGCAACTGTCAGCATATAGAAAAAATAGAAATTACTAATCGCTGCGACCGTTACCATAAGTATAAATAAATATGGTTTTTCTTTTCTGTAAATCTTCTCGACTCCCATCAATAATAATGGAAGATAGATCATTGGATTTAGGAAAAACGGATGACGTATCGCAAATGAAAAAAATGTTCCGCTAAAAATATACACAATACTTCCTGCTAAGATTCCATTTCCATCTTTTTTCAGATAATGTCCAAATGCGATAAATGCTACTCCCGCCAGATACAGACGAAATACAAGCATAAAGTTATACAATAATTCTATATTTGACTTATTGGAAAATACATAAATCAGATTGAGTGGATCACCGATCGCATAATAATTTAATGTTCCTAGAATGTCTGCTCCAAATCCAATGCTCATATCCCACATTGGAAATCTGAAATGTCCGTGGATGATATTAGAAAAGAAATTGCGGATATATTCTCCCCAGTACATCAGCGCGTTGATGTGTTGGGATAATCCATCCTGTCCCTTTGCTCCCCATATGAATGTCACTCCATTTTTGTAGAATGGATAAAATACAATCAGACTTATAATTGCAAATAAGATCGTATATCTTGCCATAAGCTGTTTCTTTGTAGTTAATTTCATTTAAACGATTCCTCTTTCATTATTATTAATGACTTTCCTTTTCAATATAAATCGGTCGATGTTTTGTTTCCAGATATGTCTTAGACAGATACATACCAACAACTCCCATTCCTAACAATTGAATACCACTTAAAAAACTGATAATACATACTAATGACGGCCATCCAGCAACGGGATCTCCAAATACTGCAGCTCTCACGATTACAAATACCAGAAATAAAAATGCAATAATGCATACAAACACACCCATCAATGATACTGCCACCAATGGTGCTGTTGAAAATGCCATAATTCCTTCACAAGCATAACGAAACAACTTCCAAAAAGACCACTTCGTCTCCCCCGCGACACGTTCTACATTCTTATATTCCAACCATTTTGTCTCAAATCCTACCCATCCAAAGATTCCTTTTGTAAAACGGTTATATTCTGGCATTGTCAAAATAGCATCTACCATCTTTCGTTTCATCATACGAAAATCCCTTGCTCCATCTACTATATTTGAATCCGAAATCTTATTGATGAGTTTATAAAATTGCCTTGCAAAAAAAGAACGAATAACAGGTTCTCCTTCTCTTGTCACTCTTCTTGTTGCCACACTATCATAGTTTTCTTCTTCAATACATCGAATCATCTTTGGAATTAAATATGGTGGATCTTGAAGATCTACATCCATGGTAATAACATAATCACCTTTTGCACGTTCTAACCCTGCATATAAAGCAGCTTCTTTTCCAAAATTTCTGGAAAATGAAATATAATGTATTTTAGGATCCTGCTCACTCAATTTTCTCATAATCTCTAATGTACCATCTTTACTTCCATCATCCACAAAAATAATTTCAAATTCAATGTTTTCTTCTTGCTTCATAACTTTCTGCATTTCATCGTAATAGATTGGTATAACTTTTTCTTCATTAAAACATGGAACAATACAACTACATAGTTTGTTCATCTCCACTTATATACCCCCCCATTTATTTTTTGCTCTTATAACTTAATTGTTTATCAGTATATCATTATTTTTATCTTTTGTCTTTATTTATTTTTCTTCTGTTCATTTCATCCTCATTCTGTTATGATAAAAGTGCTTTTTTTATTTGAATTTTAATGGAAACGAGGAATTTTATTACATATGATACAAGATATTTATCCACATAAACTAAACAATCAATATCATCCAGATCAAAAACCAGATGCTGACAGCATTATTTTATATTTTACACAGGAAGGTCTTCTTCATCGTTTATTAAAGAAAGAAGACTTAGAAGAAATGGGGCAGGAAAATCTATTTTCTCTGGATGAAATGATCTATACCGGTGATGGTAAGAAACTTGCAAGACCAACTCTTTTAAATGAGGAACATCTATTTTTATCATTCCCTAGATTGAGTGATTTTGTGAATGATACTCATGTTACAGAAGAAACTCTTACATATCTTTTCTCTGTGGATGATGACAACTACTTCTTATTAAGTGAAGCTCCGGAAGAAATTCCTGAAGATTATGAATTCAATACCGTACGTGAGCTTCGCAATTTACAGATTGGTCCAAAATACCGCACGTTTGCGGCGATCACTGGTTTACATCTTTATAACTGGTACCGCACAAACCGTTTCTGTGGATGCTGTGGACACAAGACCGTTCATTCTTCCACAGAACGTGCTTTAAAATGCCCATCTTGCGGTCACTTGATCTATCCAAGAATCGTGCCTGCTGTGATCGTTGGTGTTAAAAATGGTGATAAGATCCTGCTTACAAAATACCGCAAAGGATTCACTCCTTTTGCATTAATTGCTGGATTTACAGAGATTGGTGAGACTTTGGAAGAGACTGTTGCACGAGAGGTCATGGAAGAAGCTGGTATTCGTGTGAAGAATATTCAATATTATAAATCTCAGCCTTGGGGTGTTGTGGATGATCTGCTGGCTGGTTTTTATTGTGAGGTAGATGGAGATACAGAGATTCATATGGATGCTTCGGAATTGAAACTTGCTGAGTGGAAATCTCGTGATGAAATTGAATTGCAACCGAATGATTTTAGTTTGACGAATGAGATGATGCGGGCGTTTAAAGAAGGAAAGTTCTGATTTGTAGTTTGAAGACGGAAATTATTGGTGGAATATTATAAAAAGAGATCATATGTCTGCAACCCACTTGCGTTCGGACTCCCACGTAGCTGTACTAAGCTCCTGAATGGTCTAACGACCATCCACTCGCTAAGTGCAGACGTGTCCGTACGGTTGCCGACATATGATCTCTTTTTATAATATTCAAATAATTTACGTTATTCAAACCACCACACAGTGTGTATGTCATACGGTACTGGTTAATAATTTTTGTATTTATTAACCAAAGGTAAAAGGATGTCTCTTTTTCATTTAATAAAAATATTTATTTTGCTGTAGCAGTTTCTTTATGTCCACTCTTTATCTTATCATACTGTGCAAACATACCTGCAAGTAATGTTCCAGAGATTGAGTGCCATACACAAGATACTGCACAGATAATTGCTGATTCTGGTGTTGATGCGAACTGGGCTGTTGTTGTTGCAAGGTTTGTTGCTAATCCAGCATTCTGCATTCCAACTTCGATAGAAATTGTTCGTTTCTTTGCTGTGTTCATTCCAGTAAGTTTTCCCGCACAATATCCAAGGAAATATCCGAAACCGTTGTGTAAAGTACTGCAACAAAGATCACGATTCCAGACTGGAAGAATTTTGATCCCTGTGATGAGATAACTCCACCAACAACACATGCAAGTCCAAGAACTGCCACACCCGGCATGACTTTCTGAACTTCTTTGAATGCTTCATTTTTTCCTAATGCGTAGTTTAATGCAAACCCGATCGCTACTGGTACGATAACCGTTTCTATGATAGATACAAACATTGGTAATCCATGAATTGTGATCTTGGCTCCGCTTGCCAGAAAGGATACCATCAGTGGTGTCATCACTGGAGAGAGGATTGTAGATACAGTTGTCATTCCAACAGAAAATGCAACATCTCCACCGCAAAGATAGGACATAATGTTTGATGATACTCCTCCAGGACAGCATCCTACAAGAATCAGTCCAAGAGCGATTCCATCTGGCAGATTCAGTAATTTTGTAATTGCAAATGCCAGGAATGGCATGATCAGATACTGAGCGATCGCACCAATACAGATATCAAATGGTCTTTGTGCAAGAATTTTGAAATCTTCTGTTGTCAGTGTCAATCCCATACTGAACATGATGACACCAATAATGATAGACTGACTCGTGAATTTATTTGCTACTGGATCCGTGAATAATTGAAAATTCACCCACCCCATCAACGATGGCAGCAAAAATGTAATGACTGCGATCGCGATGACAACGATAGATGTGTAGTCTGATAAAAATTTGCTTAGTTTTTGTAGTTGTTTCATATTATGTTACCTCCTGATATTCCTCACCGCCCTTCGCTATAAATCAAGAAAGAATCCTGCTCAGAGGACTTTTTATTTCATCGAAATTTTCTATGCAATAAAAAAGCCCCTTCTCAGAAAAATCCTGAAAAGGGACGAACTAATCCGCGTTACCACCCAATTTCTGCAATAAAATTACAGCTCTTAACGTACTATCATACGCTTTCCTTATAACGGAGGATTCCGGCGAGACTTACTGGTTCAAAATATTAATGTCAAGTAATGTTCAGTCCGCATCTTAGAGATGATATCTGTTCATGAAAATGTATCTGCTCACACCAACCGCAGACTCTCTGAAACACTTGATTCAAAAACAGCATTGTTCTCTTCAACGAATTTCGGTGAAGTTTATTTATTTAAAATATATTATAGTCCTTTGAGATAATTTGTCAAGTTTTAGTTTGAAGACGGAAATTATTGGTGGAATATTATAAAAAGAGATCATGTGTCAGCAACCCACTCGCGTTCGGACTCCCACGTAGCTGTACTAAGCTCCTGAATGGTCTAACGACCATCCACTCACTAAGTGCAGACGTGTCCGTACGGTTGCCGACACATGAGCTCTTT
>ENA-OPZZ01001950-OPZZ01001950.1-human-gut-metagenome-genome-assembly--contig:-NODE-1950-length-11311-cov-2.968705_pt1 | contig 11311 bp, 8 predicted proteins | sample MGYA00242487_ERZ504511 | MGnify/ENA primary metagenome ERZ504511 (study PRJEB26092, sample SAMD00036241) | human gut metagenome | host: Homo sapiens | study: EMG produced TPA metagenomics assembly of... | reverse complement strand
TTGATGTACCTGCATCGAAGGTTATTGAATGTTACAAAGAAAATCCGGATGTTAAGGTAATTGCACTTTCAGCGCTGCTCACAACTACAATGCCGGCTCTGAAGGATACAGTTGCAGCACTTAATGCGGAAGATTTCAGAAGCAATGTTAAGATCATGGTTGGAGGAGCACCGATCACGAAGGAATTTTGCAGATGAGATCGGCGCAGATGGATATTCAGAAGATGCAGCAAGTGCAGCAGTTCTTGCAAAAGCTTTGGCAGCATAAGGGAAAATAAAACGGGCCGCTCTGTATTGTCTGTGCATGGCATAGACGGCAGAGCGGCTTTTGCTTTACAGTGACCATCGGAGGGATAAAAATGTACCGAATAAAATTTATCAGGGAGGAAAAGGAGATCCTGGTGGAACCGGGTACCAGGATCCTTGAGGCGGAAAGAAAAGCAAAGCTGGTTCCTGATGCACCTTGCGGAGGCCGGGGAAAGTGCGGGAAATGTCGTGTTAAAATAGAGGATCACATGGTGCTTGCATGTCAGACGGAAATCCACAGTGACCTTGAAGTAGATACATTGTCCGGATGCCAGGAAGAGGAAATCCTTACAGAAGGAATGCAGAGACCGGTTGCGTTCAGGCCTGATCTGAAACAGAAAAAAGTGATTCTTGAGAAACCGGAGACAGGAGACAACCGCTCTGAATGGGAGCGGCTGACAGAACAGTTGGATGTGGAAAAACCTGTTCTGCCTGATACTGAAATTGCATCGAAGCTTTACGGCTGCAGAAAAGAAGCAGAAGAATGGTATGTGATCTGTGCAGGAAATGAGCTCCTGGATATCAGCAGAGAAGAGAAAAAAATCTGTTTTGCGGCTTTTGATATAGGTACAACGACGGTGGTCGGCTATCTTATGGATGCATTGACCGGGAAGCAGCTGGCTCTCAAGAGCAGAATGAACCCACAGACTCAGTATGGCGCAGATGTGATCATGCGGGCGGATCATGCTCTGGAGCATGGCGTAGAGCAGCTGACCGGCTGCATACGGAATGCGGTTGATGAAATGCTCCAGGAACTGGCAGAGGAAGCAGGAAGAAGCACATCAGATATCTGTCAGGTATCTGTGGTAGGAAATACCTGCATGCATCATCTTTTTCTTGGGATTTCTCCGGCATCGCTGGTCCATGCACCGTATAATCCGGCGATCAGTCAGGGGCTTACACTGAATGCAGAGCAATATGGGCTCCATATCCACAGAAAGGGGCAGCTGCTTATGCTGCCTGATATAGCCGGGTATGTAGGGGCAGATACCTGTGGCTGCATTTTGACGCTCAGACAGGATCACCAGAACGAGATCAGCCTTATGATCGATATTGGAACGAACGGGGAGATGGTCCTCGGAAATAAAACGAGATTAGCCTGCTGTTCAACAGCTGCCGGTCCGGCATTTGAAGGTGCAAAGATCGAGTGCGGGATGCGCGGAGGAGCAGGAGCAGTAGATCATGTAGTATACAAAGATGGAAAATGGGAATACACGACTATAGGAAATAAGGCTCCGGCAGGCTTATGCGGTTCAGGTCTGATCGATCTTGTGGCACAGCTGTACCTGGCTGGCTTTATTGATGAAAGTGGTCATCTGGAAAGCGGCCAGGAAAAGGCGGGAGTGTTTGTGCTGGTACCTCCGGAAAAGTCGGGAAATGACAGGGGCGTTTATCTGACACAGAAGGATATCGGAGAGGTGCAGCTGGCAAAAGCGGCTATCGCAGCGGGAATCTTTCTTCTTATGAAAAGACTGGAGATCACGGAAAAGGATATTAAACAGGTCTATCTTGCCGGTGCATTCGGCAATTACATGAATCCGGAAAGTGCGGCGGCGATCGGGATGTTCCCGGCTGAGCTGCTGCCCAAGATACAGCCGGTGGGAAATGCAGCCGGAGAAGGTGCCAGGATCGCGCTTCTGAATGAAGAGGAAAGAAAAGAAATGGATCGGATTGTCAAAAATATGGATTTTGTGGAGCTGGCAGCCTCGCCGGAGTTCCAGGACTGTTTTGTGGATGGCTTATGCTTTCCGTAATGCGAGGAGAATGGATATGCTTAATATAAAAGAACTGGAAGAAATGGGAAAAAAGGCAGGATTTTCTCATGTAGCGCTTCTGAAGAGCGATTCGATCGAGCTTATGCCGGAGGTAAGGGAAATGTGCAAAAATAATATCTGCCATATGTATGCAAAACGCTGGAGCTGTCCTCCCGGATGCGGAGATCTTGAAGTATGCAGAAAAAAGATAGAAAAGTACAGGGAAGGCATTATTGTCCAGACAGTGGGGAAACTGGAGGATTCTCTGGACGGAGAGACGATGATGGAGACAGAAGCGGTTCATAAACAGAATTTTTATGAATTTGAAAAAGTGCTCAGAGAAAGATGGCCGGGTATGCTCCCCATAGGGGCCGGGTGCTGTACAAAATGTAAAACGTGTACATATCCGGATGCTCCATGCCGTTTCCCCGAACAGGCATTTTCTTCGATGGAAGCCTATGGAATGCTGGTAACACAGGTATGCCAGGCAAATGGTCTGGAATACTATTATGGTCCCTGTACGATCGCCTATACCAGCTGCTATCTTCTTGAATAGAACAGGAGTGAAAAAATGAATGACAGAGAACGGGAGGCATATCTGAGCAGGATCGGATATGAGGGTGAATTAAGAACAGATAAAAAATGTCTGGAAAAGATAATGGAACTTCATCTTTGCAGTATTCCCTTTGAAAATCTGGAAGTTTTTGACGAAGGAAGGATTCCTTCTCTGAGGTCGGAAGATATTTATGAGAAGATTATTGTCAGAAAACGAGGCGGATATTGCTTTGAGCTGAATAAATTGTTTTATGAGTTTCTGAAAGCTTTGGATTTCCGTGTGATCCCTGTGGCGGTAAGGATATTGTGGAACCGGGAAGAGCTTCCGCCGGTCCTGCACCGGGCAACCCTTGTTATTTTTGAGGAAGGAAGCTATTACTGTGATGTAGGATACGGAGGTCCCGGACCCAAGAAGCCGGTTCTTATGAAGGATGGTATCCACAGAGAAAAAAACGGATGGTACCGTGTTAACATGAAACCGGGAAATACAAACGGAGAGATACTTGTTGAACGAAGGAAAGAAGAAAAATATCTGCCAATACTCAGATTTTCACAGACTCCTACAGTAGAAGCAGATTTTGAACTGCTGAATTTCTATTGTGCAAAATCTCCAGATGTATTATTTACCAGAAAAGAGTGGTGAGCATCTGCAGACCGGAAGGAAGTGTTGCGCTGACCGGGGATGTTCTTACGATCCAGAAGGAAGATGGATCCATTGAAACGAAAATAAGCGATTCGGAAGAAACCATCAGGCTATGGATGGAACATTATTTGCGGATTGGAGTTTTTACAGATATAAACAGAAAAAAAGGACCAGGTTGTCAGGTGACAGTCTGGTCCTTTTCCGTGTCAGAAGAAAGCAGAGCTGCAGAAGAAGCCGGCTCTTTCGGATATCCAGATCAACCTTTGTGAGCTTCTGGATGCGCTCCAGACGGTAGGTCAGGGAACTTCTATGTATAAAAAGCTCACGGGCTGTCTGAAGAGAATTGCGTTCATGCTCCAGATAGACCTTGAGTGTGTGATACAGCTCAGTATTGTTTTTTCGGTCATAATTCTGCAGTGCATCCAGCCGTGAAGAGACCAGAAGCTCGGGACTGATCTGATGGCTGATCTGGGAAAGCATATATTCCAGAAGATAAGCATCAAAATGATAGCACCAGGCCATGCTCTGACTTTTTTTGCCCAGGCGCAAGGCGGAAACAGCCTGAATATATCCCTGAGGGATCAGGAGAAAATCACGAAATTCAGAGCTTACTCCCATTTTAAAAAGCCCTTCGCGCAGGATGATCGCAAGTGAACTGATAACATCGGAAGATACAGAGTGCTTAAAGGACAGATTAACGATCACAACGATTCCCTGCTGATAGGTAAAAGCCAGACCTTCCGGGATCTGGGCTTCAATGTGTCCCAGTGTGGCGATGGAAGAGTGCATACGGTCATCCTGCTGCTGGGTTTCCAGACGAAGTACAAGATACCGGTCATGGCGATTCCAGTTCAGATACTGGATCTGATCGGTAACTGCCTGTAGTTCTGTGAGCTTTCCGGAAAGATACTCCGTGAAAAACTGCCGGGAGTCATTTCCCATTGAAATTTGGAACAGATTATGCCGACGGATGCACAGCTCGATAAAGGAGCCAAGATATTCAAGAGCAGAAAAATGTCCGGGCTGTATCTCCGTCTGGAGCTCATCCACACAAAGCCGGCCCTGATAATTGCCGCTGACCCAGAGATTCATGTAGAGGATACGGTAACCGCGGAGCTCTTCGGAATAAATATTGGCGCCGTGGGTGATAAGTGTGCGCTGGTATTCGGCGTCAAGCTTGAAATCCTGAATCAGGCTTAAAGGTGCGATGAGTCTTCCTGTACGCTGGTCATGGACCCATTCGGACATACCGGTTACGTGCCGGGGAGAAGAAAGGATATAAAAGTTGGTGTCGTGGGCAAAAACCGGATTATGAAATATATCCAGACTGGCTTCCAGCATCTCATTCAGCGGATCGATACTTCCAAGTGCAAGCTGGAGTTTACTGTCCCAGTCAGAATATCTGTCAAAGGTCTGCTGTATTTGGTTGAAGACCTCAGAAAAAGAAAGGGTTCCCTTAATGTGAAGGATCCTGCAGCTTTCGGAAAAGCAGGAAAGATCACCGGAGCCCACCACTACAAATGCGATGTTCTGGTATCGCAGGAAGCTTTCGGAAAGAGAATTGCCGAAGACAAGATAAAGGTAGCATGGCTTCAGCAGGGCTCCTGCCTGATATATGCGAAGACCATCCAGCGTCAGGGGGTCTTCACGGCAGAGGATGGAAACATCCTCTTTTTTCTCCGCAAAATCGTCAGCAATGATCTGGAGATTAAGATGGAAGCCGGTATGCGGGCTATTCGCGAAATGCTCTCTTTTATTCAAAATATTTCCTCCAATTCATAAAAGCCTTGTATTTATAGGAAATTATAACATATTAGACGGAAAATAAAAAGAAAACGGAGAGAAAATTATTTGTGCATATTTACAATAATAACTGTACAAAAAGTATGAAGCATTGGAGAAAGAATGAAGAAGTGTGCGGATTTACGAACAGGAAAAAAACAACTATACTATAACCATCAAAGGTAACGTGAAGTTGTGGAAATGGCCGGCCCCACAAAAAACAGCGAAGGGGGAAAGAAAATGAGTAAAAATGAAATACCGAAACAAGATCCGAAACAGAAAAAGGGTCTTACAAATGCCCTGAAATATTTCTTTGGTGTTGGTGATGCCGGATTTGTTCTTATGAGTAACATCGAGACATTTTACTTTATGACATTTCTGACGGATCTGGCAGGCTTTGCAGCTGGTGTAGCTGGTGTGATCAATTCCGTATTTACCATTGTTGATGCCTGTCTGTCCTGGCTTTACGGAGGAATCATCAATGGCACAAAAGCAAAGAAATGGGGGCGTTATCGTTCCTGGCTGATCATGGTTCCGTGGATGGTGCCGTTTCTGTATGCATTCATGTTCATACGTGTCAGCGATAATGAATGGGTTTCGGCAGTGGTGATCATTGCCGCATCCATCGCATCTCATGTGGCATGGAATTTCAGCTATGTTGCCAACGCAACCCTGATCAGTGTTGTTGGTAAAACACCGGAAGACAAAGCAACGCTTGCATCCTCCAGGGCAACCTGGAATAACATAGGCGGTCTGTTGTTTTCCTATATGGGTCTTCCGTTTGCAACACTTCTTGCCGGATATGTCGGTGAGAAAAATAAATTTGCAGCAGCAGCTTTCTGCCTGGGTATTCTGATGGTCGTAACCTATTTTGCCCATTTCAAGATGACGGAAGGCTATGAAGAGATTGAAACGGAAACAGCAGGAAAGAAAAATGACAAAACAAAGATCACGATCAGAGAGATGTTTGCTTCCCTGTTTCAGAATCCGCCTCTTATGGTCCTGATGCTGGCAGACCTTGCAAAATGGTGTGTGAAATTTGTAACAGCAGCATCAGCTATTTACTATTTCAGGGATGCAATGGGAAATCCGGGACTGATGACCACTTATCTTCTCTGGGTTGCCATCGGTGCCATCATCGGAGCTTTTTCCATGAGATACATTGCAAAAGCAATATCGTCCCGTACAACTATGATCATCGCTTATGCAGGAATGGCAGTATCACTGTTTCTTGTATATATTTTCTATGGAAATGCAATGACAGTGATCGCCCTTATGACACTTGCCCAGTTCTTTTATGGCATGGCTTTTGCAGCTTCACCTGCACTTTATGCGGATACTGTAGTGTATGCAACATGGAAGAGCGGAAAAGATGCATCCGGATGGATCATGGGATTACAGAATCTTCCGCTGAAGATTGCTGTGTTCTTAAGAGGAACGATCCTCAGCGCCTGTCTTGTGGCGGTAGGCTGGAAATCCGGAGTTGTTCTTGAGGGGACGGCTCGTCAGGGAATGACGATTTCCTTTGCACTTGTTCCGGCTATTTTCTGTCTGGCAGGTCTTCTGCTTCTGGTGTTTGGATTTAAGATCACAAAGGAAAAGGTTCTTCAGTATCAGGCTGAGATTGACGCAAGATCATAAAGATAAGTAATAGAGTATTTTGAAAGATCACAGGATAATAAAGGAGGAAGCATTATGTTGAAAGCATCGGAGATTTTACTTGAAACGATAAAAAAGGACGGCAGGCCGGAAAGACTTCTGAGACAGTATGAGGGTGCGACCTTTTACCCGCCTAACCCGGCAAATAATTATGTGCGTGGAAACCGTCACCGTGGTATGGAGCCTATGAAGGATCTTTTCGGAACTGAGATCCTCTGGCCCCAGGAACAGCTGGCTGCAATGCCACATGTAACAGAGGACAACAAAGTCATTGATGATATCACAGAATGGAAAGAGCAGCTGGTGATCCCGGATATTGTCGGTCAGTGCTCGGATCCGGCTTTATGGGAACCATTTAAACAGAAGGCACAGGAGATAAAGGATTCAGGAAGCCTTTTCATGGCATTTATGCCTACAGGTGTTTTTGAGAGGCTTCACTTCCTGATGGGATTTGAGGATATGCTGGTGAACTTCCTTCTTGAGCCGGAGGATATGATGGATCTCTGCAATGCCATTGGGGAGTACCGTTTTCAGCTTACAAAACTGATCGTTGATAATCTCCACCCGGATATCATCCTTTCCCACGATGACTGGGGTTCCAAGCAGTCCCTGTTCATCAGTCCGGACACATGGAGAGAATTTATCAAACCACAGTATGAAAGATCCTATAAATATATGAAAGACCATGGAGTGATCATCATGCATCACGCAGATTCCTTCATGGAACCGATCATAGAGGATATGGTTGATCTTGGGATTGACATCTGGCAGGGAACACTTCCGCAGAATGATATTCCGAAGCTCCAGAAACAGCTGAACGGAAGAATGACACTTATGGGTGGAATCGATGCTTCTATTGTAGACCGTGTGGATTCCACAGAAGAAGAGATCCGCAAGGAGGTCAGAAGAGCATGTGAGGAGTATGCACCACACGGACATTTCATTCCATGTATTACCTATGGAGGTCCCGGTTGTCTGTTCCCTCATGTAGATTCAATTATTGATGACGAGATTGAAAAAGTATAATAAGGAGCATTCCTGTAATTCATTAAAAGCGCCAATTGAATAAAAAATGAACCTCAAGGTATGATTGAGTTGCTCTTGACGGATGTAAACAAAACAATCAAGCACTGGAGGTTACCAAATGAATTATACACAGAATGAAAAGATTGAGCAAGTAACAGATTCAACAATGGTTGTCGGAGTTGATATCGGAAGCCAGATACATTATGCAAGAGCTTTTGATAACAGAGGACGCGAACTTACAAAACGTATTTTTTCTTTTCATAACAATCTGGAAGGGTTCAATTCTTTCAACCTTTGGGCAGAGACACTTAAGACTGAGAATAAAAAGACTGCAGTTCTGATAAGAGACCTGGTATACAGCCGTGACAGGATCATAAAGCAGCACAACATATCTGCAAACAGGATCCAGAGATGGCTTGCAATACATTTCTCGGAATATCTGGGATTATACACACGATTTGATGCAATAAGCGGCCTGGCAGTGCTTGAAAAAGCACCATTGCCAAAAGATATGATCGCGCTTGGAGTAAATGGGATCCGAAAGATCTGGCATGATAAAAAGATGCGTGGCAGAGGAGTTACTGAAGATAGGGCAAAGACCCTGGTTGAAGCTGCGCACAACAGTGTTGGACTTGACGGAGAGATTGGAACAAAAAGTGAATTATATATGCTGCTTGGTTTCCAGCACGGTTTATCTTTACGGAGAACCGAAGACAAGTACCGTCTGGGCATCTATTGATCTGAAGCAGCGGCAGCTTTTGGATATGGATTAAAATTCACATAATCTTTATTTGATTATTTGAAAAAACAGTGCTATAGTAAAGTTGGTTCCGGAAAACGGATGATTTATGGATACCAGAAGAGGACCGGGCGGAACCAATTACTGTTGACCGGTCAGAATCTGGATCAGGAAAGAAGGAAGAGGGAAAAAATTGCGTAAAAAATCACATATACTGTTAGGCAGATACCTGGCTGACCAGATGTCTGAGGTGTACAGTCTTCAGCAGCACAGAAAAGCGTTTTGCCTGGGCAATATCATGCCTGATCTGAAACCATCATTTCTCACCACCAGACATGAGTTTTTCGGGACATTTGATCATCTCCAGAATAAGATGAGGGCGCTTGTCGAGAAGAACCCGGAGGAAGAGAATGCCAGAGTATACTGGAGAAGATTCGGTGAGGTCATGCATTATATGGCTGATTATTTTACTTTTCCTCATAACAAAACATACGAAGGAAATCTTGCAGCACATAATTCTTATGAAGCTGAGCTGAAGAACCGCCTGAGAGAGTGTATCCTCAGCGGCGCAGCAGACAGCCAGCTGGAAGAAGCAAAGCAGTTTGAAAGCTTTGAGGAACTTGTGGAATATATCCGTGAGCGTCATGCATATTATCTGGAAAGCCCGCGGTGCATTGCCGATGACATTCGTTTTATCCTTCGGGTGTGCTATCAGGTTGTACAGGGGATTTTTCAGCTCTGTGTCAGAAAACAGTTTCATATGGGCGGACAGCCGGCAGTGACTGTCTGACAGTATACAAAAAGCCGCAGTGTGTGAGAACGCTGTGGCTTTTTTATGTTATGGTAAACCAAAAAGAATCTTACAAAAATATGAATAAAAAGTGAAAAAAAGATGAATTGGAAGAGATATCCTACCAGAACGGTTGATTTCACAATTTTCGTATGCTAAAATAAATTGAATTAAACTTTAAGTTATCAAATGGTTTAAGGCAGACCTTTATTATAGGGGAAGTAAAGGGATGTTCAAGGAAAGAAGGGAGCATCTTAATAAATATGAAGAACAAGTACCTGAATAAGTTTTTTTGCATCACGATGTTATCAGCTATGGTACTGGCAGTTCCAACCGGAGTAAAAGCCGCCGAGGAAGCAGATAATATTGTTGCTGAGGAAGGTGTTTCGGGAGACGGGAGTGAGGTAAGTGAATCGGAAGTTCTGGCAGATCCGGTGCCGACAGCTGCGCCGGAGCCGGAAATAACTGCTGCACCTGAACCGGAACCAACTACAGCACCGGGACCAACGGATACACCGGCGCCTGCGCCGACGGAAACACCGGAGCCAACCGCAACACCTGCACCGACGGAAACACCGGAGCCAACCGCGACACCTGCACCAACGGCGACACCGGAACCGACAGCGACACCTGCACCAACGACAACGCCGGAACCAACCGCAACACCCGCACCGACGGAAACACCGGCCAGGGATGATTCTGCAAAGGTACAGGCGGTGATCCGGAAGATCAAAGCACTGGCAGGCAGAACGATCACAGCAGCAGATAAAGCTGAGGTAGAGAGCGCACGTGCAGCTTATGAGGCGCTGTCTAATAAAGAAAAGGCCAAAGTTACGAATTATAAGATTCTGACGGAGGCAGAAGCCAAGCTTGCAGCTGTCGACAAGAACGACAGTGATAACAAAAATACAGAGATCACAGATGGAAATAACGCAACAGCAACACAGATCGGAGATCCTGTTTATGTGACAAATATGGTTTCCAATCTTCATGCAGGCAAGGATTTTTATCTGGATAGTCTTAAGAACAATTATCATCTGTCCTTCTCCGATGATTTTGCTTCTGTAATGGAAGAGATTGAAAGAGAATATAAAGAGAAGAACAAGCTTACCGATACGGAGAATACACTTCTGGTAAGAAACTGGCAGGATATCCTTGCTGTTTATATTTATGAAAAGAGCAAAGCAGGAGTAACGTCATTTACATTGGATGCATCCTGTAAGGATGATCTGGCAAGGATCTTTGCGGAGATGAACCCGATCGTCAGGGACAAACAGGATATTACCAAGATATCCTACGGAAATCGCAAGATCAACTACTACATCAAGAAGAACAATATTGCGAAGGAAGACAGAAGCGTCCTTAAGAAATATGTGGAAACAGACTGTAAGCTTCTCTGTGCGGTAGTTACCGCATCCAAAGGCTTTGTCCGTGAAAGTGTGGGAGACGATGTTTCTGAGGATCGTGTAGATGTTATCACTGCAGCGTATTCACTGGTTGGTAAGGTTGGGTATTTCTGGGGCGGTAAATCTACGGTGATCGGAGAAGACCCAAGCTGGGGTTCCGTTGAGAAGGTATCTGCAGACGGCAGCAGAAGCTCCGGTACGCTCCGTGCATATGGTCTGGACTGTAGCGGTTTTGTTACCTGGGCGGTGATCAATGGATATAAGAATCAGGGAATGCAGGCAGCAGTTGGAGACGGAACCTCTGACCAGTGGGAGAAGGCCGGTGTTGTCAGCGAAGCAGATGCACAGCCAGGAGATCTGGTATTCCAGAGAGGACCGGAAGCAGGAAGCAACAACCACGTTGGTATCCTGTGCGGAAAGACGGATTCCGGCGACTGGATCGCAGTACATTGTTCCTCAAGCAAGAATGGTGTAACGGTTGGTGAGGCATACAGTGCAAGCTTCCGTTATATCAGAAAGCCATCCTTCTATCAGGATACAACAGCGGAGGAAAATGAGACCACAGCTACAGAGAATGATGTTCTGACAGAGGAGAGTGCAGAAAAGCTCCTCACGGATGTGGTTAGATCTGATGCACTGAAGGATGCACTGG
>ENA-OPZZ01001947-OPZZ01001947.1-human-gut-metagenome-genome-assembly--contig:-NODE-1947-length-11331-cov-1.851839_pt1 | contig 11331 bp, 14 predicted proteins | sample MGYA00242487_ERZ504511 | MGnify/ENA primary metagenome ERZ504511 (study PRJEB26092, sample SAMD00036241) | human gut metagenome | host: Homo sapiens | study: EMG produced TPA metagenomics assembly of... | reverse complement strand
ACCAGGGACTTGCCGTTGTAAAGCTGCTGGAGCTCATTAAAGGCTGTGATCCCGAAGGATGCGGTGGCTGTTTTTAAGGAGAGGCTTGATCTTACGGTGGAGGCCCCAGGTGGCCGCCGTAAAAAGCCGCCCCTCGCAGTAAGCCAGCGGATTGGTGGAGGCGCGCATCTCACCCAGATATGCGTAGGTGCGGATATGGATCTTCCGGATCAGCTCCAGATAGTAGTCCAGGACCTGGTAGAAATCGCGGCTCTCCTGGCGGGCCTTTGCCAGGATCATGGGCAGGTGCAGGCTTACGACGCCGATGTTGAAGCGGCCCACGAATACAGGAGAATCCTGTTCGTCCGCCGGATTCATTCCGGCCCCTTTCGTACCACGGGGGACAGGAAGGCGCGGCAGCCCATGGGGCTGATGATCTTTCCATATTTCTTATACATGCTGGCAATATAGCCCTCTCCTGTCAGGGACAGCCAGTCTGGATACATGGTCCGGGAGGAGCACTCGATCCCCGCCTCAAACACATCCTCCAGCTCCTTTCCGGGGCCGTGGAGGGTTTTCATCATAAAGGAATACCAGCTTCGGGAAAAGGACCGGCTTTTTATGGTCTTTCTTTCCCTGTCCCTTTCTTCTGACGTTCAGCATGGTAATAGTGGCCATTTTGGCGAACCGGCTGGTCCCGGTCCCTGCGGTCATAGTGATAAAGGGGTAATCCCCGCGGCTGGAGGAAACGGAATTAAACTTGTACTCCCAGCCCTGGAAACCCTGCTCCATGTCCCTCTGGACGTCGTTCCAGGCCACTTCCTTTGCTTTCTCCTCAGAAATACCCAGGTCCGTATAATTTTTTTATATATTTTTCATAGGACTTTTCCGCATAGGGGGCCAGGATATTTTCCACACTGGGGACTGTAAAGCCGCCGTACTGCTGGCTGGCAGCGCTTAAAACGATATCTCCGATCACGTCAAAGGCCACGTCCAGGGTCTTGGGCTCGTTATACCACAGGTTCCCCATTTCAAAGCCGCCGGTGAGCACAGTCTGCACATCAAAAAGACAGCAGTTCATGGTATCGCGGCGGGCGGACATATCATGGATATACAGATATCCGTCCCGGCAGGCCTGGAGCTCCTCCACGGTCATGAAAAATTTCTGGTACAGGGACTTATTCAGCTCGTTGAAGATCAGGCTCCTCTTGGTGGATACCAGGGCACTGTCCGTATTGCTGTTTTCCTTGTCTCCGATGTACATGATGGACTGGCTCTTTTTGTACACCTCGTCCAGCATCTGCACGAAATCCTGCTTATAGTTCCTGTAATCCCGGTAGCTCTTGGCCACCAGGGGATTGACCCGCTCCAGGGCTCCCTCCACAATGTTGTGCATCTGGGCAATGGGGATCTCGCCCACCTCCATCTGCTCTGCCTTCTCCTCTACGAACTGGCAGATAAAATTGATCTCCGCCCGGGAAAATGTGATCATAGCCCGGTTGGCGGACTTATTGACGGCCACCACCACCTTTTGTACATTAAAATCCTCCCGGGTGTCCGTCTTTTTTTATGACTTTGATATCACTGCATCTCATGGTCCTGTTCCTCCTCGTTTTCTGTCGTTCCATCCAGCAGCCCGCCTGGGCCTGCCTTCAGATTCAGCTCCTCCTCTACCTCTGACCGGATCTCCTCTTTCTGTTCCAGATCCATCTCCGGCAGATTCTCCGTGGAGCTCACTCCAAATCTCCGCAGGAATTCCTCTGTGGTCGCAAACAGTGCCGGTTTTCCCGGCGCGTCCAGCCTTCCTGCCTCATAAACCAGATTATATTCAATGAGGCGGTTCACCGCATGATCCGATTTGACGCCTCTTATTTTCTCAATATCCGCCTTGGTCACCGGCTGCTTATAAGCAATAATGGCCAGGGTCTCCAGGACTACGTCCGACAGCACCTGCTTTTTCGGCGCAGCAGCCACCCGGATCAGGTTTTCATAATATCCGGTCCTGGTACACATCTGATAGCTGTTTTCCAGCCGCAGCACCTGCATTCCGCAGACACTCTCCTCATAACGGGCCTTCAGCCTTTCTGCGGCAGCCTCTGCCTCCGGTTCTCCCGTTTCCAGGGCCGCAGCCAGCTGCCGGATCTCCACTGACCGGCCCATGGTAAAGAGCACGGCCTCCACAACGGCCTCCTGCTCCCTTAAATCCTCTACTCTCATCCTGCATTTCCTCCGCCCGGGTCCCGGTCTGCTCCCTGGTCTCCTCCGGCTCCAGAGCCTCGATCATCATATCGTCAAACAAATGCTCCTGGGTCAGATGGATCCGGCCCATTTTCATCAGCTCCAGAAGGGCCAGGAACGTGACCACGATCTCCGTCTTGTCCCTCTGGCGGCTTAGCATGCCCCGGAAGCTGAACCTCCGGTGTCTCTCAGCGTATTCCAGCACAGCCTCGATCTTTTCCTCCAGGCTCACCGGTTCCTTTTTATGGTCCCGAAGGTACTGCGCACCGGATCGATCTTGTCTTCCCGACGCTTCATCACGGATTCAAAGATCTTCTGGAGCTTCGACAGGGTCAGGCCGTCCAGAAGCTGGTCCAGATCCACCGGCTCCTCATACTTTTCCACCTCTCTGGGGATCGTCGGGGCCTTATAAAAGACCTTGTCTGCATCCACTTCCATGTCCTTCAGCTCCAGGGACATGTATTTATACGTCTTATACTCCAGGAGCCGTTCCACCAGCTCGGCCCGGGGATCCTCTTCCTCCCCTTCCTCACTGACCTCCCGGGGCAGCAGCATCCTGGCCTTGATATCCAAAAGCGTCGCTGCCATCACCAGGAATTCGCTGACCACATCCAGGGATTCCTCTTCCATGCAGCTTACGTATTCCAGGTACTGGTCCGTGATCTCTGCAATGGGGATATCGTAAATATTGATCTTATTTTTCTCGATCAGGTGGAGCAGCAGGTCCAGGGGACCCTCAAAATTTCTCCAGCTTGTACGACAGTTCCATGTCCTCTCCTCCGCCCGGGGCTGTTGTCGGGATCCGCCTCCGGCAGCCCTCCGGCAGCCGCCGGCTATAAAAAGAGAGTCCCGCGTTCCGGAACTCTCTTCCTGGGCATTGCTAACACAGTATATCAGACTTTTCATCTGCTGTAAATAGGTTTGCCAAAAGATTATGCAACAAAATATTGTTTACGGTTTTAATTTCACCACTAGAACTTGTGGTTTATCACAGAACCTGATATTGATGGAATGGGTCCCCAGTCCCCGGCCCACCAGCATCCTGCGCCCTTTCTCATCCGTAAATTCACCGGCACAGCGGGGGTAAAAAAACTGGTATTGGGGCGTCATGACCCCTCCCAGAACGGGCAGACGGATGGTTCCGCCGTGAAAATGGCCCGAAAGGGTCAGATCCGCCCCCCAGGCCGCATATTCCTCAAAAAACACAGGAGAATGGGCCAGGAGAATGGAAAACCGTTTTTCATCTGGCTTTTCCCAGGGGCTCTTTCCATAAATCCCGGCTCCATGGACGGCGTTCCCGGCCGGTAATACCGTTCCGGCAGGTCCACCCCGTAAAGGACCAGATCCCTGTCCAGGCATACATGGCCGTCTGAAACATGGACGACCCCCATTTTTTCCAGGGCCTCCCTGTATTCCCAGTACTTGTTTCCGTAGATCTCCGTCTTGTTTTTCATACGGAGCTCGTGGTTGCCGTTGCCGCAGTATACAGGAAATTCCCCGGCCAGGGCCTTTATAAGCCTCAGAGACGTTTCCAGTTCGCCCTTCCCCTTTGCCACCATCATGTCGCCGCCGATGAGGACAGCGTCCGGCCCTGCGGCTCTTATGGTCTCCAGCAGCCGCCGGTTGCCGGGACCAAACTCTTTATCATGAAGGTCTGTTAAAAAAACAAGGGTCCGGCCGCCTTCCGTAAGCTTCGGAGAGCAGATCTCATAGGTGTCCGTCACCAGGCAGTCCTTTTCATACTCCGAACGTCCCAGGAACAGCGCCGCGGCCGCTCCGCCAGCCAGAAGGCCGGGAATGATCCCCATGTCTCTTATTCCTTATGGTCAGAGGCGTTCTCCTGGGCCTCTGCCGCCCGGGCCTGGACTGCCTGGGCCTGGCTCTCCAGTACGCTGACGCCAAGATCAACGATTCCTGCCAGGGCCTGTCCATAGGATTTGATCTCCGGATTTTCCTTCATCAGCTGGTCCAGCACTGCCTTGATCTCACCGTGGATCAGAACAGTACAGCCTGTGGCTTTTTCCCCTGTCTTTCTGTTCTCATATTCTGCCTCTGTGACTCTGATCGGATTTTTCATATTTTTCTGTTCCTTTCCAAAATTTAACCTACTGCCGGACCCAGACACCGTCTGCCCCGACATAATACGTCTGATCGATCCAGGCGTTCCGGACCATGGCTCCCCCGCTTCCCAGGTAGAACCACTTGTCTCCGTCCTGTCTCCAGTCATTCTTTACCATAGAGCCGTCTGAACGGAAATAATACCAGTCCTCTCCGTACTTCTGCCAGCCCTTCCGCATTTTTCCAGCATCGTCGAAGCCGTATTCCGCTCCGTCGATGACCGCCCGGCAGCCCTTAAGGAGCTGTCCGTCAGCCGTGCGGAAATACCAGCCGTCTCCGTTCTGCACCCACTGATGGTACGGGCCGCTGCCGAATGCCTGGAGCTTTTTATAGCCATAATCCAGCATGGCCTTCGTATCCCCGTAATGGGTGCTTCTGGCCTTTAATACCACAGCGATCAGCCGGACTCCGTCCTTTTCTGTACACGTTACCAGGGTATTCCCTGCCAGGGAAGTATACCCGGTCTTTCCTCCCACTATCCCCTCGTAATATCTGGAATCACTGGGATAGAGCATTTTGTGGCCCGGCGTAATGGTCCTGGCGGCTGCCGCCTTTGTAGCCGGGAACTCATAGCTTAAGGAGGAGCTGATCTTTTGGAGCGTCTCATTTTTAAAGGCGGCCCCGGCGATCTTCGCCATGTCCCTGGCCGTAGTATAGTGGTCCGGGTCATTGAGGCCGCTGGGATTGGTGAAATGGGTCCCCGTGCACCCCAGCTCTGCCGCCTTCTGGTTCATCAGGTCTGCAAATCCCTGGATGCTTCCTCCCACATGCTCTGCCAGTCCGTTGGCTACCTCATTGGCCGATTTCAGGAGAAGACCGTATAAACAGTCCCGGACTGATACCCGGTCCCCTTCCTGGAGATTTAAGGTCACTGCCCCGGATTCCAGGTTCGTCACTGCGGTTTTAGAAAATACCACCGTATCGTTCAGATCTGCCTTTTCCAGCACCAGAAGAGCCGTCATCAGCTTTGTAATGCTGGCCGGGTACAGCTTTTCATCTGCATTTTTTTCAAACAGCACTGTATTGTGGGTGGCATCAAAAAGAATGGCCGCCTCCGCCGACACTGCCGGCATGGAAAGCTCCATGTCCTGGACAGCTCCGGCCGTTCCGTTTGCCGGTACGTTCGTTCTGTATTCCAGGATCCCGGAGGCCGGAGCGGTCACAGTCCCTGTCTGGGAGCCCGTAGGGCCGGACTGGGTGCTCAGATCTCCCGCCTGGGGACCTGTGGAGCCGGACTGGATGCTCTGGTTCCCCGCCTGGGGGCCTGGCTGGTTCTGGGCCTGGGCCTGGGTTCCCGCCCCACTCTGGCTCTCCGGCACGATCTGGACTCCCTGGCCTGCCGGATTGCTGACATCCAGTGGTGTGATCAGTATTTCTGCCTGGGCCGTCTGGGCCATACAAAGGGCCATGGCCAGTCCCAGGCTCAAGATCCGTGTTCTCTTAAACATTGTCTGTCTCCCTGCATTGTAGATTTTCGTACTCTCAAGTATACCATGCTCCTGCCGTCAGAATCTTAATATTTTCTGACGATTTTCACGCAATCATGTGTCAAGCATGGCCAGCAGGTCCTCTCTGGTGAGTCCGGCGAAGCTTCCGGTCCCCTCAGTGACCACCGAGTCCGCCAGATCCCTTTTTCTTTCCTGCAGCTTCAGGATATTTTCCTCCACTGTGTGGCTGGTGACCAGCCGGAATACGGTCACCTGGTTTTCCTGTCCCATGCGATGGGCCCGGTCCGTGGCCTGGTCCTGGGCCGCCGCGTTCCACCATGGATCATAGTGGATCACCACATCCGCTGCCGTCAGGTTAAGGCCCGTTCCTCCGGCTTTTAAGGAGATCAGGAACACCATCACATCATCCTTGTGGAAGTCCGATACCATCTGCATCCGCCGGCCCTTTGGCGTGGCCCCGGTGAGCATGTAGAAGCGGATCTTTTCCTTTGAAAGCCTCCCGGCGATCACATCCAGCATGGACGTGAACTGGGAAAATAAAAGGATCTTATGACCGGCCCGGGTCCCATTTTCCAGAAGCTCCATGCACGTTTCCAGCTTGGCCGATCCGCCCTTATACCGCGGAAAGCACAGGGACGGATCGCAGCAGATCTGTCTGAGGCGCAGAAGCTCCGCCAGGATCTGCATCCTGTCCTCCCCTGTCTCCAGTTCCCCGGCCAGCAGCCGCTCCTTTAATGCGGCTGCACTGGCCGTATAGATCCGCTTCTGCTCTCCCTCCATCCGGGAATAGAGCACTGTTTCCATTTTGGATGGAAGCTCCCTCAGCACATCCCTTTTCAGCCTTCTGAGCAGGAACGGGCCGATCATCCGGTGAAGCCGTTCCAGGACCTCACGGCTCCCGTCCCGCACAATGGGGGTCTCAAGGGTCTTTTTAAACTTCTGATATGTGAACAGAAAGCCGGGCATGAGAAAATCAAAGATGCTCCACAGCTCTCCCAGATGGTTTTCCATGGGAGTTCCCGTCAGGGCAAACCTGGTCCTGGCGCTGACGGATTTTACGGCCCTGGATGCCTGGGTCGCCGCATTTTTGATGTACTGGGCCTCGTCGATGATCTGGTAACGGAAATCCATGGACCGGTAAAAGGCCAGGTCCCGCTTCAGCAGATCGTAGGAGGTAATGATAACGTCCGTTCCCCCATCCTTTTCCGCCGAAAGCCGTTTAAAAAGCTGCTCCCTCTCTCCCTGGCTTCCGGCTGCGGCGGCCACAGAAAGCTCCGGCGCAAACCGGGCGATCTCGTTTTCCCAGTTATAGACCAGGGAGGCAGGACATACGATCAGGGTCCTTCCGCCGCCCTGTCTTTTTTCATCCAGGAGCAGGGCGATGATCTGGATTGTCTTTCCCAGCCCCATTTCGTCGGCCAGGATCCCGCCGAAGCCATAAGCGTCCAGGCTCTTCAGCCACCGGTACCCCGTTTTCTGGTAGCCCCTCAGTACAGCGGCAAACGGCTCCGGTATCTCAAATTCACTGTCCTCCACGTCCTTCATGCCCCGGACCACTGCCTTCAAAAAGCTGGTCCCGGTAAAAGCTCACGCTCCGGTCCTCCTTGAGCATTCCGTCCAGGAACATGGCGCGGTACATGGGAATGCGGATCGGCGCCGGTCCTGCCAGCTCCTTTTCCACTCCCAGGCTTCTGGCCAGCCTGGATACCGTCAGAAGGCCATCGTCTCCCAGAGCCAGGAAATCTCCGTTTTTCATCCGGTAAAACTTCTTCCCGGCGTCATACTCTGCCAGGATGGCACTTAATTCCTCCCTGGAGATCCCATCGGTCTCCACCTCCAGATCCAGCCACCGGTCCTCTGCCTTTACCCTTACGGATACGTCTGCCGGCGGCAGGACCCGGAATTTTCTTAAAGGACTCCGAAAGGAAAATCTCTCCCAGCTCCATGAACTGGCCCATTCCCCGGAAATAAGGCGGTAGACTGCTTCATCGTCATTCCGGATCACCAGATTCCTGGTTCCATCCTCCGTATATTTAAAATACCGGGTAATGGTCTGGCTCACCCGGAATTCTCCCGGAACATCCCGGCAGATCTCTCTGGGCACATTTTCGTCCTCCAGAGGGTGAAAGGAAAAATCCCCGTAGGACAGCTCCGGTCTCAGAGTCACTTCCCGGGGGCCCGGACTGTCGAAATAAAAGGAGCACTTGAGCTCCTTTGGCCGGAAGCTTTCCAGATCCAGGTCCCGGACCTCCAGAAGCTTCAGCATATCCAGCTTCTTTAAGACGCGTTCATAAAACAGAGGCATATCCCGGTCATTGATGAAGATCTCCCTCTCCGCGTCCTGGTCCATGACCGTATATTCCATCAGGACCGTCAATGCGTCCGTGTATTCCTGGTCGCAGATGCAGACCGATCCCCAGTCCGCCACAAGCAGATGCTTTTCGCCAGAAAACGCCATGATCTCTTCCGGAACTGTGAGCTTTACCCCGTCCTTTCCAGTTTTCTCCACCCGGAAGCAGATCTTCGGATTTTCCTTTTTTACCGTCAGGCTCCGCTTCTGGCGGCGGGGATCCTCACATTCCAGGCTCCTGCCTTCCAGGATCCCGAAAAAACGCTCCCGGGCAGACTTTCCCAGGACCAGCTCCTTAAGGACCGGCTCTGTCTCCAGAGCTCCCCGCTTAAACTGGGCATAGGACTCCCTGTATGCGCCCACCAGCTCCAGGACCAGAAGCACCAGGGGGCGGCACTCCTCCTCAAAGGCTGTCAGACTGTGGTGAAAGGATCTTCCTTTCCCGTACTCCAGGAACCGTTCAAACTCCACAGCCTGGGAAAAGGTCACCAGATCCTTTACCGGGAAGGACTTTTCCCGGCAGATCTGGAAGCGGACCCGGATCTGGTCCCTGGAAAAAGAGACCAGGGGGATCAGCTTCATCCGCCCCTCTTCTCCGTCTCCCATGATCCGGCCCACCTCCCGGTTGGTATACTCCCGTACCATGAAGCGGACCTTCTGGGACGTGGATACCGGTTTCAGGCCCTCCGTCCCTTCCTTTCTTATATACGCTCCATATACAGCCTCTCCATGGGGGCAGAGGACTGTGCTTCCTCCTTCTCCATGGCAGCCCAGCGAGCAATACCCGGTCCGCTTCCCATTTTTATCCACACGAGAACAAGAGTAGTCAAAAATCTGACTACCCTTGCGCAGAATACGGACTCTGTACCGTTCCGTACCGTCGGTCACTTCTCCTCTGATCTCCGTTTCACCTTTCCAGAAGGTATCTGCGGAAAGTCCGGTTACCTCCATGATGCCCCCCTGTCCTGTTTCCAGTCCTCTGGTACTGCAGGATCCTACATCCGCTCCGGTGCTTCAAAGCCCAGAAGATCGATGCAGGTGGTGAGCACGCTCCTGGTGAGCGTTACCAGGCCGATATATCCCGCCTGCTTCTCTTTATCCTCTTCTGCAATGATCTTCGTTTCATGGTAGAAGTGGTTTAAAGCGTTGGAAAGCTCATAAATATACGCACAGATCTTATGGGGAGCCAGCTCTTCAAAGCCTGCCTCCATTACCTCGCTGAATCTGGATAAGGCCAGCATCAGAGTCTTCTCCGGCTCTGCCTCCGGCGGCAGGATCACCGGATCTTTCGGAGTCCCGCAGACAGCCTCATATTTTTTCAGGATCGAATTGATACTGGGCAATGGTATAGAGGATATACGGCCCCGTATTTCCCTTCAAAGGGACGTGAACCGCTCGATATCGAACACATAATCCTTGGTGGCCTGGTTGGAAAGGTCGCCGTATTTTAATGCGGCCAGTCCCACGATCTTTGCGGTCTCCCTGGCTTCCTCCGGAGAGATGGTCCGGTTTTCCATGATCCGGTTGTAGGCGGCTTCGCTGATATCGGCGATCAGGTTTTCCAGCCGCATGACTCCGCCCTCTCTGGTCTTAAAGGGCTTTCCGTCTTTGCCGTTCATGGTCCCGAAGCCTACGAAATCCATTTTCCGCTCCGGCGCCACGATCCCGGCCTTCTTTGCCACCCGGAATACCTGGGTGAAATGAAGGTCCTGACGCTTGTCCACCACATAAATATAGTGGTCCGGATGGAAATCCTGCTCCCTCTCCACAATGGTGGCCAGGTCGGAGGTGGCATAAAGAGCAGCCCCGTCGGATTTCCGGATGATGCAGGGCGGCAGCTCCTTGGTATCTGTCTCCTCTGCAATATCCACCACCAGGGCTCCCTGGCTCTCATAGGCCAGGCCCTTTTCCACAAGATCATCGATCATCGCGGGGATATAGGGCTGGGCATCGCTTTCACCCTTCCATAAGTCAAACTCCACGTTCAGATTGGAGTAATTTTTTCTTTAGATCCTTTAAGGATATGAAATGTTGCAACTTCAGACAGAGGACGTACATAAATCCCGCAAGTCTAGTCTGGCATCTACAGTTGTGGTAGGAGCAGAATACGGCTTCTTTGAGAACAAGCTCGGAGTAGGTGTATTGTCTACGACTCGTTTCGTACAACCGAAAACGCTGACAGAAGTAACATTCTCCGCAAACTATCGTCCGAAAAGCTGGCTTAACGTTGCGCTCAGCTACTCGGCTATTCAGTCTGCCGGTAAGTCATTCGGTCTGGGCTTGAAGTTGGGTCCGGTATTCCTCGGAACTGACTATATGTTCTTAGGTAAGAACACCAATTCTGTAAGTGGATTTGTTGGTATTTCTGTGCCGTTGGGCGGAAAGAAATCCAATAAAGAAGGATAAAATAATTTCTCTCTCTTAAACATTCTCTTTTTAATATTCTCTATCGAACAAAAAACGTATTGTGTGCAGCCTGTCATCGCCGACCTTGAATTCAGGTCTTAAGAATGACAGGCTGCTTTTTTTATGTCTCTGAAGTAAAGGGAAATTGAAAACTGCTTGAATTGCAATCGCTTGAATTAGAACCACTTGATTTTTCCGAAATACGATAAACGCTAATGTCGACAGCACAACGGAGCACAGGATAATCAGTGCAAAGGCATACGGCATCTCTTCCAGATGGATATCCACATTCATCCCGTAGAAACTGGCTATCAATGTCGGGATCATCAGCGTAATGGAAAGGCTGGTCATGCGTTTCATGATGGCATTCACGTTGTTGGAGATGATGGAGGCAAAGGCGTCCATCGTTCCGGTGAGGATATCGCTGTAGATGTTTACGGTATTAAATGCCTGTTTCAACTCGATAATCACGTCTTCTACCAGTTCCTTGTCCAGAAAGTCGGTGTCCTGAAAGATACTTTGCAGCTTTCCGATCATTACTTCATTTCCTCGGATGGAGGTGTTGAAGTAAACGAGTGTTTTCTGCAGTCTCATCAGACGGAGCAGGTCTTCGTTGCGGATACTGCGTTCCAGTTCCTTTTCGGCAGCGCTGATATCCAGATTTATCCTCATACATAAGATCATCTGCTCTTCTCAGCATTGTCTCAAGCTCCGAAGAGCTTTCCTCCCAGACAGCGCCAACAGAAACACTGATCCTTTTAGCAGCAATGCTGTCACAGATATCCCTGACCT
>ENA-OPZZ01001945-OPZZ01001945.1-human-gut-metagenome-genome-assembly--contig:-NODE-1945-length-11333-cov-2.218633_pt1 | contig 11333 bp, 10 predicted proteins | sample MGYA00242487_ERZ504511 | MGnify/ENA primary metagenome ERZ504511 (study PRJEB26092, sample SAMD00036241) | human gut metagenome | host: Homo sapiens | study: EMG produced TPA metagenomics assembly of... | reverse complement strand
CAACCAGTAATTCTCCTTCCTGCTCTTCATACTGTATATGATCCATTGTATGGCAAATATGAAAGATCACACCTCTGTAGCCACCGTCTCCCACCAGAAGATTGCTGCCGTTGCCTGTCACAAAGTAGTCCACATCCACTTCACGACATAAAGCGATTCCCTTTGCCAGGGCAGATGCATCCGCTGGTTCAACAAAATAATCTGCCGGACCACCAATGCGGAATGTGGTATGCACAGCCATAGGCTCATCTCTCAAAAACGTGGTCTGAGCCTGCTGCCTCCAATAATCTATGATAAAAATCCATATAAACCTCTTATCCTTTTATTTCAATCGATTGATCATGATTCATTCTAAAAATTGCAGACCATGCCTGCTGCACCGGTCATCCCCGCATCATTGCCCAATGATGCCAATACAAACGGCGTCTCTGCAGATGCATGAAACGCATACTGCTGATAATAACGCCGAATGCCTTCCGTCAAATATTCACCGGCCCTTGATACACCGCCGCCAATAACAAATACATCCGGATTCATGACACAGGCAATATAAGCTGCCGCACGGCCCAGAGCCTGCATCATCTGCTCTGCCACCCGGCATGCAAGGGCATCTCCTGCCTTAGCTGCATCCAGGACATCCTTGGCTGTCAGCGGGGCATACTGTCTCAAAATACTTGCTTCATCACACTCTGTCAATTGTCTCTTTGCCAGATTGACAATGCCTGTCGCAGAAGCGATCTGTTCAAGGCAACCCTGATGGCCGCATCCGCAGGTTCCCACAACATTCTCCGGTTCTGTGATCACCATATGTCCAATCTCACCGGCTGCACCATTGGCACCTGATACAATCTGTCCATTCTGGATAATGCCGCCGCCGACACCCGTTCCCAGTGTGAACATCACAATATTCTGATAGCCTTTGCCGCCGCCCTGCCACTGTTCTCCAAGGGCTGCTACATTGGCATCGTTCGCAGCTTTGACCTTCATTCCTGTCAATGCTGATAATTCGTCTGCTACGCAGACATTCCCCCATCCGAGGTTCACGCAGCCCTGAACCCTATTCTCATTCAGAACCGGTCCCGGAACGCCAATACCGATGCCTGTCACCTGTTCCTTCGTCAGATGACGTACATCCACCTTATTCTGTATGGACGCTGCAATATCACTGAGAATAGCAGCGCCCTGATTCTCTGTTCTTGTCGGAATCTCCCATTTCTCCTGAAGCATTCCGTCTACTGTAAATAAACCGATCTTGACAGTGGTACCGCCGAGATCCACACCAAAACAAAATTGATCCATTAGTCTTCCTCACGTTTCTTCTGAAGGTTGCCCGTCACACGGCGATACAATTCATGTGCTGCATTATAACCCATCTGTTTCTGTCTGTGGTTGATGGCTGCTGTTTCTACGATGATAGCCAGATTACGCCCCGGGCGGATTGGAATCGAATGGCAGACAACTTTATTGCCAAGGATTTCTTCATACTGTTCTTCCAGACCCAGTCGGTCATATTCACGCTCACGATCCCACTCTTCCAGTTTGATGATCAAACTGATGCTCTGGCTTTCTTCAACGCTCTGAACACCGTACAGCGTCTTAACATCAATAATACCGATACCGCGCAGTTCAATAAAATATCTTGTGATGTCCGGTGCTGTGCCAATCAGCTCATCGTTATTCGTCTTCTTGATCTCAACAACATCATCGGATACTAGACGATGACCGCGCTTAACCAGTTCCAGCGCTGCCTCACTCTTACCGATACCGCTTTCACCGGTAATCAGAACGCCCTCACCAAACACATCCACTAAAACTCCATGGATGGAAATTCTCGGTGCCAGCTCTATCTTCAGGAAACGGTTCAATTCTGAGAAAAAGGATGATGTGCCGTCATCTGTAGCCAGCACGGGAACCCCGTATTTATTGCCCAGCTCCATAAAAAGCGGACGCGGCTCAAGTCCACGGCAGAAAATCATACATGGGATACCTGCTTTGAAAATCTTCTCTGTCATCTCACGGATATAATCATCATCATGCATCTTCAGATAAGAATACTCTACCTTGCCGATCAGCTGAATGCGGCTGTAGTCAAAATATTCAAAGTAACCCGCAAACTGCAGGGCCGGACGATTGACATCTGTCTGTCTGATCACGATCTTCTTCGTATCCACTTCAGGTGTCAGATTCTTCAAATTAAACTTCTCAATGACTTTGTTCAGTTTTACACTGTAATTTCCTTTGCTGGTATTGTACATTCTATCTCTCCACTCCTGTCCAAATGACCGTCTCTTTTCAATCTTCGCTTCATTTTAACATATCTTTATATTTTCATCAATGAAAATACGCATAAACTGCTCTGGCACTTCCCGCATTCATACTTTCGGCTTTCATCAGTTCTTCCTCATCCGCCTCACGGATTTTCTCTATACTACCGAAATACTTCATCAGTGCCTTTCTTCTGGCCGGTCCGATACCCGGAATCTCATCCAGTACTGAACGTACCTGGGTCTTGCTTCTTAACTGTCTGTGATATTCTATGGCAAAACGATGTGCTTCATCCTGCATTCTTGTAATTAATTTGAACATTTCAGAATGCGTGTCGATGGAAAGTTCCACCTGCTGATAATAAAGGCCTCGTGTCCGATGGTGATCATCCTTGACCATACCACAGACAGGGATCTTCAGATGCAGCTGATTGAGCACTTTTAAAGCCACATTGACCTGCCCTTTGCCACCATCCATCATCAATACATCCGGGAAATCCGAAAACTTTCCTTCTTCCCCGCTCACAGTCTCTTCCAGTCCATGCTGAAAACGCCTTGTCAAAACCTCTTCCATACAGCGGTAATCGTCCTGTCCTTTGACTGTCCGGATTTTGAACTTGCGGTAAGCATTTCGCTTCGGCTTGCCGTTTTCATATACGATCATGGAGCCAACAGTCTCTACACCGCTGATATTGGAAATATCAAAGGCTTCCATCCTTCGGATACCTGCCGGAAGACCGAGCATCTCTGCCAGATCCCGCACAGCACCGGTTGTTCTTGCCTCTTCCAGTCGTATTTTCTCTCTGTCCTTTGTCAGCACGTTTCTCGCATTCTCAGCCGCCAGCTCCACCAGACGCTCTTTCTGTCCGCGCTGCGGCACCACTTCACGCACCTTGTGCCCTTTGCGCCCTGACAGCCATTCCAGAATAACCTCCCTGTCATCTAAGGGATACTGCAGCATTAATGTAGACGGAACGAAAGGGGATGAAGCATAGTACTGCTTGACAAATGCAGTCAGCACCTGGCTTTCCGTATCATTGGCCACACCGGACACATAGAAGTGTTCACGGCCGATCAGGCGGCCATGACGAACAAAAAAGACCTGAACCACAGCCTCATCCTTATCTCTTGCAAAAGCAATGACATCCTTGTCATCCATCTCTGAACTGGTAATCTTCTGTTTCTGATCAATCTGTTTCACGCTGTTTAACAGATCCCTGTATGAAGCTGCCTTTTCAAAATCCATCTTTTTCTGAAGCCGCATACATTTTTATCCGTCAGCATCTGGATGACCGGTTCAAAATTGCCCCCGAGAAAATGCAGCATCTGGCGAACATTTTCATGATACTCTTCCTGAGAAATATAGCCCTGGCATGGTGCCTGACACTGTCCCATATGATAATAAAGGCAAGGCCTGTCATTGCCTGTCTCCTTCGGCAGACTCCGATTGCAGCTGCGGATTTTGTAAATTTTCTGAGACAGGTCGATAATATCCCGGACAGACTGTGAACTTGTATACGGCCCAAAATATTTGGCTTTATCCTTCTTCATGGAACGGACCAACATAATTCTCGGAAAAGCCTCTCCCACCGTCACCTTGATATACGGATAGGTCTTATCATCCTTCAGCATTGTATTGTATTTCGGCCTGTGTTCCTTGATCAGATTACACTCCAGCACAAGGGCTTCCAGTTCCGAATCTGTAATTATATATTCAAATCGAGCCACATGGCTGACCATCTGACGAATCTTCGGTGTATGATTTCTGCTGCTCTGAAAATACTGCCGAACACGATTCTTCAGGATGATGGCCTTGCCCACATAGATAATATCATCATGGACATCATGCATAATGTAGACGCCCGGTTTTGCCGGCAGCTTTTTCAATTCTTCCTGAATATCAAACATTGTTTTCTTCCTCCACACAAAGTATTGACAACACGAATTTATATATTTCATGTAAAAAGGCTGCTGCTTAACACAAACATGTTTTCTCTGTCTGTATTTTGCAGCAACCCTTTTATACTACTATTACTGATATTGATTGCTTAATCTTCTGCTTTTGTCTCTAAGGAGACGTTGATATCGGATTCTGATGATGCCCCATTGTCTGTTTTTTCTTCAATTAAAGCCGGTTCATCCTGTCCATCCGGTTGAGAATCATTCTTTGCCGGATTTGAAACATTTGCTTCTGCCTGCTCGGTTTCCGAATCCGGGATGCCTTTAACTTCACGGAAAATCTTCATAAATTCCTTGCCGGTGATTGTCTCACGCTCAATCAGGAACGCTGCAATTTTGTCCAAGCAATCTCTGTTGTCAGCCAGAAGCGCCAGCGCCTGATCATAAGCAGCCTTCAGGATCTTCATGACTTCCTGATCGATCTCCGCTGCTGTGGCTTCGCCGCAGTTAAGGGTCGCACGTCCTCCCAGATACTGATCTTCAACAGTTGTCAGACCAATCAGGCCGAATTTCTCGGACATACCATACTGGGTGATCATGGCGCGTGCCAGCTTCGTTGCCTGCTCGATATCATTGGATGCACCTGTTGTCACACTGTCAAATACAATGCTCTCTGCCGCACGACCTGCCAGCATTGTCACCAGTTCCTCACGAATCTGCTTCTCAGACATCAGATATTTTTCTTCCTCCGGTACCTGCATCACATATCCCAATGCACCCATTGTACGCGGGATGATCGTGATTTTCTGTACCGGCTCTGTGTTCTTCTGAAGGGCAGCCACCAGTGCATGTCCGACTTCATGATAAGAAACAATTCTGCGTTCTTCGGCACTGAGTACACGGTCCTTTTTGGCCTTGCCGGCAATAACCACTTCCACGGATTCAAAAAGATCCGACTGAGATACTGCATTACGTCCATTACGAACAGCCAACAGTGCTGCTTCATTGATAATATTGGCCAGATCAGAGCCAACGGCTCCGCTTGTTGCCAATGCAATCTCCTTTAAAATCAACGGTTTCATCCATACAGACATTCTTCGCATGCACCTTCAGAACATCAATACGCCCTTTGAGATCCGGACGCTCTACGATAATACGGCGGTCAAACGTCCGGTCTGAGAAGTGCCTTATCAAGGATCTCCGGGCGGTTCGTTGCCGCAAGAATGATAATTCCCTTGGATGAATCAAACCATCCATCTCTGCCAGCAACTGGTTCAATGTCTGCTCACGTTCATCATTGCCGCCGAATCTGGAGTCACGGCTCTTGCCGATGGCATCCAGCTCATCGATGAAAATAATACAAGGTGCATTCTGCTGTGCCTGCTTAAACAGATCTCTGACTCTGGAAGCACCTACACCGACAAACATCTCAACAAATCCGAACCTGATAGCTGAAAAACGGTACACCGGCCTCGCCTGCCACCGCTTTGGCCAGCAATGTCTTACCTGTTCCCGGAGGTCCCACAAGCAGCGCGCCCTTTGGCAGCTTCGCACCGATCTTCGTATATTTCTCCGGATTATGAAGAAAATCCACAATCTCTCTCAGAGATTCCTTGGATTCTTCCTGACCTGCCACATCCTGGAATGTAACACCTGTCTTGTCCTGCACATAAAGCTTGGCGTTGCTCTTGCCGACGCCCATCACACCACCGCCGCCTTTGAATGCAAAACGGTAGAAGATCATCATCACTGCAACCATCAGTACCGTCGGCAATACAAAGGACAAAATGCTGCTCATCACATACGTTGTCGTATCAATGACCTTACGTGAATAGGTAACACCTGCATTGTCCAGTTCCTCATAGAGACGTTCATCCTGAACATTGCCTGTATAATACTTGACATTCTTCTGGTTCTTCACCTCATAATAAATGCGGTCCGAATCCAGTTCCACCTTCGTCACCTTTCCATCCTTGACATCCTGCATAAATTCTGTATATGTCACTTCCTTCTGGGAAGCGGATGCAATCTTGCCGGACAGCATCTGGGCAATAATCATCACTGCAATTGCAAGAACAACCATGACAAGAAGACTCTTCTTGTTCATGTCATCCTTCTTATTATTGCCGCCTTCCGGATCCTGATCCGGACGATTGTTGTTCATTTTCTGATTATCCATATATCCTCCTGCCTATAGGCTTATTCATATCCTATGTATTTCCCGCCCTGTTTCACGGGATGCACTTCTATATTATAAGTAAATATTCAAATCAAATCAATAGTAAACAAAACTTTTAACAAATTCTTTACTTTTTCCGCAGCTTTGCCATGGTGAAATTTTACAGTTTCTTCCAGTTAAATTTTTTTCAAAAATTTGTAGATTCTTAAGGAAAGGTGCGCTATAATATCTTAGTTATTTATTGTCTGTATTTTTCAGATTGTAAACTTTATATTTTATTTTTCATATATTAAGGAGGCTCATTATGGCAGTAAAATACGTATTTGTCACAGGTGGTGTCGTATCCGGTTTAGGTAAGGGTATCACAGCCGCTTCTCTCGGAAGACTTCTGAAATCCCGCGGTTACTTTGTCACCATGCAGAAATTCGATCCATACCTGAATATTGACCCTGGTACAATGAATCCATATCAGCACGGAGAAGTTTTCGTCACTGATGATGGTACCGAAACAGACCTGGATCTCGGACATTATGAACGTTTTATCGACTGTTCCCTCAACAGCCGCTCCAACGTAACAAGCGGCAAGGTTTATTGGGATGTCCTTTCCGGCGAACGACGTGGTGATTACGGCGGCAGTACTGTTCAGGTTATTCCTCATATCACCAATGCCATTAAGAGCCGTTTTTATCGGAACCCTACTTCCCGTGAAACTGAAATCGCTATCATTGAAGTTGGCGGTACTGTCGGAGATATCGAAAGTCAGCCATTTCTGGAATCTATCCGTCAGTTCCAGCATGAAATCGGCCGCGAGAACTGCATGCTGATTCATGTTACCCTGATTCCATATATCAAATCCTCCGGTGAAATGAAAACAAAACCGACACAGAATACTGTCAAGGATCTTCAGGCTCTCGGCCTTCAGCCGGATGTCATTGTCTGCCGTTCCGAACTGCCTCTGGATGACGGTATCAAAGACAAGATTTCTCTTTTCTGCAACGTGGATGTTCACAATGTTATCAAGAATCTGGATGTGGATGTACTTTATGAAGCACCTCTGGCTCTCGAAAAAGAGAAACTGGCACAGGTTGTCTGCAAACGTCTCGGTATTGACTGTCCTGAACCGGATCTTGATGACTGGAAAGCAATGATCCATGCATGGAAGAACCCTACAAGAAAAGTACGCATCGCCCTGGTCGGCAAGTATATCCAGCTGCATGATGCCTACATCAGTGTTGTTGAATCCCTGAAGCATGCTGCATGTGCCAACGGCGCAGAAGTAGAGATCCAGTGGGTAGATTCCGAGCTGGTAAGTTCATTCAATGTTGCCGATATTCTCAAAGACGCCGATGGTATTCTCGTTCCCGGCGGTTTTGGTGACAGAGGTATCGAAGGCAAGATCACTGCTATTGAATACGCCCGTACACACAATGTACCATTCCTTGGTCTCTGCCTTGGTATGCAGATGGCAATCGTTGAGTTTGCCCGCCATGTACTGGGTTATACAGATGCACACAGTTCCGAGCTGAATCCAAACACAACACATCCGGTCATCCATATTATGCCTGATCAGCACAATGTAACGGATCTCGGCGGTACCCTTCGTCTCGGTGCATACAAATGCGTCCTTGATGAAAACTCCAAAGCCTATGCGCTTTACGGTGAAAAAGTCATCGAAGAACGTCACAGACATCGTTATGAAGTCAACAATGAATACCGTAATGTTCTCACAGAAAACGGTATGCAGCTCTGTGGTATTTCCCCGGATGGCCGTATCGTTGAAATGATTGAATTAAAGAATCATCCATGGTTTATTGCCACTCAGGCACATCCGGAATTCAAATCCCGTCCGAATAAGCCGCATCCGCTGTTCAAGGGCTTTATTGAAGCCGCTCTGAAGTATGAAGACATCCTTCAGGCCGAAACTGAAGCTGAAGCTGAATCACCTGCTGATGCTGAATAAGTAACTGAATAACTAAGGACCTTTGAGTAGGAACCGTCTATAGACAGTCCCTATCCCAAAGGTCCCTTTTCTGTCATATCTATTCACATTTCCACAAAAGGCATACGGCATCCAACTAATGCTGCATCAGAAGCTCTCTTTGATCTCACCAATTGCCGTCAAAATACCGCCAACAAAAATAGCCATATCTCCAAGATTGAAGATAATTCGCTCCAATCGCTTCGATCCAATGCTGATTCTGAAATAGTCTGTAACTTCTTTCTTCATTATCCGATCATACGCATTACTGGCTGCACCGCCAAGCAATAGAGCCAGACCGAGTCTGATCAATACAGACTTTTTCTTATAAAGTGATCCCATCAATCCGCCGGCCAACACACCAATACCGATAATTGTCACACCCATCAGCATCTTTGGCTTGTCTTTCATCCATCCAAGCATTGCCCCCGGATTATGAAAACGCGTAATGATAATATGCCCGCCGACCACCGGTTCATGGCAATTTTCCTCTTTGTGCGTATCAATATAGTGCTTAACAATCAGATCGCCCGCACATACAGCAGCTGCAATCAAAATCCACAGCATTCAGCATCACTCCCATCATTAATAAGCAATGACCTCATGTCCATCTTCTGTGACAAGAACCTGGATCTCCCACTGAGCTGAAGGCTTTTTATCATTGGTATAAACTGTCCAACCGTTTTTCTTGTCCACACTGATCTTATGCGTACCCATATTGACCATCGGTTCAATGGTAAACATCATACCCGGTGCCATCACCATCTGTGTGCCCTTTTTATAAATATAGCCAACCCATGGATCTTCATGAAATTCCAGGCCCACACCGTGTCCGCCGATATTCCTTACAACCTGATAGCCATTGGCCACTGCATGATCATAAACAGCCTGACTCATATCGCCCAAAAAACCCCACGGCTTCACCTGCTCAAGTCCCAGCTCGACACACTCCTTAACTACCTGAACCAGTTTTCTCTTCTCGTCAGAAACATTGCCGATGCAGAACATTCTGGATGAATCAGAATAATATCCCTTGTAAATTGTTGACACATCTACATTGATGATATCGCCGTCTTTGAGAACCACCTTCGGAGAAGGAATGCCATGGCACACTTCTTCATTGATGGATGTGCACACACTCTTTGGGAAACCCTCATAATTCAGAGGTGCCGGAATACCGCCCATTTTCGTTGCTGTGTCATAGACAATCTTGTCAATCTCCTCTGTTGTCATGCCTTCCTTAATCTTAGAAGCTACTTCATCCAGAACCGCGATGTTAATCTTTGCACTCTCCTTGATACCGGCAATCTGTTCCGGTGTCTTGATCAGAGAATGATCCGGCACAATATGCCCCTGTGATCTCAACTCCTCAATCTTCTCATCAAAACTCTGATGGCAGTTTTTGTACTTTTTCATACTTCCGCACCAACACGGATCATTTCTTCCAAATTTTTACATGCATGTTTCTTATCTTCTTTCCTAATAAATTATATCCTGATTCGAACCTTTGGTGCTTGACGCTGCATACGCAGCTATCATGATCGCCATTCGCCGTTCGCGATGAACAAGCATTGCTTGCTCCCGCTCACTAACGCTCATTATATCATATTTTGTTCTGCAATGTATACTGGTTTCCTTTTATGAGAAATATATGCTATAATAAAAGAAAACAATCTGGAGGTTGATTATGAACGAAATAGATTTTATCTTAGAACAGTTAAAAGATCTGACTGCCATCGATAGTCCTACCGGCTTTACGGAATATGCAGCTGAACACGTCATGAATGTCTACAAGAAAATGGGCTATGCACCGGTACAAACAGCTAAAGGCGGTATCTTCATCGATCTGGGCGGCAAGAACGAAGAGGATGCCATTCTCCTGACCGCCCACATGGATACCCTTGGTGCAATGGTTCACACCGTCAAAAGTAACGGCCGTCTGAAGCTGACGCCTCTTGGCGGATTGAATCCCAACAATACAGAGGGTGAAAATTGCCGTATCTATACCCGCAGCGGCAGAATCTATGATGGTACTTTCCAGCTGATCGATGCCTCTATCCATGTCAACGGCGAATACAATGATACAAAGCGATCCTTCGATACAATGGAAGTTGTCCTGGATGAGGATGTCTACAACAAAGAAGGCGTTGAAGCCCTTGGCATCCGAACCGGTGATATTGTCTGCTTCGATCCGCGAACACGTATTACCGATTCCGGCTATATCAAGAGTCGTTTTCTTGATGATAAGCTGAGTGTTGCCATTCTCATGGGATATGCCAACTATCTTCAGGAACAGGACATCGTCCCTGAGCGCCGTATTTACCAGCACATTTCTGTTTTTGAAGAAGTCGGCCACGGCTGCTCTTACCTGCCGGCACCTGTCAGTGAAGTACTGGCTGTCGATATGGGCTGTGTAGGTGAAGGCCTCAACTGTACGGAACGTCAGGTATCCATCTGTGCCAAAGACAGCCACGGTCCGTACCACTACGCAACCGTATCTGCACTGGTGGCCGCAGCAGAAGAACAGGGCATTGACTTTGCGATTGATATCTATCCTCATTACGGTTCAGACGCAGACGCTGCCCTTGACGCAGGCTATGATATCCGCCATGCCCTGATCGGTGCGGGTGTCTATGCTTCCCATGGTTATGAACGTTCACACATTGAAGGTGTGCGCAATACTTTTGAATTATTAAAAGCGTATCTGGACTAATTCCCATCGCCGATATCGGTTGTTGACAAAACCGGACAATAGCTGTCAATCGACAGCTATTGTCCGGTTTTATATTTTTCTTTCTGCATATATCTCAATCCTGCATACAAAGCGTACATCTCCAGGACCTCTATGCGTTACTGACCTAGTTCCATAATTTTAATCAGCCTGCTTGTCCCGAGTCTTGATGCACCAAGCTCAAGGAAATGCTTTGCATCCTCAAAACTGCCAATACCGCCGGCTGCCTTGATCCTGACATTTTCTCCAACATGTGCGGCAAAGAGTGCCACATCCTCAAAA
>ENA-OPZZ01001944-OPZZ01001944.1-human-gut-metagenome-genome-assembly--contig:-NODE-1944-length-11334-cov-3.221915_pt1 | contig 11334 bp, 11 predicted proteins | sample MGYA00242487_ERZ504511 | MGnify/ENA primary metagenome ERZ504511 (study PRJEB26092, sample SAMD00036241) | human gut metagenome | host: Homo sapiens | study: EMG produced TPA metagenomics assembly of... | reverse complement strand
GTACTGGAATCGATAGCTACTTCTCCGTTTTCATCGGTGGTTCCGATCAGTGTCTCGCCGTCATAAATATCTGCTCCTGCTATTGTCGCTGCCTCTGCATCGGTTGCTTGTACAGCGGTTCCGTTCAGTGTCAGGATGATGCTGTCTCCCCGTGTCACTTCCCCGTTTTCCGGTGTCAGCCGTGCATAAAGCATACCGCTCCATCCGGAGTTGTAGAACAGGTCGATCTTATCATCGGCATTCACCAGCGTGTTCGCCGGGTCACTGCACTCGATACCATTGACCTTGCATATCCACCCTGCTTTCTTTCCATTGCTTTCGGTAATGGAATTGTCCACAAGAATGAATTTGCCACGGTAGCACTCGAAGTCCATTCCGCTTGCTTTCGCTGCATCCAGAAGTGCATGCAGGACGGTATAACCTCCGTGGTTGTACTGTACATAACGATTTGCTGCCAGATCCTCTGCTGTCTGCTGGATCTCAACATCCCTTGTCGGGCAGAATACAGTACTCTGGCCTGCAAGCTGTACGGATACCGTTCCACTCTGTTCCGGTACCGGATCCAGATCCATTACTTTGATTACTTTGTTTGGCTCTTCGTCGGTCACTTCAAAGTTGTCTGTTTTGGTCAGATAACCGCTCATGGATACATGGTAGGTATAAGTTCCGTTTTCCAGTGTGTAAGTTCCGTCTTCGTTCGCCTTCATGACTTTGTTTCCCTGCATAACCAGCACGGATGCTCCGTCCGGGATCTCGAATGTGGTCTGTTTTGCAGCTGAACGACGGATTATATCAATCGTATAAGTACGAGGCAAACAATTCTTTTTTCCATTTTTAGCTGTATATACAATTGTCAATTGATTTTGTCCTTCTTTTAACGGAATTTCATCGCCAATCTCATATACATTCTCATCTCCATCCAATGTAATAGAACATGCGGTTCCACGATTTGCTGTTATTTCTTCTGCTGACAAATAAATTTTATCTGTTTCATTTGGAACTTCTGTTGAGAAATGGTTTTCAGTTGCTATAAAACCATACCCCATATCCTGTACAACAGTATTTCCATTTGCATCAGTATATTGATAGTCATCTGCTTCTAATATTCCATCAAATCGTCCTAATTTTCCACTTCCGTCCGCTGCATGAATTGTGAGATCACCTAATGGTATTTGTGTTTTCAATGGTGCTGTCGCATTGTATATCATCCGCGAATACACTTTAGGATAGCCTTCATCTGGCACAGCAATAATCTCCATATTAACATAATTATCACTTTTTAGAATAAGAGCTTCTAAAACAGATTGGGTTGTTATTTCATAGCTTTTTCCTCCATATGAATCAGTTGTTTGAGTAATCTCTGCATTTTCTAATTCTATAATCTTTGAATTATCTATGTCATCGGCTGTCCAATATTTTAAATACAATTTAGTATTATCTTTTAGAGCTGCTGCGCCAACATTAATTGTAGTAAGTGCATTCATTTGCGAGAAAAATGCTGTTGTTGCTCCGTTTTGAGGAATATCTCTTTTTACACTGTATAAATCTTTAGATTTTATTACCATAGGTTTTGGTTTGTTTTTTGCCTGACAACCAATTCCTAATCCTTTTAATGTTCCAGAATTACGTTTTTCTACTTCTTCTGACTCATCATTATTTTCCACATCAAACGTAAATTCTGGAATATAAGCCAATTTACCATAATCTAAATTAGGATTATTTCCACCCGACCATCCATAACCTGGCATTGAGTTTCTCGTAAGATTCTTATGAGCATCTCCTGTTGCTCCCCATCCAGCAACGGAAAGATATCCTCCAGAAACCTGAACAGTTCCTTCATCTTCCTCTGTTAACCGAATAAGATAACTTGTACTGCCGCCTCCCATGTACTGTCCAAAACTCATTTCCTTATCTACATCGTTTTCCTTATAATGAAAAGTGATTCCGCTCGGATTATAGATTGCACCCATTTTAAATACAGGAGGAATTAATCGTTTCATTGTTATCTTTGCAGTATCGTTACAAGCCAGTTTTTGTCCAGGATTATACACATTATCAATTTGTACATCCATTCCTCTTGCACAAATCACATGATACGCTACTGCATCACCAGCTTTTATTTCAACAATGCTCTTTCCTTCTACCAGAGATATGGTATATGTACCATCTGCATTTGGTTTATACGTCTGCCAAGCTGTTTTATCATTCAACCAGTCGCTTGGATTTTGTGTGAGTTTTCCATTCTCTGCCATAATCGGTGCATGAACCCGAACAGATGTGATTTTCGTATCATCCCCACCAGTTGTTGCTGTTGGTTGAAATGTATACTCTGCTGCATTCTCTACAGAAACTGTGGTTCCATCTTCCATTGTTTGATTGCGAAGATAATAAATGGTTTTTCCTTCTGTAATTTCAATATTACTATTTATTGTTGTTGCAGTTCCTGTTGCATTTGCATCTGTAACATGAACAACCGCAATTCCTGTAAGTTCAGGCCATAATGCACTCCATAAGTATGTCGGATCATCTGTGTCATTTGGAGCCTCCATTGCATCGTACCAAAACGCAACGAGTGCGGTTCCTGTTCCATTTGCTTTAATTCTTCCAAACTGTCCGATTTTATCATCTTCTGTAATATCCACAGAAACGATTGAATCACTGCCACCAACTACTGCATAATGCCACTCGGGATCACTATGCTCATTAGATGCACCGTTTGATATCGCCTGCCATGCACGTAATGGTACTAAATCAAAGTACTCACCTACCTTCAAATCAATTTCACTGCTTTGAGGTAAATTATTTAGCATACTTGCGTAATACGTTCCAGTTCCTTCATTTACCTGATTTGAATTATCTAGCAATTCATCCATTGTAAATTCTGTTTTATCTGTATTCCATTCCCCCTTCATCCCATATCGGGTAACTTTTCCTTCCTGTCGTACTAAAATTCCTGAATTTCCACTTTTTAAATAATATGTCGGGATTTTATAATATTTATATTTAGCGTCGGACTGGTATGGCTTATATGTTTGCCAGTTTTTTGCAGTATAAAATTTAAGCTCCCAATACGTTAAAACTTCAGCGTCTTTCGGCACTTTTACTATTGAATACTTATTATTAATAAGTGGAATATATCCACTATCCGATAAATTTAAAGAACTAAAAGAAAGGCTTTCGGTATAAACATAAAAATGACCTTCTGTATTCAAATATTCATTTGTGTCATTCGGCTCAAATGTAAAAATTATAATAAGAATCTCCATCTTGTTGAGGTATTAAATATGTATAAATGTCATCTTTTTCATGCACATACTCGTATGTTTTAGTTTCATCATATATATGTAGTCTACCCAAATCCTCCAAATACAAAAATTCACTTCCTATTTGTGTTCTTGGGGATACAGTTTTGAAATTGACTCTTGACAATTTAACTTCTGAAGTTGTTTTTGTTACATAAAAAAAGCCCTCTGCACCATTGTTGCTTTCATACTTGTATGTGCCGGGGACTACCATAAATTGATGATTTTCTGAATTTGTTGGAATAACTTCTTTTCCGTCAAATGAATAAATTTTAATATTTTTATTTGCTCCAGAAAGTTTAAATTCAACATTTTCCTCCGCTCGTACATGAAACGGAATTACAAATAAACATAGTAGGCATATTATTAAGCCAAATAAGGATTTACCTATATTTATTTTTCTCATAGCAGACTCCCTTTAGTTATCCTGTATTCGGGCGTTTTGCCCGAATACAGGATATTTCTTAATTAAACAGTTCCATTCTGATACATATCCAAAACATATGCAAAATATTCATTTGCTTCTTTTTCTGTTCCAAATGCCCAAACAACTTTGTCTCCATTTTCCACTGGAACTACAGATGCACTCATCACACTACTTCCCTGAACAAAGTCAGCATCTGCACCATTTCCATGGATTACACAATACTGCCATCCATAATAAACAGTCCAATCTTCATTAGTATAACCTTCCAGTTTATTTCCATTTACATCCGATACTGTCTGAACGTATCCATTTGCCTGAGTAAAAGAAATCACACCATTTGTTTCCATAAGACTATACAAAGCATCTCCAGCAGTAGGATATGTCTGCGCGCAACCACTTGCTAATGTATCGCCTACACAGCTCTTACTGTACGGGTTTGCAGTATTTCCCTCTGCTTTTGCTACAGTAAGATTAGTAGCATAATCATTCATGCCTGTACCATCATGTAAATCTACGAGTTCTACAGTAACTCTTGTTGCATCTGCGACATCAGTCTTACTTTCTGCATATACAGTTAAATCTACATATGCATTTGAATTATCTTTGTTATATGCATGAATGCTTGCCGGACCATATTCGTTATTTGCACCTGTTACAGTCAGTTTGCTTGCATAAGTATCTCCAGTTTGTTCACTGCCAACTTTTACAGAAGCAATTTTATCTTCTCCAGCATTAAAGTTATATCCCAGTTTGTTCACTGCATCATTTGCAGTATCAAAACCAGTATAAGAATAATGGCTATTCGCCGGTCCTACTTTTAATGTTACTTCTTCTCCTGATTTAATAGGTACGGAAAATGCGGTATCATATGTAGTGAAATTAAAATCACTTGTTGCCGCACCTACCGGTAATGCCATTGACAGTGTCAGTGCTCCAGCCATTGCGACTGATGCAATTTTCTTGAAAAGATTCTTTTTCGCCATAATATTATGACCTCCTTCTTGTATGTGCTCCCTCTTGTTAAGCCAACACAGCGTTGGGAGGTTTACCGCTGTATGACTGTAAAGTTTTATTTTTTTAACAATTTTCTATTTTGTTATAAAAATAAAAAAGCCCGTACAACAGAAGTCGTCATACGAACTAATATCTCACTTTCGAACAAGAGGTGATTTTTACTTATACCACAACAGACAACAGAAGATAGCATCTTCCGCCCGTTTACTCGTCCAATTCGTTTCGGCCTCCGAATTATCCTGATGTTAAAGCAGCATTTTTTGCGATCGTCTTCTGGACTCAGGACATCTTAGCCTACTTGATGTGCCTTACCAAATAATAATACTCAGTGGCATATAACATCTTTCGTTGTCCTTACAGCAGGGTGAAACTGTCCCGATTCTAACCGGCTTCCGTTTTCGCATGCTCTCATTTAACACGTCGTATTAAAATTTTGAAAATCCTGTTCATAATATCTATAGGATCATTGCACGGTAGTCTTAGATTCTTCTTTTCTAAGACATCTTTACAACCCTAATATTAATCATTGTTCACAGATTTGTCAATCTTTTTCGGCGTTTTCTTAAAAATAGCTGGTTCTTCCGAACGATTTTTTATGCATTTTAATCATTCCATACATTTTCTGCTCATCGATCGCCGTCAGGAAAGTTGTCAAAATTCTGTAGTCAGGAGGCTGCTTATGAGAACTGTCAAAACATCTACAAACGCAGAGATGGGCGCTGGGAGGCGCGTGTCCCACTCGGAAAAAAGGCAGATGGTCGTCCATATTTTAAATATCTGTACGCTTCAACTTACCGGGAGGTATTACTTCAGAAGAATAATTACGAAAAGACGATTTCGTTAAAAAATACACAAGTTATTTCCACCGCATTATTTTCCGATGCTGCATACAACTGGCTGCTGAATTCTGTCAGACGTTGGAAACCATCTACCTATATTAAATATAAGAACTGTCTGGAAAAATACATTCTTCCCAAGTGGGAAAAACTCTATGTACGTGACATTCAGCAAGGCACTTATGATCGGTTAATGGAAGTTCTTCAACAGGAGCTTTCCGGCGGTTCTATCCGGACAATCAATACGATCATCAGCGGGATTTTGAAATACACATTAAATTATCTTCCTGTCAAATGTACAGGAACGGTTTCTGATCACGCAAAGAGACCTTTGGATATTCTTTCTGATGGGGAGTCCTGCAGGCTGCTTGCTTATCTGGAAGCCAACAACGATTTGATCTCTATTGGTATCCGGCTGACTTTGTTCAGCGGGATTCGTCTGGGGGAACTTTGTGCACTGACCTGGGCGGATATTGATCTGGAAGAACAGGTGCTTCATATCCGGCACACATTACAGCGCATCCAGAATCAGAACCCTCTGCCTGGGGATTCCAAAACAGTGTTGCATATCGGTTCACCCAAAAACAAACGCGAACGATCGATTCCTTTGCACCCGCAGATAATCCCAGTTCTTGCAAAATATAAAAGCAGTTATCTATCCTCTTACTATCTGCTGTCCGGAGCACTGTCTCCTGTGGAACCGAGGAGAATGACGAGACATTTTAAAAAATTTTAAAGACCTGTGGTATCCGGGATCTGCATTTTCATACGCTCCGTCATACATTTGCGACACGCTGCGTGGAATCGGGTATGCAGATTAAAGCACTCAGCGAGATGCTGGGACACTCTACGGTCAAGATCACCATGGATCGGTACGTGCATCTGTCCATGAGTTTTAAACAAAGCCAGATCACCATCCTCCAGTTCCCGGATTCGGAATCGAAAACCCGTCAAAATCTCAGTCAGACAGAGCGGAAAGTGCTGGAAAATGAGGAAGATATGGATGACTTGTCTTAGAAAAGAAGATTCTAAGACATCTTTTTTATTAATATATGCGATAGGATTTTATTTAGAACAAAAAAACAGGATATATGAAAAAAATTTGCATTTTCATATATCCTTATTTTTTCGTAATTTCCACCTCCATGTTCTCTGCCATATTTTCAGTTTCTATGTAAGCTTGATAAAATTCCCTATTTTGTAAACATGCTATAACATCCGTATGCTTCTTGAAATCAATCCCACCTTTTATAAGAACCGCACACCTTCAGATAACATGGAATAATTGTTCTATATTAGAACAAATTGTTCCTTCTGGTTGATTTCATATGGCGTCCAACTACGCTATAATGATACCATAAAGTATAGGAGGTAATAAGAAAATGAAAATGAAATTAGCAAGGAACTTATCAAATTATAGAAGGCAAAAAGGGATTACTCAGGAAACCATGGCAGAACGCTGTGGTATATCACGCAGTGCTTATGCAAAGTGGGAAAATGGTTCAACTACTCCCGATATTTATCATATCGAAACGATCGCAGATATCTTTGATATCACTATTGATGAATTAGTACATGGCAATTCGGATCCTGTTTCCGAAAACAGCCTTTCGGAACTTTGTGACATGTTGGGCGAATTAAAAACTATATGTTTAAAACTAGCAGAAAACGCATCCCTAAATTCCAGAGATTTGTATTCCGATTATATTTCAGGAACTCATATGGAAAAGTTTGATACGATTCCTACAGATATTTATGTATCGCTTGGAAGTGAAGAAGCTGCAAAAGGAAATTACGATATCGCTTTGCAGTATCTTGAAGAAGCTATTTTACGCGGGGATATCGCTGCCATTGACACTATGCTCGTTGTTTATCAGGAAATGTTGGATATCATTTCCGATCCGGATTCTTCTATCTATTGGGATTACCGTCTGAAATTTGCACGAAAAATGCAACAATGTGGGAAAATCATGGAACATGAGATACAAAAAAGTATATATTAATATAGAAGAAATTTTTTCTGTCCGATATATCCCTGTGCTGTTTTCATGGGGATATATCGGACATCTGTTTTATTTTTATGTTTCTGTATGATAATACCATAACTCAAAATCAGTAAAACAGCAGCGCCACTCCAGGCACAGATCTCCGCATAGAAGATTCCGTTTTCTCCAATAAATTTTGGTAATATCAGTGCCACACCAACTCTCATGCAAAACTCAGCAATTCCACTGACAAGAGGAATCCAGGTATTTCCCAGTCCCTGGATTGCAGGTCGGTACACATACAAAAGATATAAGACCCATAGACCAGCCAGTCAGCAGCTCCCACTGCTGCCAGTGCTTCCACACCGATCACCCTGCCTACGATCATCGTATCTGCTATAGTATAAAGCTGCTGGAAAATGTTCCCAAGCATCAACGGTATTGCAAATGTAAGAATCAGCTTTCCGGGCGATCCACTGGTCATATTTTTTTACCCAGGATCTATGATTCCTCCTACGAATGTTTATCTTATTCAATTCCTTTTTTCCAGATCCTTATAGAGTTTTTTTCGGTAATCACTGGGGGATAACCGGTATTTTTCTTTAAACACCCGGTTAAAGGTTCTCTGGCTGTCAAAGCCACTGTTCAGGCAAATGGTTGTAATGGGATCACTTATATTTTCCAATCTCTGTTTCGCATAACCCAGCCTTGCATCGTTAAGATACTGGTTAAAATTTCTGTGAAAGGTTTTGGAAAACACCCTGGATAATACATATTTGCTCACCCCAAGATCCTTTGCCATATCTTCCAGCAAGAAAGATTTTTGGAGATTTGCAGAAATGTAGGCGACCGTCTGATAAATCAGATCGTTGCTTCCTATCTCACTTATTTCTGTCAGTGTAAGAAGCGGAATACATCTGGCAAGGATGATCTGCAGGTAGGCCTGTACGATCCAAAGATCTTTCGGTGCTGTTCCTTTCATACTCCGGATAGCCTGGTAGATTTCAGCTGGTAGTTCCCCGGATCGGATGACCGGACATACCGGGGCTTTTCTTTTTAATAATTCTTCAAACATCTCCATGATCCGTATCGGAGCATTAATATACAGCACTTCATTGTTTTTTTCTGAAAACACCTGATAATGGTGTATCACATCTGGAAAAACCAGGCCGATATCTCCCTCTTCCATATGATAGAGTTCCAGTCCAACCCCAAGTTCCAGACTGCCTTTTATTACATACACGAGTTCCATTGCCTGATGGAGATGGGGCGGCTGGTGCTTCGCCTTGCGCTGTACCGCGATAATCTCTTCTTTTGTATCTTCGTAAATCAGGTGCATCCCAACAACATCCTCCTTTGCAATATTTGTCTATATATTCCCTTTTTCTGGCAGGCATCCTTGGTCTTTTTCGATTATACTGATCGAATCTTCAAAAAAAGGAGGTGCATAGAATGAAAAAATGGAAAATATATCTTACTGATATATTTCATACTGTTTAGTTTTTCTGTCTGTTGTTCCGGTGTATTAAAGCAAAAAAGCCTGCCAACATACGATGTAGTAGTCACTACACAATATGCCAGCAGGCAATCAATCACCTATGCCCTTTTCTTTCCATCCAACTCTTTTACTTCCTCAACGGTAAGTTTCGTAGCCTGAGCAATCTCCTCGCAGGTCAGTTTTCCGATCAGAAGCAAACTCTTAGCTGTTTCAAGAGAAGTTTTTCTTGCCGTTTCATTTCTCATCTCTTCTATAGCTTTGCACACAACTGTCACTCCTCATTTTTATCCGGTCGAATATTTTTCAGTATTCCTTTTTTAAATAGCTGCAAATTGCATTCAGCATTTCTAATGCATGCTGATATTGTTCTTCTGCATCTTCTCTTGACACAATAAAAAAATCACTGTAATCACAGTTGTTTCTAATTTGAAAAGCTGCCTGTAGATATTTAGAATATTTTTTATCAAATTCTCCTGTTTTTATATATTATTTCTGAAAGTACGCTATGACACCTGCGTGTTTCTTGAAATCAATCCCATCTTTCGCAAGAACCGCACGAACTCCGGTAAAAATAGAATAATATGATCTGCCTATGGAATCTTTATAATGTCCTGCATCCAGCAGTATCTTTGACGATTCCAGTTTTTCCCGTGCATTCTCTATCCGATAAGTTACCAGATCATCCAATTTTTCTTCCCTCCTTTACAATATTTCTATAATAAGGAAGTTTTTCCTTGTATTGTTCAAATTCGTCATATGGAATCACCGTAGGAGATACGATAACATCATATGCAAGACCAACTTCTGTGGAAAAATCCCACATTTTCTTTAATTTTTTTTGAAGTTCCACACGATTTCCTCTTACTATAGCTGTAATATCTATATCCGAATCATCGGAGTAATCTCCGCGTGCATAAGATCCGTATAAGATAATTGTATCAATACTGTCTCCGTAAACAGAACGATAGTAATTAACCATTTCTTCTTCTATCGCTTCTAGTTGGCTTTTTGTACACATGGCATCTGGCCTCCTTTCCCAACGTAGATTATATAACTGCTTTTAACATTTTACCCTATTTATTATGCCATCTACAACTCTTATTTTTATATCGAGGTTTTTCTCCATTCACATTGCTAGGCAGACAGAAATTGAATCTTCCGAAAATATTCGAATTTTCCTGCTTATGGCTAAATTGGCGAATATATCTCGATTTCAAAATAAACCCCAAAAATCTTTCAAAATATTTCTTTTGAACACTTTTCGATGTTTCAATCATATTAGAACAGTTTATGAACTCTAATTCTGTATACTATATACAGTACCTATATTCTATTCCACATCAACTGTATACACTCTATATACAGACTATCTTGTTACACCAGTTTACGGCTTACCAATGCACAGGTGCTCCTGGAAACAACAACGTATTCGATCAATGAGATTGCTTCGATCGTCGGGTATCCGAACCCGCTGTATTTCAGCCGGGTGTTCCATAAGCAGAAAGGGTGTTCGCCATCGGAATATCGGTCGCGGAATTGTTAAAGAGGGTCTGGCATTACGCCAGGCCCTCTTCGCCTTTTAAAATTCTTTCAGTTTCTGATAAGCAGGATTAAAATAATGTTTACATTTGTCTGCCACTTTATCAGGGCGGATATTTTTCAACATCCTTTGACCATGTAATTTTTTTGAATAATGTAGTCTTCTCGAATGTACGATTTGATCTACATAGTTCTGATTGACTTTTGGCAATTGTTTAATTTCTTCTTTTACATCTGTTTGAATGGCTTCGATAATCTGATCGCTGATTTTTATATACTTGCCATCGAAAAATCCATATTTTTCCAGATCATCTTTATATTCTTTAAGAATATTATTATCAATATGCTTTTTCAGGTGATACACAAAAAGTTTTCTTGCATTAACCTCTACATCATCTACGATACCACTGTCACAATATATGTAATTATATCCATTTTCCCAGTCAGCAATAAACCAGCACTCCGCTTCCGGCGATGCATACATAATAAAAACCGGAAGATCTTTTCCCAGCCGTGCATGAACTTCGCAAATAATCTTCTGATGATATTCATCACCGTGACCGGACTTTCACCGGCAAGTGTGGTCCAGCTTCGCTGGACACACAATATGAAAAAAGCAGTCGATCATAAATGAAAGACTGCTTTAAATCATATCCTTTATTGCTTTGTGTGGAGATTTAACTGATTGTCTATGTCCCGTCCGGCATACATTACTCTAAGTATTGTTACAACC
>ENA-OPZZ01001942-OPZZ01001942.1-human-gut-metagenome-genome-assembly--contig:-NODE-1942-length-11342-cov-5.440214_pt1 | contig 11342 bp, 8 predicted proteins | sample MGYA00242487_ERZ504511 | MGnify/ENA primary metagenome ERZ504511 (study PRJEB26092, sample SAMD00036241) | human gut metagenome | host: Homo sapiens | study: EMG produced TPA metagenomics assembly of... | reverse complement strand
TTAAAAAAAACTGAATCTTCTAAATCCCTTGCTATGGTTGATATTCAAGGGATTTACTACTTGTATAGACAGGACAAAGGGTGGATTTTTAGTTGATTTTACGTTATAATACGTTTGTATTTGTTGAAAGGAGGAGACGAATGGAGAGAAATATTAAGGAAAGAGTTAGTCAATATGTAGATGAAAACAAAGTCAAAGAGAAGTTAACTCAGTTTTTCCAAGAAAAAATTGTCAATAGAAAAGCGATGTTTATACCTATTACAGGTGTTGCAACATTTATGTTAGTAGGATACGCTGCTGCTGATACAAAAGCACCAGAAATCACATCTGATCAAATTGAGGTTCCTTATGGAGAAAAATTTGATGTTGATACTGTAGATGTAACTGACAATCGTGATAGCAGAGATGACATTCAAGTAAGTGCTGATCTGGCATCATTAAATGTTGAACAATTAGGAGATTATAAGGTTACTGTAACAGCTACTGATTCATTTAATAATGAAACAACAAAAGAAGTTACAGTAAAAGTAGTGGATCAAGAAGGTCCAAAATTTGAAACTTTAGGTTCAAATGAAGGTTATGTAGTTGAAGTTCCTATTAATGGAAGTAGTGATTTATCAAGTTATGTAAAAGCATCTGATAATGTAGATGGTGATGTAACACCATTTATTGAAGCAGATAAAACTTTAGATACTTCTAAATTAGGGACACAAACAATTACATTAAAAGCCACAGATGTTTCAGGAAATGAAACAGAAAAAACAATTGATTTTGCTGTGACTGATGATGATGCACCAGTAATTACATTGAAAAATGGTGCAGATGTTACATTAAATTATGGGTCAGATTTTAACTTATCTGATTATGTAGATGTTACAGATAACTTTGATGGTGTCGTTCAACCTCAAGTAGAAGGAAGCATTGATAACCATAAAGAAGATGGTGTACAAACTTTAACAATTAAAGCAACTGATTCATCTGGTAATGAATCTTCTGCTCAATTGAATGTTGCTGTAAAAGATACAGAAGCACCAAAAATTTCTTTATCAAAATCAGAAGTTTCTGTAAACGTAGGAGCAAGTTTAGATTTATCTAACTACTTATCAAGTGCAACTGATAATAAAGATGGAGATGTAAAAGGAAAAGTATCAATTCCTTCTGTAAGTACTTCGAAAGCTGGTTCTTATACAGCTACTTATACAGTAAGTGATGCTGCTGGAAATCAAGGTAGTGCGTCATTAACTGTAAAAGTTAATGCAGTACGTACTTCTTCTAAAAAAGGTTCTGCAGTTACTGGTACTACTTCTAGACCAAATTATTACGGAACATCAGTTGTAGGTGCTGCCTATTCAAGACTTGGGTGCCCTTACGTATGGGGTGCTGAAGGACCAAATACATTTGACTGCTCTGGTCTAGTAAAATGGTGTTATGCTAAAGCTGGTAAATCTTTACCACATTCATCAAGTGCGATGAAATCATCTGGTACTGTAATCAGTATTTCGAGTGCACAACCTGGGGATATCTTATGGAGACCAGGACATGTAGCAATTTATATTGGTGGTAACCAATACATTCATGCTCCACAAACTGGAGATGTTGTAAAAGTTTCATCTGGTGTAAGTAGCTTTACATGTGCAATTAGACCTTAATATTAAAAAGTCGTGGAAAAATCACGGCTTTTTTTGTACTTTAAAAGAATATATTTTTAATAATGAATGAAACTAATTATTGATTGTTTGGGTATAATAAAATTGAAAAAAGATTGATAAATTCTACAAATTTGCATTTTTAAATAAAATGTGTTATAATAATAAACGGTTAAAAAATTCAAAAGGAGAACATTATGAAAACAGACATACAGACCAAGCTCAAAACATTGTTTGATGAGAAAATTAAAAACAGAAAAGCAATGTTTATTCCAATCGCTGGGGTAGCTGCATTTATGTTAGTAGGTTATGCTGGTGTGGATCATGAAAATCCTGAGATTGTATCAAGTCATATTCAAATTCCTTACGGTGAAAAGTTTGATACGGATGCAATTGATGTTGTTGATAATCATGATAGTAGAAGTGAGCTGTTAGTAGAAGCTGATGATGATTCCTTAGATGTTAAACAATTAGGAACATATCAAGTTGAAGTGCGTGCAACAGATCAGTTTAATAATACTGATGTTAAAACAATTCAAGTAGATGTTGTTGACGAAGAAGCACCAAAATTAAAAACGTTAGGTGCAAATGATGGATATTATATTGAAGTACCAGTTTATGGTAGTCAAGATTTATCTTCATATATTAAAGCAGTAGATAATGTAGATGGAGATGTGACACCATTTATCGAAAGTGATAAACAATTAGATACTTCAAAACAAGGAACACAAATAATTAATGTTTCAGTAAGTGATAATAGTGGTAATACAACTGAAGAAGCGTTTAAGTTCTTTATTGCTGATATGCAAGCTCCAGAAATTACTTTAAAATCAGGAAGTGATATTACAGTAGATTATGGTAGTGAATTTAAATGGCAAGACTATGTATCAATTAGTGATAACTTAGATACAAATATTGAACCTAAAGTAGAAGGAACAATTGATACTAAACAATTAAATCAACAAAAAGAAATGACAATTATTGCTACTGATGGCGCTGGTAATTCATCAAAAGTAACATTGAATGCTACTGTTAAAGATATTACTGGACCAAATATCGTTTTATCAACAAATAAAGTATCTGTTGATAAAGGAAGCAATGTTGATTTAAAATCATATATTACATCTGCCGTAGATAACTTAGATGGTGATATGAAAGATAAGATTTCATTCAATACAATTGATACTTCTACAACAGGAGTAAAGACAGTCACATATACAGGTGTGGATTCAGCAGGTAATAAATCAGAAGTACAATTACAAGTGGAAGTAACATTCTCTGGAGAAAGAATTGTTAATACAGGTCTTTCTAAAACAGGATGTCCATATGTATGGGGATCAACTGGTCCTAATTCATTCGATTGTTCAGGATTTACACAATGGGTATATAGACAAAATGGTATTTATATTCCAAGAACTTCATCAGAACAAAAAGCTGCTGCTAAAAAAGTAGTAAGTTTATCTGAACTTGAAGTTGGAGATATTTTATGGCGTTCAGGACATGTAGGAATTTATATTGGAAATGGACGATATGTTCATGCACCACATACAGGAGATGTTGTTAAAGTTTCTTCTGGTGTAGGTAAATTTACATGTGGACTTAGATATCAATAAAGGTTTCGATTTGAAACCTTTTTTTTGCTTTTAAAAACGATATAATATATCTAAAGAGGGTGATTTTTTTGTATATTGCAACAAGTAGTCAATTAAAAAGATATGATCAAGCATTGTTGGATTATGGCTATTCAATTGAGCAATTAGTAGATAAAGCCAGTGATTGTTTATTGAAACATTTTGATAAGTATCAACATATTATGATTGTTTGTGGGCCAGGGAATAATGGTGCTGATGGGATTTCATTAGGAATTAAATTACACCAAGAAGGTAAAGAGGTATTACTTTGCTTAACGGGAAAAGAAGAAAAACTCAGCCAAGCAAATAGATATTATCTTGATCAAGCACAATCTTTATCGATAGAGTGTTTATTTGTAAGTGAAGAAACACTTGAAGAATTTCAAAAAAGTGTTCCACATTTTGATGTGGTAGTTGATGCATTATTTGGCTTTGGACTTAATAGTGATTTAAGAGGAATTGTTAAATATGTTGTTGATCATATAAATAATATAGAGGTAGATGTTATTGCGATAGATATTCCTACAGGTTTAAATCCTGATACAGGAAAACCTTATAATAGCTGTATTTGTGCGTATCAAACAATAACGTTAACAGCTTATAAGCTTGCTTTTTTAAATCCAGAGAGTGAAATGTATACAGGGAAAGTCATTTTAGAATTATTAGACGCTAAATCTTTTCATGAAGAAATGCTATTTTCACAACCAGTTGATTTTAAATGGGCCAAATATCATATAAAAGAACGTTTATATGATGGACACAAAGGAACTTATGGAAGAATTATGCATGTAACAGGGTGCTATCATTATCGAGGAGCTGCACTTTTAGCAGCTAAAGCAGCTGTTTATACAGGAAGTGGATTAGTTACGGTTTGGTCTAATGAAAAAGTAATTGATGCATTAAGTTTGTTTTGTCCTGAGGCGACATCGTGTCAAAGACAGTATTTTGATGAACATTTATTACAAGGAAAAGAGGCAATTCTTATAGGAAGTGGACTAGGTTTAAATGATGATAGTGAACGCTTTGTCTGTGAACTTTTAAGTCATACACAAGTTCCAGTTGTGATTGATGGTGATGCCTTGACCATTCTTGCAAAACATCCAGAATTATTAGAAAATCATCATTCCTCTTGGATTTTAACACCACATCATGGAGAATTTAAAAGATTTGTGAATTTTAACCAAACAAGTGAACTGGTGGATCAAGCGAATGCATTTGCAAAAAAATATCATGTTACCTTAGTTTTAAAAGGTCCACATACTCTTATTAGTGATGGAAATGAAACATATCGTATTATGTCAGGAAATAAAGGAATGTCATCTGCAGGTATGGGGGATACACTTGCTGGAATTATTAGTAGCTTTTTAGGACAAGGTTATTTGCCAAAAGATGCGGCTATTTTAGGAACGTATTTACATGGTTTATGTGGTGATGAAGTCTATAAAGAAAATTATACGGTTGTTGCTTCAAAAGTAATTGACCAAATTCCTCAAATGATGAAAAAAATGAAAAAAGATTGATTACGAAACGTGTTCGTTTCGTAATTTTTTTTTACCTTTTTAAAAAATAAAAAGAAAAAGATCAAAAAATTTGTCTATATAATAGTAGGAAAAATTATATGGACAAAGTACTAGAAATCACATCAAACGATCATATTATTATGATTAATAAACTCTGTAAAAGAATATTAGGACATCCTGAAATCTTAGGAAGAATCATTAAAGGATTTATTAAAGAAGCTGAGGATGTATCTTTAGAAGAAATCATTGAACTTATTAAAGGAAAGAAGGATCAGGAAGGGAATTCTTATTTCCAACAGCTAAATAATGTCATCGATATTGCTCATCATGGAAGAGTGGAATTCGATTATTTCTGCTGTATCAATCTGCCACAAGCTGATGGAACAATGAAAAGAATTTATCTAGATGTAGAAATACAAAATGTAGAGAATCCCGGATATGCCCTGCTAACAAGAGGAAATGATTATCTTTCAAGAATGATTACCAGTCAAAATGGAAAGGAATATGATTATAGAAACTATGATGGAATGAAAAAGGCCTATGTCATATGGATACTTCCACAAGCTACTAAAAAGCGAGATGGTCATGTCAATTGTATAAACTCTAAATTAGAAAATATCAGTGGAAGTACTATTGAAAGGTTAGAAAGTTATGATAAAAGCGAACAGATTATGATATACTTAAATAAAGATCATGATATCAAAGATAAGTATGAAGATAGTGATTGGATCAAGACACCGTTAGTCATCTTTTTAAATAATACATATGATCTTTTGATAAAGAAAGAAGTTATGAAAGAATATGGATTTGAAGAAATAGAGAAGGAGGTTAAAAAGATGTGTAATTTAGGAGAAATGATAGCCAGAGAAAATATAGAAAAAGGACATTCTATGGGGCTTGAACAAGGACAAAAATTGGAAAGAAGAAAGAAAAATATTGAATTAATAACAAATTTGATGAATAGCTTAAGTATTTCGTTTTCAAAAGCAGTTGAATTGTTAAAAGTTTCTGAAGATGAAGTTTTAGAAATAAAAAAATATTTTGAAGCTTAATGGTATTTGCTGGCAAGGACGATATTTTGTCCTTGCTTTTATTTTTGATGACAAAAAATAGATGTAAATAGCTAGAAATGATAACGTTTTTGGGAAATGCTTGTGATAAAATAAACATGAGGAAAAAGGAGACTTATTATGAATACTTATGAACATTTATTTACACCTATTAAAATAGGAAATATAACAGTAAAAAATCGTATTTTTATGCCACCTTTATCAACTAATCTTGCAGATAAAGGTTATGTAACAGATGCGTTAGTAAAGCACTATGCAGCTAGAGCAAAAGGTGGAGTAGGACTTATTGTAACTGAAGTTACAACTGTAGAACCTACATATACATATTTACCAGGAGATATGTCAATCTATGATGATTCTTATATTCCTGGATGGAAAAAACTTGTAGATGCAGTACATCAATATGATACTAAAATCTTATCACAACTCTTTCATCCAGCTTATATGGCTTTTCCAATTCCTGGGACACCACAATTGATTGCTCCTTCAAATGTAGGACCATATTATGCTAAAAGTGCCCCTCGAGAAGTAACAAAAGAAGAATTAAAAGTGATTGTTAAACAATTTGGTGAAGCTGCTTTACGTTTTAAAAAAGCAGGGGGAGATGGAGTTGAAATCCAAGCAGCCCATGCACATGGTTTATTAGGAGGATTTTTAACGCCTTTATATAATAAAAGAACAGATGAATATGGTGGAGATATTCATGGAAGATTACGTTTAACTTTAGAAGTTATTGAAGAAGTAAGAAAACAATGTGGTAGAGATTTTATCATTGATGTGCGTATTTCAGGAGATGAATACAGTGATGGTGGTTTAACACTTAATGATATGATCTATGTCTCTAAACAATTAGAAAAAGCAACCGTTGACTTTATTCATGTTTCTGGAGGAAATACCATTAAAAAAGGAAGTTCAATGCCAGCAAGTGGAACAGCTCCGGCACCACATAAACATGCAAGTGAAGAAATTAAAAAACATGTATCTATTCCAGTGGCAACAGTTTCGCGTATCAACGAACCTTGGGTAGCAGATGAGTTAATCGCTAATGGTGTTTGTGATGCGTGTATGATTGGTCGTCCTAATTTATGTGATAGTGAATTTGCGAACAAAGCAAAAGCAGGAAAAATAGATGAAATTAGACCATGTATTGGTTGTGGAAGATGTTTAACAGGAATTATGTTTGGTAAACCAATTAGTTGTACAGTCAATCCAGCTGTTGAAAAAGAAGAAATTGATGAAGCTCCTGTTAAGAAAAAAGTACTTGTTGTTGGTGGTGGACCAGCAGGAATGGAAGCTGCTTATGTCGCAAAAAAACGTGGACATGAAGTTGTTTTATGTGAACAAAGTGATCGTTTAGGTGGTCAATTAAATATTGCTTGTGTACCTATTGGTAAACAAGAAATTACTAAAGTAGTTAAATATATGAAGAGCCAATTAACAGGTGTTGATGTTCGTTTAAATACAACAGTGACTAAAGAAATGATTGAAAATGAATTTAAAGATTATGAAATTATTACAACAGTAGGAGCAACACCTAAAGAAATCGAACCTTATAAAGTCTTTAAACAAACAATGACGGCTGATGATATTTTATCTGGTAAAAAATTTCCAGGTAGAAAGATCGTAATTATTGGTGGTGGTTCTGTTGGTTGTGAAACAGCAGATTATTTAGCACCATTGATTAATGATTTATTCCCTACAAATAGAGATATTACTTTAATTGAAATGACGAATGGATTAATGACAGGGGAATCAGGAGCTACTAAATCATTGCTTACAAGACGTATGATGGAAAAAGGTGTGAAGATTGAATTAAATTCTAAGATTACATATGTTGATGAAAATACTATTAAATATGAAAAGAATCATCAAGAATATGTATTAGATGATGTGGATACTTTAGTATTTGCAGTAGGTTATAATCCAATTTCTTCACCAATTGAAAATGCTCATTTAATTGGTGATTGTCAAAAAATTGGAACATTAAAAGATGCTATTACAAATGCATATCAAATAACAAAGGAGATATAATAATATGAAACTATTAGAACCAATCCAAGTAGGGAAAATGACATTAAAAAACAGAATTATGTTTCCACCTCTTACAACAGGGTATGAAGAAAGAGATGGATCTATTGGTCAAAAAAGTTTAAGTTTTTATGAAAGATTAGCGAAAGGTGGAGTTTCTTATGTTGTTATTGGAGATGTTGCACCAGTGCGTACAGCATCACCTACACCTAAACTTTATAGTGATGAACAAATACCTGCCTTTAAAAAATTAGCTGATACATTACATCAATATGATTGTAAAGTAGCTTTACAACTTTTCCATCCTGAATATGATGTTCCTGGTGTTGGTAAAATGATTATGGAAGCAGGAATAGCACGTCAAAAGGCAGCTCAAGCAAAGGCAGAAGGAAATGAAAAAGAAGCTTTAAAACAAACAGAATTAGCACAAAAGCTTACAAAAGATGCGTATGCTAAATTACATCATGATATGCAACATTTTGTAAATGAAGCAACAGTTGAACAATTAAATCAAATTAAAGAAAGTATTGCGAGTTGTGCGCATAAAGCAATGCTTGCTGGTATTGATGCGATTGAAGTTCATGGCGATCGTTTGTTAGGTTCTTTATGTTCCGAAGTATTAAATCATCGAAGTGATGTATATGGTGGTTCTTTTGAAAATAGAATTCGTTATGCTTTAGAAGTTGTTAAAGCAATTAAAGAAGCAGCACCTGATTTAACAATTGAATATAAACTTCCAATTATTACTTTAAATAAAGATGGAAGTTTAAGAGGTAAAGGTGGTTTAAAAGAAGCTGAAGGAATTGCTTTTGCGAAAAAACTAGAAGAAGCAGGCGTTGACATGATTCAAGTAGCTCAAGCCAACCATACAGGAAATATGGGAGATACGATTCCACCAATGGGAGATGTGCCATATAATTGGACATTACCAGTTGCTAGAAAAGTTAAAGAAGTTGTTTCTATTCCAGTAGCAACAGTAGGTAGAGTGGTAAGTGTAGAAGCTGGTGAAAAAATCTTAAATGATGGAGACGCTGATATGATTGGTTATGGACGTTCTTTATTAACTGATCCTGATATTGCTTTAAAAGTGAAAAAAGGAGAATGCATTAGAGAATGTTTAAACTGTAATAAAGGATGCGTTGATGCAATTCAAAATAGACAATACATTTCATGTGTTTTAAATGCTGAAAATGGAAATGAAGCTACTGTTTCAATTAAACCAACAAATAATCCTCAAAAAGTAGTTGTTATTGGTGGAGGTATTGCTGGTTTAGAAGCAGCAAGAGTTGCTGCAGTTAAAGGACATACAGTGACTTTATTTGAAAAAGCTGATTATTTAGGAGGACAAATCAACATTGCCTCTGTTCCACCAAGAAAAAATGAAATCTTAAGAAGTGTTGAATATTATCAAAAAGTGTTACCTACATTAAATGTTGATATTCATTTAAATGAAGAAGCGAAAGATATCAATAGTTATGATTATGCTATTATTGCTGTAGGGGCACATAATATGGAAATGCCAATTCCTCATGATAACAGCAATATTGTTTCTAGCTGGGATGTTTTAAACGGACAAGAAGTTACTGGTGATTGTGTGGTTATTGGTGGAGGTTTAGTAGGTGCTGAAACTGCTGAATATCTAGCAAATAAAGGTCATCAAGTGACAATTGTAGAAATGATGGATAAAATTGCTGCTGGTGAATCTACAACTGTTTTACCATTAATGATGAAAGACTTTGCAGATCATAATGTTAAGCAATTAGTAAATACAAAAGTAGATCATATTGAAAACAATATTGTCTATACAGCAAATGATCAAATCAAAGCAGATACAATTATTAATGCTTTAGGATCAAAGAAAAATATCTTTGATGATTCATCTATTACAATTCCTCATGTTTGTGTAGGAGATTGTTCTGGTGAAAGAACTGCTGATATAGCAAGTGCTATTAGAACAGCTTATCATGCTGCTAATGAAATAGGTTAATAGATAATAATGTAATAGAATGTATATTTTTGAAAGTTTTTGTATCACAGTACAAAAACTTTTTAATTTTAAATATTTATTGTATTACAATGTGATAAAGAGATGATGCATTTATGATTATCGAAAGAAAAGAGTATCTAAACAAGTTAATAACATGGAAAGATAAACAATTGATTAAAATTGTAACAGGGGTAAGACGATGTGGAAAATCAGTACTTTTAAAAATGTAATCAAGATTATTTAAAAAATAACGGAGTTAAAGAAAGTCAAATTGTAACTATTAACTTTGAAGATTTTGATTATGAAGAATTAACAAATTATAAAAATTATATAATTATTTAAAAGAAAAACTTATACTAAATAAAATGACGTATATCTTTTTGGACGAAATTCAAAATGTAGATTAATTTCCAAAAGTATTAGATAGTCTTTATATTAAAGATAATGTAGATATTTATGTGCTTATATGTTAACAAGTGAAATAGCGACAATGATTTCAGGAAGATATATTCAAATAGAAATGTTGCCGTTATCTTTTAAAGAATATATGGAAAGTACAGGAAATATGAATGATAGAGGAATAAAATATACAGAGTATTTACAAAATAGTTCATTTCCATATGCTCTTCAGTTAAAGAATCAACTTGATGAAATACGTGATTATCTTGAAGGTATTTATAATACAATTGTTGTAAAAGACATTGTCCATAGAAAAAATATAACAGATACAATGATGTTAAAGAGCATTTTAAAATTTGTATTTGATAATATAGGCAATCCTTTATCATCTAAAAAAATTTCAGATACAATGACATCATTGGGAAGAAAAATAAATTCAAGGACCGTAGAAAAGTATTTAGAGGCTTTCAGTGAAAGTTATATTATATATCCAGCTAAAAAATATAATATTAAAGGAAAAGAGTATTTAAAATCACTAGAAAAATATTATATTGTGGATATTGGGATGAGATATATGTTATTGGGCTCTAAAATGATGGATATAGGACATATTTTAGAAAATGTTGTGTATTTAGAATTATTGAGAAGAGGATATGATGTATATGTTGGTAAAATTGATAATTATGAAGTTAATTTTGTTGCACAAAGTCATAAAGGTACAATTTATTATCAGGTAGCTCTTATTGTAAGAGATGAAAAAACACTTCAAAGAGAATTAAGACCACTCCAAGCTATTCGTGATCATTATCCTAAAGTTATTTTAACAATGGATGAAGATTCAAAAATTCAATATGATGGTATTAGACGTATTAATGCAAGAGACTGGTTATTAGGTTTAACTGATTAAAAATATTTAATTTTAGAACTATAAAATTAGTGACTTATAATTTTTAAGTACTTCAAAATATGAAAAAGACAAAATTAAGTATGTAAGTTTTCCCAACATATTTATTTTCGTCTTTTTTGCTGCATCATACAATTAGCTTATTTACTTATTATCG
>ENA-OPZZ01001938-OPZZ01001938.1-human-gut-metagenome-genome-assembly--contig:-NODE-1938-length-11369-cov-2.745063_pt1 | contig 11369 bp, 9 predicted proteins | sample MGYA00242487_ERZ504511 | MGnify/ENA primary metagenome ERZ504511 (study PRJEB26092, sample SAMD00036241) | human gut metagenome | host: Homo sapiens | study: EMG produced TPA metagenomics assembly of... | reverse complement strand
TCGGAATCGCTGGCTGGCTTGTAGTGCACGACGAGTCGGGTCTGGCCGTTGACGGATTCCGGATTACCCACGGTCGCGGCCTGATCGGCCACACCCACGTGCGTGATGCCCGCGTTGGCGTGGTAGTTTCCGCCGCCCTTCGGGTTCTCCCACTGGTCGGTGCCGGTATCGTGAAACACGAAGTCGATCTTCTTGCCCCTGGTGTCGATGGTGGCGCGATAGTACCCCTGCTCGTCGAGGGTCATGTCGGCTTCCGGCTGGTTCCAGTCATCGCCAAGACCGTAGTGGACCTTCGGGCTCTTCCAGCTGGAATCGGCGGGCTTGTAGTAGATGGTGACGCTTCTGTCGTCGGGCAGGGTCTCGTCCCCTTCCTGGTTCACGTCAGGATCGGACGGGTCGTTGGCCACGCTGGATGCCGGGTGGCTGTCCTTGGTGGCGCCTGCATACAGTGCGATGGCGGAATGCGCCGGTACCGTGGTCTCGACCTTGCCGTTCTTGACGCTTACAGTCTGGGAGCAGTCCATGGTGGCGTACACGTTGCAGTATTCGCCGTCGGCGAGCGATGTCGTGTAGGAGGCGTCCTTGTCGGTCTTGCCGTTGTTGATGGCGATGAAGCCCTTATCCCCGCGGGAGAAGGCGATGTTGTCGCCGCCGTCATCCTGCCAGTCGGCGACCTTGGTGCCGTTGACGTAGTTGCGGAAGGCGATCATGCCTCGGGTGGAGGTCCAGCGCTGCTCGCAGTTCCAGTCGGAGCTGTTGGTGGAACAGACCTCGTCCATGTTCACGTCCGGAACGGATGTGGCGGTGGCTCCCGGTGCGCCGTTGTCGTTCTCATCCCACTTGTAGTCGGAAAGCAGACGCGGCGTGCCGTAGTCGTAGGCAAGCATGAATGCGTTGGCCAGCTGATACTTGGCACCGTCCTTGTAGGTCAGGGCGCCCTCGTTGCGCGCGGTGTCCCAGTTGGTGACGAACACGTTGGCGTCTTCGGAGGCGAGATCCTTGCTCAACCGCTCATTAAGTCCCTTGAGGTTTGCGATCTTGTCTTTGAAGGTCTGGTTCATTTCGGACTTGAAGCCGAATTCGGTCACCGTGCCGTTTTGCACGTAGTTGCTCGGCTGGATGCCCGCGGCTTCGGAGGAGTTCCCGATGACCTCCTGGATCCAGTAGATGCTGTCGGCGTTCACGCCGATCTTCTTTGCGAACTTCTCCTTGATGGCCTTCATGCTGTCCGTGTGGATGTGCTTGACGGCATCCATACGGAAGCCGCGAACACCAGCATTCCACAGGGCGGCAAGATAGTCAGATTGAATATCCTGGACCTTTTCGCTCTCGGAGTCGAAGTCCCACATGGAGCTCAGGCGGCATTCCTGGACTTCCTGCTGGTTGGCGTAGTTGGAGATGTTCTTGGAGCAGCTGTGGAAGTCGGAGGCCGTGATGCCTTCCGGATACTGTTCGGTGGCAAATCCCGGGTAGTCGCCGGTCGAACCGTTGTATTCGGTTCCTGCGACGCCGGTCTGCTTGCCGTCGGCCACGTCGGCACCGGTGGTCTGGTTCAGCACAACGTCGGCGATGATGTCAACGCCGACGGCATTGCACTGCTTGATCATGTTTTTGAATTCGGCTTCCGTGCCGAGCTTGGAATCGAGCTTGTAGCTTACCGGCTGGTAGGACGTCCACCATTGCGTGCCTTGGATGGATTCCTGCGGCGGCGACACCTCGACGTATGCCACGTCTTCCGGACCGTATGTGCTCGTGCATTCCTTGGCGACCGTGTTCCATGTCTGCTGGAAGGCGATGACCTGCACGTCTTTCTTCGCATTCGTTTGCGCCTCGGGCTGAGCCTGAGCCATATGCGGTACCGCCACCAAGGTGGCGCACGCCATGGCGGCGGCGACGCCTATGGCCACCGCACGGCTAGCCGGCCGATTCATTCGCTGAACGACCATTGTTCTCCGTTCTCATCGTTGAGATCGAATTCCGGCCCCCATGGCAGGTTCCGCCCTTCGACAACGTATGCGCCATGGTCATCCGCGTTACCTGCGGATCATCTAAGACACACTCTGCGATGAATGTGCATACGTTTGCACCCTAGATCGGGGTTCATCGTACAGTAGATGCTGCGCATCGCAATGAAACAGCGTGACCGATTGCAATATACGGAAAAGAAGGACAAGCGAAAGAAAATGCTTTCAGCAACAATTCATTGTGTTGCGCAAAACGGCAATCATATTTGCGATTGTTGCAGCTTTTTCTGCAAACGAATGCAATGCTATGTAAAAACCGGATGCCCATCAAGAGCATCCGGCATTCATAGTTCCTCCGAGACTATCTCAAGGGGAAATCGGAAAATCATCACTTCGATTCCAACAGATGCGCCACCGCATCCAACGCCAGCTTGTAGCCATAGAACCCCATACCGGTGATAGTGCCCGTCGCTACTGGCGAGATCACGGAACGCTTGCGAAATTCGTCGCGTGCGGATGGATTGGAGATGTGAACCTCCATCAGCGGCAATCCCTCATCGATCACCATATGCGCGGCATCTGCCAGACCGTAGGAGTAATGGGTGAAAGCCGCCGGATTCATCACGACCGGGGTCTTCTCGTCGGCGGCCTGGTGCATCCAGCCGATCATCTCGGCTTCGTCATCGCTTTGGCGCACTTCCACGTCAAGACCAAGCTCGCTGCCCCACTGCGCGCACAGGGTACGCAGGGTTTCAAGATCCTGCTTGCCATACACGTCAGGCTGACGCACGCCAAGACGGCCAAGATTCGGCCCATTGACGACCACTACTTTAGTCATATTCCACTTCCCTACCTTGTTTACTGCTGAATACGACGGAACGCCTCTTCAACGGCGTCCGCAGGCGGATCCTCAAGATGAATCGGATGGCCGACGCCCTCAAGCACCACGAAACGAAGCTTATTGCCGCGAGCCTTCTTATCCCGGTGCATCAATGCGAGCACATCATCCCATGTGCCATTGTTCCAGGACGTAGGCAGCCCCAGAGATCCCAACAACGAACGATGATAGTCCACGAGATTCTGATCGATGTACCCCAGAAGATGCGACAGTTCGGCCGCATACACGCAACCGACCGCCACCGCATTACCATGACGCCAGCGGAAATGCTCAAGCTTCTCGATGGCATGACCGAGCGTATGCCCATAGTTGAGGAATTCGCGCAATCCCGCCTCTTTAAGGTCGGCGGACACATGGTAGGCCTTCACGCTCACGGTATGTTCGATCAGCTCCGCGACCACATCCTTCAGGCCGGAATCCAAGAACGTCGACCCGTCGAAGGCACGCAATTCACCGGCATGGTCCTCGAGGATCTGCAGAATCTCCGGGTCCATGATGAAACCGGACTTGGCGACCTCGCCCAATCCTTCGATGAAGATGTCGTTCGGCAGTGACGCAAGCGATTTCAGATCGGCAAGCACTCCGGCAGGCGTATAGAAAGAGCCGACCAGGTTCTTCCCCTGAGGGGTATTGATGCCGGTTTTACCGCCGGTCGAAGCGTCAACCATGGCCAGCAACGACGTCGGGCAGTTCACGTAGCGAATGCCACGCATCCATGTGGCAGCCACAAACCCCGCCAAATCGGTTGCCGCGCCACCACCAAGGCCGACGATCGCGTCAGAACGAGTGAAACCCTCATCCCCCAAACGCTGCCAGATACCATTGGCCACTTCAATGGTCTTGCCGGCCTCCGCGTCGGGAATCACAATATCGTACGCATCATAGCCCGCCTGACGCAACAAAGTACGCGCACGGTCCGAATGACGCTGCACCGGCTGGGTGTGGATAAGCGCCACTTTGGCAGGCTTGCTTCCCAACACCTGCGCAAGCTGGCCCATCACACCCTCTCCGATACGAACATCGTATGGTTCGATGGTGGAACCGGTGACATGGACTATACGTTGATCAATCATTTCCATCAGCTTTCTCGCCGCGGCTTGGGGAGACTGGCCACGCGTGCCCACATGCACGTTCGCCACGCTCCTGAACACCGGGTCACGTTCCTTGTAGAGCTTCTTCCAACGCTCATTGGCATCGCCATTAAGCATCGGACGGCCTCCACCGCGATTTGCCCGCTCCATGGCTTCCTCAGGATCGGCCATAAGATACACGACCTTGCCGCCGTCCGCGATATACTGCGCCAATCCTTCCTGAATGGAAGGCGTCATCGGCGCTCCCCCGCCCAAGGAAAAGATACCGTCGAAATCCTCGAGCATATCAAGCACGACGTCGCTTTCCAGCCTCCGGAATTCCGGTTCCCCATACTTTTCGAAGTACTCGGGAATCCGCATTCCGGCATCATGCTCAATCTCATTGTCCGCATCGGCGAACGGCAGATTCATCATCTGCGCCACTTCCTTGCCGACACGAGTCTTGCCCGCCCCCATCATGCCGATGATCACGGCGACAGGCCTACGCATACCACTCATAGACGAATCACCTCATATGCTCAGGCCATGAGGCAACGTACTGCTCGGCGTTACGCTTGGTTTCGGCAACGCAATCGCCGCCAAACTTCTCAAGCACATACTGCGCGATGGTCAAACGCACCATCGCCTCGGCAACAACAGCCGCCGCCGGAACCGCAGTATTGTCGGAACGCTGGTTAATGGCCTGCGCCGGCTCGCCCGCTGGTCAGCATCGACGGGTACGCAACGCCTCGGAATGGAAGGAATCGGCTTCATCGCCGCACGTACGACGATCGGCTGCCCATTCGACATGCCACCCTCGATACCACCCGCACGGTTGCTTAGACGCGCAATACGGCCGTCATCGCCCACCACCATTTCGTCATGAGCCTGAGAACCCGGACGCATGGCCTCAAGGAAACCATCACCGATCTCCACGCCCTTGATGGCCTGAATACCCATCACCGCACTGGCAAGAGCAGCATCAAGACGACGATCCGATTCAACATACGTGCCCACGCCTGCGGGAACGCCGTACACCACAACCTCGATCACACCGCCCAACGTATCGGCGTTCTCCTTCGCCTCATCAATACGGGCAATCATCCGCTCTTCCGCATTCTTGTCAAGAGTGCGCACCGGAGAAGCGTCCAACGCCTCAAGATCCTCCGGTTTGGGAAGCGTGGCCTGCTGCGGATCGGTAATACCTGCGCCACCAATGGAAAGCACATGCGAAACGGTACGAATACCGAACGCCTGCTCCAAGAACTGCTTGGCAACCTCACCCAACGCCACACGCGAAGCCGTCTCACGCGCGGAAGAACGCTCCAACACCGGACGAGCATCATCAAAACCATACTTACGCATGCCAGTCAAATCCGCATGCCCCGGACGCGGGCGAGACAACGGGGCATTGCGGCCCTCACGAGCAAGCTCATGATCAAGCGGATCCGCACTCATCACCTCAGTCCACTTCGGCCACTCGGTGTTGGCGATCTCAATGGCCACCGGAGAACCAATCGTCTCACCAAAACGCACACCAGTCAGCATACGAACCTTGTCCTGCTCGAACTTCATACGCGCGCCACGACCATACCCAAGACGACGACGCGCCAACGCGCCAACAATATCCTCCGTGGTGATATGAACGCCCGCGGGCAATCCCTCAATCATGGCGACAAGCGCCTCACCATGCGACTCGCCTGCTGTCTGCCAACGCAACATGCCAACTCCTTTTCTCACGAATGCAACTAGTGGACTATCTTAACGGTATGTGGTATATGATTTGCCTGCCAAGTCTGCTTTGTGGACTGGCCATCAGCGTTGAAGACATCCGTTCACGCCGCATTCCACGCGCCTGGATCGCCACCGGATGCACAGCGCAAATCATCGTAAACCTCATATACGCGCTTTCCATCAACACTCTGTACCTGGCATTGCAGGCAATACTCTTCGCCGTACTGTCGGCCGTACTGCAATGCGCGCTCGCTTTGGTGAAACCTGGTTCATTGGGTTTTGGCGATGTCACCGCCACCTTGCTGATGGGATTGGCAGTCGGCATGTTCGGTCTGTTCGCCGTGGTGTTTTGGTGGCTTGCGATTGGTGTGGTCGGCTTGTTATGGCTCGTTTTGTGGACACGTTTCGATCCGCAGAAGCATACCGCATATGCCGGTAAAACGCCGTTCGCCCCAGCGCTTGTGGCAGCTGGGGCGATAGGCATTGCGATTGGCGTTTTATTCTGAGATCAGTTCGCGTTCTCGTTGTTGTTCTTGTACTCGTCGCGAATCTGCCAGAACTCATCTTCGGTTTCCACGAATTTCGTTTCGCCGGTCTGCAGGTTTGTGGTGACAAAGTACAGCCACTTGCCGTCCGGAGGATTGACGGCTGCTGTGATCGCGCCATCTCCAGGGTTGCTGATTGGCGTGGGCGGCAGTCCCTTGTGGATTCTGGTGTTGTACGCGTTGCTGTCATCGCCCAACTGGTCATCGGTCAACTGGCTTGCGGAAATACCAAGACCGTAGGCGACCGTGGTATCCATGCCGAGAGCCATATCGGCGTCAAGACGGTTGAGAATCACTCTTGCCACCTGGCCGTAGTATTTTTCGCTGCCGACTTCCGCCTCCGCGATGGATGCGATATTCAGGATGCGCTCACGTTCGCTGCCTGTAGGTACGCCCAAGGAATCGAGTTTGCTCACTCGCGCGTCGACCATTTCCTTGATGATGTCTTCCGCTGACTTGTTTTGCACATTGTAGCTGCCTGGTTCAAGCCATCCCTCGAATTTGCCGCCGGCCTCGTCAGGAAGGATTCCAGCACCGCCACCGTCCATCACGGCTTGGAACTGTGAAACATCCAAGCCGGACACACTCGCCGCATTTTCGATGACGTCCGACACACGTTCACCCGCACGCACTTCGGCAAAACCGCCGGCCTGGCTTTGGTCAGAAAGCACCTTGACCACATCGGACGCCCTCATATGCGTCCTCAATGCGTATGATCCCGGATACAACGTGGCGCCAGCTCCGCTTACTGCGGAAGTGAAAGCGGCTGCGGATTTGACGATTTTAGCTTTAACAAGGTTGTCCGCGATTTCCGCGGCTCCCTGCCCGGATTCCACGACAAACGTCACGCCTTTATCGCCTGGGCCCGTGTAATCCTCGATTTGGCTTTGAGAATTCGCTTCGTTCACGGCCTTCCAATGTTTCAGCGCGCGCACGCCGAAGAATCCGCCGACACCGATCAGCACGATCACCACCAGAGCGGCGATAATGGTGATATAGCGGCGACGACGCTTCTGCTCACGGTGACGACGCATGTCCTTACGTGATTTCGGTGGTTGCGGAGGCATTGCCGAAACGAAGGATGCATCATCCGACGAATTCACCCATTGCGCGTTATCGGAGAAAAAATCGTCGAGATTATCAGTCACAGGCCTCTCTCCTCTGGTCTCTCTCTTCGGTCGATGGCCGTCTGCAATATCACCACTGCAGACTGCTGGTCGACCATCGGACGGTGCTTTCGTCCACCGACCTGCGCATCGAATAGCTGATGATGTGCAGTCACCGTAGTTAGACGCTCATCCACCAATTCGATGGACGGCACTTCCTTTAGCGCATAGTTCTCATCATCTACTGCGACACGCAGTCTCTTCTCAAGATTAACAGTCCATCGCCGTGCTTTTTTCGCGCTTTTGCCTTCTTCTCCGCTTAGTAGCAACGGCAATCCGACTACCACATGGTCGACCGATTCGTCTTCGATGACGTCCACGACCTCGTCCAATGCACGGAACGAATCCCCGTAGACCTGAATATTGCCTGCGGGGTGTGCAAGAGTGATGCCAGGATCAGACAGTGCGAGTCCAACCCTGGCATCACCTAAATCAATGCCAAGCCAAACCATGCTTGGTGGTTCAGCCCTTCATGGCCTGATTGGCCAAAGCCTCAAGCGCCTCATTGATCTTGGTGGCATCCGCGCCGCCACCCTGGGCGAAGTCCGGCTTGCCGCCGCCACCACCGCCAAGGATCTTGGAAGCGCCACGAACCAAATCGCCGGCCTTGATACCCTGCTTGCGTGCAGCCTCGTTAGTGGCCACGGCAACCATAGGCTTGCCTTCCTCGTTCACACCGGCGAGAGCCACCACAACCGGGAATTCCTCACCAAGCTGTCCGCGCACATCCAGCACGGTCTTGCGCAGCGCGTCGAAAGAGCCGAAGTGCTCGACGTTCTTCGCTGCCACCTTGACCGGAGCCTGGGATGCCTTGGTTTCGGAAACCAAAGCAGGCACGGAAGCCGCAAGCTGGGATTCGTACATGGTCGCAAGACGACGGTCGGATTCCTTGAGCCTGGCAAGCAGTGCGTTCACACGGTCGGCAAGCTCGTCCGGACGGGCATTGACCATGTCGGAAAGCTGTGAGACCAGCGCATGCTCGCGAGCGTTGAACTCATAAGCGCTTTCGCCCACAACCGCATCGACACGACGCACGCCGGAGCCGATGGAGGCTTCGGACATGATGTTGATGGCACCGATCTTGCCCACATGGTCGATATGGGTACCACCACAAAGCTCACGGCTCCATCCATCTTCGCCGATGGAGACCACGCGCACGACGTCGCCATACTTCTCGCCGAACAGGTGCATGGCACCCAAGGCGATGGCGTCGTCGAACTTCATCTCCTGCGTGGTGACGGCAAGGTTTTCGCGCAGCTTCTCGTTGACACGCGCCTCGACGGAGTTCATCGCATCCTTGCTCGGGGCGCTGGACCATTGGAAGTCGAAACGCAAACGGTTCGGCGCGTCTTCAGAGCCGCGCTGGGTGGCCTGCGGGCCAAGCTCCTCACGCAGCGCCTTGTGCACCATGTGGGTCGCGGTATGCGCGCGGGCGATGGCACCGCGTCGGTCAAGGTCGATGTTGGCGTTGACTTCGGCGCCGACAACCAACGTGCCTTCGGTCAGGCGGCACTGGTGTACGATGAGGTCCTTGATCGGCTTCTGCACATCGTCGACTTCGAGCACAGCACCATCGTCGGAAAGGATCTCGCCCTGATCGGCGAGCTGGCCACCGGCCTGCGCATAGAACGGAGTGCGGTCGAGAATGACTTCGACGGTGGCCGGACCGGTGACTGCGGGGACGGAGCCCTTGCCTTCCTGCATGATGCCCAGCACCTTGGCGCGGGCGGACATGTCGGTGTAACCAAGGAAGTCGATGGGCTGGACCAGCGTCTTCTTGAAATCGTCATAGACCGACAGATCCACATTGTGACGCTTCTTCAGGGCATCTGCACGGGCACGGCTCTTCTGCTCGGCCATGAGCTCGCGGAACTTCGCCTCATCGACCTTGACGCCCTGATCGGCGGCCATTTCGAGGGTGATCTCAATCGGGAAGCCGTAGGTGTCGTGCAGCTTGAACGCATCTTCGCCGGAAACGGCGTCGGATCCGGATTCCTTGGCCTTGGCCACAGCGAGGTCGAAAATCTCGGTGCCGGATTCCAGCGTGCGACGGAACGCGTCCTCTTCACCATATGCGGCTTCGGACACATCGTGGAAGGTGTCGTTGAGTTCCGGATAGCTCGGCTCCATAGCTGCCTTGGAGGTCGGCAGCAGGGTCGGCATGACCGGATCGGTCACGCCGAGCTCGCGCATGGCCTTGACTGTGCGGCGAAGCAGTCGGCGCAGCACGTAGCCGCGACCGTTGTTGGACGGACGTACGCCATCGGACATGATCATCAATGCGGAACGCACATGGTCAGCCACGATGCGGAAACGCACATCCATGGCTTCGTCATCGCCATACGTGCGGCCGGACAGCTTCTGGGCGGCTTCGATGACCGGGAAGACCTCGTCGGTCTCATAGATGTTCTGCTTACCCTGCATCAGATAGGCAAGACGCTCCAAGCCGGCACCGGTATCGATGTTCTTGTTCTCAAGCTCGCCCACGATGTGCAGGTCGGTCTTGGACTTGACGTTGTCGACCTCGTAGTTCTCGAACACGAGGTCCCAGATCTCGATGTAGCGGTTCTCGTCGGCAATCGGGCCGCCTTCCTTGCCGAAGGCGGGGCCGCGGTCCACGTAGATTTCGGAGCAGGGGCCGCCGGGTCCGGGGCCACCGGTGGTCCAAAAGTTGTCTTCCATGCCCATCTTCTGGATGTGCTCGGGGTCCACGCCCTCGTTGATCCACATGGAACGGGCTTCGTCATCGTCGGTGAACGTGGTCATCCACAGCTTCTCGGGGTCGAAGCCGTAGCCGCCCTCATCCTGCGAGGTGGTGAGCAGCTCCCAGGCGTAGTGGATGGCCTCTTCCTTGAAGTAGTCGCCGAAGGAGAAGTTGCCGAGCATCTGGAAGAAGGTGCCGTGGCGGGTGGTCTTGCCGACCTCGTCGATGTCGAGCGTACGCACGCACTTCTGGTTGGAGGCCATGCGGCGCTTCGGCGGGGTCTGCTCACCCATCAGGTACGGGATGAACGGCACCATGCCGGCGATGGTGAAAAGCGTGGTGGGGTTCGGGGAAATCAGGGATGCCGAGGGCACGATGAGATGGTCGTGCTTGGCAAAATAATCGAGGTATCGCTTTGCGATGTCCGCAGTGCGCATGAGCGGATGAACTCCTTGTTTGGGTAATGGGCGCAGTTGCGCCTGGTATTGGTGGAAAAGACTGGATTATGAGGATTAGTTTGTTCTAGCTGATTCAGTGACTAGATGGCAAGGCGGCATGCGCGTGTCAGTTGGCGCGCTCGATGTACTGACGGTTGAGCTCAGCCTCGCGGGCTCGACGGGTGGCATTGAACTCGTTGACCAACCCTTCGAGTGTTTTCATCGGCACATTGTCCTGATCGGGGCCAAGCAGGAACTGGCGTGCCGCATCAGGCGTATTGGCCTTGACATAGGCCTGTGCCTTGGTGACGGCAACGATTCCGATGGCCACGCCGACGCCGACCCAGAAGATGCGTTTGAACATCACTCCCCCTTCTCGGCGGTGTCGTTGACGGTGGTTTTCGCGGCGTTCTTCGCAAGGAAGGACTGACCCGTGGTTTTCAGCGCGTAGAAGGTGGAAGCGATCTTGATGATGGGCTTACCGAGGAAGGAGCCATACAGATCGGTCAACGCACCAACGTTGTTGGCGGTGGTGGAAGCCGCGGCGGAAATCTTGTTCACGTCTTCGAGCGACTTGTTGACCTGCTTGACGGTGGTCACGCCTTCGTCCAGCGCGGGGATGGCGTGTTCACCGGACTCCCGGACCGTCTGCGATATCTGATCAAACATCTTGCCCAGCCTGATCAGCGGATAGATCATGAAACCGGCCAATACTGCGAACGCGATGGCCGCGATCAGGCCAGCGATCTCTCCGACTCCCATTGTTTCCTCCTTGCGGTCACACTTACTCGCCTAAGGGTAGCACTCCTTCCCTATTTCTTGGCATACCATTGCATGCGCAGGGCGAAAAC
>ENA-OPZZ01001936-OPZZ01001936.1-human-gut-metagenome-genome-assembly--contig:-NODE-1936-length-11379-cov-3.772041_pt1 | contig 11379 bp, 11 predicted proteins | sample MGYA00242487_ERZ504511 | MGnify/ENA primary metagenome ERZ504511 (study PRJEB26092, sample SAMD00036241) | human gut metagenome | host: Homo sapiens | study: EMG produced TPA metagenomics assembly of... | reverse complement strand
ATCTCATTGAGCTTCTGTGCATTTTTCATGGGGCTGATGGTCAGTGTGGTAGTCACATAGTCAAATCCACCTTTTTGTGCCTCACGGACTGCCTCTGACAGCCGTAGCCGGTAACAGGCAAAGCACCGTTCTCCGCCCTCCCGGATTTTCTCCATGCCTTTTACGGTTTCATAAAACCGTTCTTTCTCGTAATTGCCTTCCAGAAAAGAGATCTCATGTTTTGCAGGCAGAAGACCGATAAACCGCTCCTGTTCACGCACCCGTTTCCAGTACTCTTCCTCCGGATAAATATTGGGATTGTAATAAAATACCGTGATCGCAAAGTCCTCACTCAATGTCTCCAGACAATAACTGCTGCACGGCGCACAGCAGCTGTGTAAAAGCAAGGCAGGAACTTTCTGCTCCTGCCTGTTGTGTGCGATTTCATTTTCCATTAATTTCTGATAATTTATTTTCTGCATTTTTCCACCTTATCTCCTACAGCCTCTCCCTGGGTTACTTTTGTTTCGTAACCGTCCCGGCTGTTGTCCAGAAGATCCTGATCCGGCTGAACCTGTCCCCGCTGGTAAAGCACCACGATCGTAGAACCGCCGAATGCAAATCTTCCCTTTTCCTCTCCCCGGTGTACAAACGCTTCTTCCTGATCATTCTCGATTTTCCCCACCATCAGTGCACCAACCTCCATCTGCAGGACGGTTCCTGCATCGGCTGTCCTGATCAGACAGAACTCTCTGGTATTTTCCTTATAGATTGGCTCCAGATCGTTTGCAATCGGGTTAACCGTATGGAAGATTCCGGGTATCTTATAGTTGCCGGATTTTTTTTTCCGGTTTCTGTATAAATATACCTGTGATAGTCGTCCACTGTCAAGCGGTAAACGAATCCATAGCCGCCTTCATAGGCACGAGCCAGTTTTTCACTCTTTAACAGTTCTTTTACCGTATACGGCGTATGCTTGATCTTCATGATCCCGTACTCCGTGATCGGACAGACGGTAAGTTTGGCATCACAGGGACTGATGATCCGCGCCGTATCTTCTTCCACCGGACGTTGTCCCGGTTTCAGCTTTCTCATAAAGAAATCATTATAAGATATAAATCTTTGTTTGACCCAGCCGGACTCATCCATCGGATGTCCTTTTAAGAATAACGGGATCAGCCAGCAGGATGCTTTCTGGCTCAATATCCAGCCACCCATTCTGGAAACCCACGGATGTACCAGCACTTTTACCACCGCACGCCCCGGTACGCTTTTATATAATTTTTCCAGAAAACGATCCTGGAAACCCGTTTCTTCCCAGCGATTTCCGTATCGATCTGCGTATTTCATATGCTCTCTCCCTTTTACATATATGTTCTCGGAATTATTCTGTACCTGACTTTTCGAAAAAACATGTATAAAACACAAGCCAAAATGTTGTCGTATGTCATCTGCAATACTCCGTAATACATTTCGGCTTTTGATCATCATTATTAAAAACTAAAAAATATGAAAGATTTTTAAGATTGCCAGGGCAACAACGCCGACCAGGACTGCCAGTGTGGAATTCCTGGGTTTTTTCACCTGGATATTCGTCACAAACAGCGTACCGACAACAAACATAGCCACATGAAGTGCCACTGCAAAATGGTTCCTCAGCACCGTATGCAGCACAAACACCAGCGGCAGCACGACAGCGATCGATGTGATCGGCAGACCGCTGTAATATTTTCTCACTTCCTCCGTCTCTTCCTGACGTTTTGTCTCACAGACATTAAAGTAGCCGAGACGGACCACACCATTCATTCCGTACCATGCAAGGATCACGATACCAATCGGTCCTCTCATACCAAGGCTGTAGGCCAGCAGAATCGGAACTGCTCCAAAGCAGACCATGTCACACAGGGAATCGATCTGAATACCAAAACATTTTTCATCATCCGTACGGTCTGTCTTTCTTCTGGCTATTTTTCCGTCAAACATGTCACACAGTCCCGAAAGAGCCAGGCACAACACTGCCATCTTATACCACCCGTTCACAGTAAACAACATCCCCGCAATGGAACAAAACAGACTGATATACGTCAGAATCACCGTGTAATTGTAATAACCAATAAAACTTATCATGAGTTCCCCCTCTTTCTTTCGTATCCTTTTCCCTTTTCCTGTATCGTTTTCAGCTTTTCGCTGATCTTTTCTCTGTGTTCTTTTTCATTACCAAGAAACAGCTGCGCAGCTACAGTCATGACTGCACTGATCAATAGCTCTGTGTAATAACTCAGTCCACGGCTCAGGATCAGTCCCGCCAGAACCTTTACCTGCCCGAAAATCCCTGTAAACAGCATGGAAAACAGCTTTTCTGAGATTCCCATACCTCCGGGCAGCGGAAGCATATCCACAGCCACGGAAATCATACCCTGAAGTATTACAATATCATACATACTGTACTGATGTAAACCAAAAGATCGATAAACAAAATATGTTACAAAAAACAATGCAACACGCTGCAGACAGGTGATCAGAAACACGATGCCTACCACGCCCGGATGATTTTTCAGATATTCTGCTGTCTTCTGATACTCGTCCATGGCTCCTTCCAGTTTTTCCAGACGGGAGGTCTTCTTTTTCAGGATATGCATTTTTACAAGAACTTCATGTCCTTTTACCAGAATCTGCCGCATCAGCTGCGGATGAAAAGTCAGAAGCAGCATAAATGTCACACAGAATACATTCAACCACAGTCCCAGCCACATCACCGGCATCACATTCTGCATATAGGTATTTGTGATCCGCGGCTGAAAGAACAGCACAAATAATCCAAGCAGCACCAGTACCAGTTTGTAGGTAATGGTTACGATCATCAGTACTACGGAGGATACCGAGATCGGAATCTTTTCTTTTTTCAGATATACCATCTGCATCGGCTGCCCGCCACTTGCCGATGGTGTAATACAGCTGAAAAAGAAGCCTACCGAAGAGATCAGAAAACACTTCCACTTTTTCAGCCGGATCTGCAGAGTATACAGCAGATAATGTATAATAATCGACTCTCCCCAGATAAAAAATATCACACAGATGACTGCCGGGAAGAGGTAGCGATTATCCGCTTTTTTGACATTTTCCCAGATCAGTCCCAGATCTTCTCCATGAAAGACACCATACAGGGTAAGACCAAGCACCAGAAACAGGAAAATACCGTTTCCTATGATTTTTTTCTTATTTTTCATATCCGTTTTTTCTCCACCCACAGACGGAACCGTTCTGTTTTTTTTCCAGCGGATCACACATATATAGCTGAGTTCCGCAAGTGCTATCCCTGCTGCCACATCCAGAATCCCGTGCTGTTTTGTAAATAACGTGGATGCACAGATTGCCGCAGCCCAGATCCAGGTGATCGTCATATACCAGCCCGGTACTTTCCGGATATTCCGAAGTACCACCACGCAAAACCAGCTGTCCATACAGTGAATCGACGGAAACAGGTTCACTGCTGCATCCATCTGATACAATTCCACAAGCATCCGGCTCCAGAAGTCCGTTCCCACGATCTCCGGCCGAAGATTCGTTGTCGGAAAACACAGGTAAAAGATCCCGCATACTGTCTTGGCCAGAAGCTCTGCACATAAAAACAGACAGGCTTTTTTCTTCCCATAATAACCCATCAGCAGAAAATTAACTGCACAGAACAGGAAAAATGAAAAATAGATTCCCACAAACCAGGGGATTACCGGAATCTGATTGTCCAGAGAAATTTCGATATTCCAGGCTTTCGTATGAGTTCCCACCCACTGACCACTATAATAGATCAGCGAATTATACAGTAGATTAAACACCAGCATCAGCAGATAAGTCCGTGGAATCCACTGACCGGTCCTTATTTTATTCCATATTGTCATATTATTTTCCTTTCCCAGGGACTTTACAGGACTTTATTATAACAGTTTTCACCATCGTCACAACCGATTTTCGGAAATCTTACACTTTCGTAAGCAAATCTTAATATATGACCATTCGTTGTCTTTTTCATATAATAAACTATAGTGTATTCCCTGACTCTTGTTGTCTCTGCTTTTAGAGCGTGTTTGAAAAATCATTTCCGCAATCTGCAAGCCCCACTTTGCGGTATATTTTACCCTCATTCGGTTGCCGTAGCCCGCTACGCCGCCCTCATTCGGATAAAATCTCCCACAAACTGGGACTCGCAGCTCACGAAAAGCCTTTTTCAGACACGCTCTAGTGCATTTTGCCTGTTACTGTGGGAATACATAATTCCAGGTACACGGAGGTTTTTCTATGCCTGCTTTATTGGAACTTGACCATGTCGGACTTTCGTATCACACACTCTCCGGAGAGATCCAGGCGCTCTCACAAATCAGTTTTTCCGTTCAGGAAGGCGAGTTTGTCTCTCTGGTTGGACCCAGCGGATGCGGAAAAAGTACCGTCCTGAATCTGATAGCCGGACTTCTGATACCGGAACAGGGACAGATCACCATGCAGGGACTTCCACGGGAACATTCTGTTCTCTCTGTCGGATATATGCTGCAGAAGGATCATCTTTTCGAATGGCTGACCATCTATGAAAATGTTCTTCTTGGTCTTAAAATTCAAAAAATGAAAAACAAAAGAATCTATTTCACACGTTGACCGTCTCTTACAGGAGTATGGGCTCTGGAACTTTCGTTTTTCCCACCCTTCCCAGCTTTCCGGCGGGATGCGACAACGGGCCGCACTGATCCGCACTCTTGCCCTGGAACCTGCACTTTTGCTTCTCGATGAACCTTTCAGCGCACTGGATTATCAGACCAGACTTTCCGTCAGTGATGACATCTGGAAGATCCTGCGTAAAGAAGGGAAAACCGCGCTTTTGGTCACTCACGATATCTCCGAAGCCATCAGCATGTCTGATCGGGTCATCATCCTCTCGAAAGCCCCTGCCTGCGTCCGGTGCGAGTTCCCCATTCTCACCACCCTTGCCGACCGCACTCCCATGCAGATGCGAAATGCCCCCGAATTCAAGCAATATTTTCAACAGATCTGGAAGGAGTTAAATCATGATACCTGATTCATCTGCACAACAGTCTTTTTTCACGAAAACACAAAAAATGACAGCAGTTTATCCGCCTGATGCGGCTGGCTGTCTTTCTAGTTTTTCTGCTACTCTGGGAGGTCAGTGCACGGCTCGGGTTCATCGATTCCTTTATCTTCGGAAGCCCCGGTCAGGTATGTCTTGCTTTCCGGATCCTTGCTTCTGACAAACCATCTGCTCTCACATATCGGGATCACCGTGTTCGAGACACTTGCCAGTTTCTTTCTTGTCGTAGGTTTCAGTCTCTTTTTCCTCCGTCCTTCTCTGGCTCTGTCCCCGGCTTGCTGCGATCCTGGAGCCTTACCTTGTGGTTTTGAACAGCCTTCCGAAGTCGGCACTGGCTCCTCTGCTGATCGTATGGCTCGGTGCAAATTATAAGACGATCATCCTTGCCGGGATCTCCGTTGCGATCTTCGGCTCCATCCTGAATCTGTATACCAGCTTTACGGAAATTGATCCTGATTCTCTGAAGCTCATCCGTACCCTCGGTGGAAAACGGAAAGATGACTTCTGCGTGTGGCACTGACCCTCTTCGGTCCCTTATCTTCTGAGCGTTATGAAAGTCAATATCGGGCTCTGTCTGGTTGGTGTGGTCATCGGTGAATTCATCGGAGCCAGCAGGGACTTGGATTTCTCATTATCTACAGCAGTCAGATCTTCAAACTTGACTGGATGATCCTGTCGATCATTCTCCTGTGCATCATCGCCATGATTCTCTATCAGGCGGTCAGTCTGGTGGAAAAACGGGTGGTACACACCTGCGGAGCAGACCGTTCCTGATTTACGCGAGTAACAAGCCAACGTGCATACTCACATGAGACCCTGGCGACTGCCTCGATAATCGAAAATTGATCCGCCTGAAAAAGGGCAGGTAAACCAGATTTTTGTGGTTCATCTGCCCTTTTTCGTCTTTTCTTTCTGTCTGCTTATCTATTCTCCGTGTTTTCTTTTTCTCCGGTTGTCTGCCAGAATCAAAAGTACCGCACCGGATACAATTGCCGCCATAAAATACGTTACATTCTTTTGCATATCTGCCGTCTTCGCCGCTGCCGTTCCATTCATCGTGCCTGTCAGATCCGCCTTTGTTCCCTGACTGTTTCCCGTTGATACATCCGTTTTCGTCCCGGAATTGCTGCTGCCGGAAGTTCCGTTATTTTTTGTATCGGTCGGCTTTTTATCTGCAGGTTTTGTGTCCGCAGGTTTTTTATCTTCCTGCTCACCGCCTCCGGTGGAATCGTCTTTTTTATCATCTTTTTTGTCGTCTTCCGTGCTCTCTTCCGTCTCCACGACTATCTGCTGATCCTCATAGACTTCCGGAAGTGTCAGCATCCCGTCTTTCAGCTGATCCGTCACATTCTCTCCGTTTACCAGCACTGCTGTGATCTTCCATCCTTTTTTCGGCTGGATCTGAAACTGCGGGCTGGAAAAGCGCTCCACCGCGTAAGTCACCGTCTCCTGTGTTTCCTCATCGTCACCCTCCTCATGCTGATAACTCACCTGCGCATGTTCGGATCGTATCGTGACCATGTGGGTATCCGTTACTGTCGTGTTGATGGTGCTTTGCTGCGTAACGGACGAAGTACCTGTCTGCGCAGCCTCTGCCGCAACGGGTATGGAGAGGCACAGGCAAATCCCCATCAGAATAATTGCTGCCTTTTTCATCTGTCCATCCTCCTGCTCTAATCTGTCGCATCCACATAGGATATCTGAAAAGTAACCGTATCCGCATAGGAGCCTGACTGTGCCTTTTTCCAGGATTCTCTGTCGATCGTGATACCAAGTACCGTCTCTTCCCCTGCCGTAGTATAACGGGCTTTTGTAAATGCTGTCGTGTCCGCCAAAATCTCATAGGGGATCTCCCCTTCTTTTCCACTCTGATTTTTCAGTTTCTTGTCCGAGATCAGCTCCACCTGGATGCATTTTCCTTCTTCGATCTGTGCTTCTTCGACACGGATTTTCCCGTAGTTTACCGATTCTTCGTTAAATGGAATCGTGGTGTTTGCCGGAACCAGCACCATATAGGACGGATCCACATGATACGTTACGGTCGTGGTTCCTGCTGATACGCTCTGTGCAATCCCTAAGACAAGCAGTAACCCTCCTGCAACTGCTCTTTTTTTCTTCATGTTTCTCCCCCCTTACTGTACTTTCAATACGGTTTCCACATTGGCACCGTTCATCGCCCGTCCGTCATCGAGTGCCGCGGTACTGATCTTCAGTATCGCAGGATATTCCCCGGCGGACAGTTCTTTGGACAGTGTGATCTGTGTGATCGCTTTTCCCGGTTCTACCATTTTGGACTGATAGATTGTCTCATCGGTATCTTTCAGTACCAGTGTAAAGGTAAAATAACACGGATTTCCTTCCGGATTCATCAGATTTACCGTTACATCTTTCGTATCTGCCGGAATGGTGATCGACGGATATCCCGGGATCCGGATGCCCTCCGGCGGATCACTCTCCTTTGCCTCCTGCGTGGAAGCGTCAGGGTCCAGATCCGGCACAAAGGCCGAATCCGGAGATTCCTGTGTTTCCTGTTTGTTGTTTCTCGTAAGATACAGACCGGCTCCGATCAGCAGAATGCATGCGCACACGGCGATTCCGATTCCTATCTTTCTTCTGTTATTTTTCAATCTTCTTCCCCCTTACGCATTATTCCAGATCCACTTCTACTTTCAGATTGCTCATGTAGTATTCATCTGCGTTTTTTCCATGTGCATCAAATACCAACATGAAATACTCTAAATCCAATCCATTTTTGCGGGTGATTTCAAATGTATGCGATACCGTTTCTCCATCACATTTTCCAATATCATTTGCCCGCGTTTCTGTGTTGTTATAAATATTGCCATCCTGTAACTTATAACTTAATCTCAGATCTGCCCATCCATCTTCTTCCTCATCAATCTTATAGCTGACTTTTATCTTCATCTTCTGATACAGGCGTGCTGCATCCATGGAGATATCCGGCAGATACAAATCATACCAGGATGGATAAAGTCCATAATCATCGGTTGTTACAACCTTTCTGTCCCCCTGGATAAAGAAAGTAAAAATAGTCAGTTCATGTTCATCCGTGATAAAGTATTTGTGTTCCGTCTGTCCCGTAAAAACAGCTGAAGTTATCGGTTTGTATACCGCATATAAAGTAAGATCCTTTTCATCCTCAAATACAGCCGTTTTAACATTCGGTGCATAGCTGATCACATTTGTCGAACCCGCGGACCGGCTCCAGCCTTCGAAGGTCCATCCGAGTCTGTTTACGGTCGGGAGCGTATATGTTTCTTTATATTTGCATGTTACTTTCTCCCGTTTATTACCGGTCTGATAGTCAAACGTAATCGTATATTCGCACGGTTCCCAGATCGGGTACAGGTTGACCGTTCCATTATTGGTCGCACAAAGTCTGCTGACTTTGTCTCCCGGCTGATATACTTTTTGCTCACTTTTCTTTCCACCGGTTCTCCATCCGACAAACTTATAGCCTCCGCACACATATCCGTTTTTCGGTATCGTGGTTTCCTGTGTATAACGAAGCGGGATATTTTTCATCTCTCCCCTTGTTACTTCACCTTCTACATTGAAAACGATCGTATAGGAATTTTCTTTCCAGTTTGCCGTATAGGTTCTGTCTTTCAACGGGCGGGCGGTAATCGTAACCTGTGTATCTTTTTCTTTGATATCGGTTCCTGACCATCCTTCAAACGTATAGCCTTCCCGTTTTGGCTGTACCAGATCCATCGGTTTGCTGTTGATGGTAAATGTTGTCGGATTGGTCTTTCCGGTCGGAAGACTTCCTCCTGCCAGATTATAGCTGATGGTATATGCTATTTCTTTCCATACTGCCTTAAAGACCAGTTTTCCGTTTTTCACATTCTCATCGGATACGGTATCCGGTACGTTTTTATCCCAACTTACGAACGTATATCCTTCTCTGGTCGGTTCCTCCTGAGCCGGGATCGCATCCCCATAAGAAAGTGTATATTCCTTGAGTACCGTTCCCTCACTCACAAACTGCACCAGATAGCTGTTCTTCCTCCACTGTGCCTGATAGGTTACATCCTCATTCGGGATCTTCTCCGGAAGTTCCGGTGTCCAGCCTGTGAAGGTGTATCCTTTTCGAACCGGCTGTTTCACATTGAGTGTGGCACCGACACGACCTTCCACAGTCTGTGCCTTCTCTCCGTTTTCCGGTTCAAAGGTCAGTTTGTGTACTTTTCGTTTGTAATAGTAGGTTACCACTGTCTGCTTTTCCGCAGAAATGGTTACGGTCTGCGGTTCCGGTAATTCATATTCGTCACCATAGGTTGTATTGACCGGTGGTGTTACTGTTTCATCCGTCTTGCCCTTCGGGTTCTGTGTTGCCACCCACTGGTAACCGTCTCCTTCTGCTTTCTGCAGATAATGTTTTACTGTGTAGGTTCTTGTATTTGCTTCCCATTTTGCATACAGCGTCAGATCTTCATTCGGCATATTTCCGGTATACGCATTCTGTAATGTGCTGTCTGTACACCAGCCCATGAAAGTATAACCTTTCCGCATGGATGGTGCCGGAATCGCTGCGCCCTGTTTCATCTGCAGCTGTTTTGGTTCCGTTCCGTCATTATTTTCCAGCTGTAAGGTATGTACTTCACGTTCATACAGATACTCGATCACCAGTACCTTTCCGCCTTCGATCTGTCCGGTCTGTGGCTGTGGAGATACGTATCCTTCGAACTTCCGTACTTCCGGTGTAATCACATCTTCCGTCCTGCCTAACAGAGATTCCATGGATGCAACCGTATAGCCGTCATCATTTGCGTTCTGCAGGCTGTATTTTACCCAGTAATACGTTGCTCTCGGTTCCCATTTTGCGTAAATCGTACTGTTTTGGGCCGGAACTGTTCCGTCAAATACTTTCGTAAGACCTGCATCCTGATACCAGCCGTCGAAGGAATAGCCTGCCCGTTCCGGCATCTCTTCCACCCGGGTTCCGTAAAGATATGTCTTTTCGGTCGCCGGATCTCCGTTATTTGTCACCATGGTTACCTGATAGGAATTACGCCGGTAGCGGTAGGTGATGGTATCCGGATCATCGGAAACAGTCAGCGTACAGCTCTGTTTTTCCGGTGCGGTAAATCCAGCATACGCCTTTACTTCCGGTTCCACCGAATCTCCGGCTGTTCCGGTAAAGGTTTCTGTCTCTGCCGTCTCCCAGGTATCCGATCCGTCTGCGCTCTGTAACTGATGGATCACCTGATAGGTCTTCTTTCCAGGCTCCCACTTCGCATACAGCGTCATTGCGTGCATCGGCATGGTTTTTCCTTCAAAGGAAACCGTCAGGGCTGCGTCTTCATACCAGCCGGCAAATGCATGTCCGGAGTATTTCGGAACCTCCGAAATGGCTACTCCATACATGACATCTGCTGTCCCATCGGCTTCCCCGTTGTTATTCACATAAGTAACCGGGTAGCTGTTTCTGTGATAGTAGTACTGCTTGCAAGCCCCACCATCACCGGTCACCCATAAGTTCTGCGCCTGAGGAGACTGGAATCCCGGATAAGATTTCACTTCCGGTGTCACCTCGGTATCCGTCAGGGCTGTCTTTGTCTCTTCTTCCACCAGGATATACGAACTCGGATCGAATGGATTCTGCTGGTAATGTTCCACGCGGTACTCACTGGGAACCGGGGTCCATTTTCCATAGATTTTAAAGCCATCGTTCCAGGCATCCGGTTCCTCTGTGTTCACATCCACTGCCGGCATGATACCGTCAAAAGGATTCTGATGGTTACCGTCTGTATACCAGCCTTCGAAAGTATATCCTGCCCGATCGTTCTGTCTGTACACCACTTCCTCGATCTCACCGATCGGTGTGCCATATGGTACATCCTGAATCGGGGCAAATTCTTTTCCGCCGGGATTTCCAGTCACTTCCAGAAGAAGCAGGCCGGTATTTCTTGTGTAATAATAATTCACCACAAGGCTTCCGTCACCAAGGACTTCCACCGTCTGTTTTTCCGGTGCACTGAATCCGGTATACGATTTCACTTCCGGCGTTACGCTGTCGCCTGCATGTGCTGATTGTAGTTTACGCAAATTTTGATATGTATTCCCCAGTATATATGGGGAGTTAGAAATGTATTGAGATTAGATAGCCTTTTTCTCCAAGTCCTCACAGTAAACGCTTGAAAATAAATGTTCCAGCTCATTTCCGAAGTTGTATGAGATTTTAAGTTTGCGGTTTTCATAAACTGTTATCTGGTCTATCATTTCCACAATAATATCTCTGTCTAATTCTTCAATGTCTTTCAGTTCCAACAACCGCCTTAACC
>ENA-OPZZ01001935-OPZZ01001935.1-human-gut-metagenome-genome-assembly--contig:-NODE-1935-length-11385-cov-3.464114_pt1 | contig 11385 bp, 17 predicted proteins | sample MGYA00242487_ERZ504511 | MGnify/ENA primary metagenome ERZ504511 (study PRJEB26092, sample SAMD00036241) | human gut metagenome | host: Homo sapiens | study: EMG produced TPA metagenomics assembly of... | reverse complement strand
AACCAGATATAACCTGCTCTTTATATTCGATCTGAACCGGTTCATATCTTACAAACGGATAGCTCAATTCACTTCTGTCCAGAAGCTTCGAAACAAGTACCTCTGCCAGGCTCTCATATCCCATATAATCCGCCTTGTACCACAGGTTCTCAATCTTCCATTTACGTTGATCACCTTTTGATGTATGCCCTGTCTTATGCAAAGGAGAATATTTATCAAGTTCAACTTTATCCATAAAAATCATCTCTCCTTTTTTACCATCATGATCCATTGGTGATCCCCTTCCATATATCCATCTGTTTTTTCAATAATCAGAAGTGGATCATAAAAAGGAATTCCTATATCTCTCAGGATTTCTTTTGCATGATCACGTGTCCTGGGAAAACATCTGTCCTTCAGAAAATACTCAAAATCATTCCAGCTTGGATTATCCACAACTCCAAATGCCCTTAATGGTATCTGATCCGTATAATTTTTAATATAAATTTTTTCGTGTAAAAAATCTATATCTATCATCGTGCACAGATAATCCCTGTTCATAAAATACATCCTCATTTTTACATCTGGATCTTCACTGAAATTATGCACACGTTTTATCTGACTGTAGATCGTCTGTCGGGATACATGGTATTTTTTTGCAATTTCTGTAATCTTCACACCCTGTTTCTGCAACGCAAGGATATTCGCAAGCTGTGGATCTGTAAAAGAATTTTTTCTGCCGGCCGGATTCCTGTTTGCAGAATTTCCTTTTTTTCCTGTAGCATGCTGCATCTTCTGCGATCTGCCTTAACTCTTTAACATCTGTTGTACCAAAAATCGCTCTGATCTGTTCCGTTAAGTCTGGTTCTTTTTCTTTCATATAACCACCTCAGTCTGACTATAACATGTAAAAGAAAGAAGTGTCAAGTTTTTATTTCTTGACACTTCTTTCTTACGCAAATATTAGCTCTGTCAGGTTTTATCAACCATATTCCTTTTGACTTTTCCTGAAATTTATGATACCGTTAGTTAGTATAGTCTAACAGTAAATCAATATCAAGGAGACGTTGCTATGACCCCTGAAGAATATAAAAAACTTTCTGTCAAAGAATTTACACAGGCAGCCAAGATCTATGACAGTGGACACGCCGGCATTTATGAAATGTGCAAGGACGATTATCCGCCGATCCTGGCTGAACTGAAAAAAGAGCCTTTCTGCGATGTTTTGGACTGTGGATGTGGAACTGGCCCGATGATCGAACTTCTTCATGAAAAATATCCGGAGAAACACTACACCGGTCTGGATCTTACTCCTGAGATGATCCATGTGGCCCAGGCCAAGAATCTCTCCAACACGGAATTTCTTGTAGGTGACAGTGAAAATCTGCCCTTTGAGGATGATTCTTTTGATGCCGTTATCTGTGCAAACAGTTTTCATCATTATCCAAATCCCCAGGACTTTTTTAACAGTACCTACCGTGTCCTGCGTAAAGGCGGTCGCCTGATCCTGCGCGACTATACTTCCTCCAACTTCGTTGTCTGGCTTATGAATCATCTGGAGATGCCCTTGGCTAATCTGTTCGGACACGGCGACGTAAAGATACACAAACCTGCAGAATTCATCACCATGGCAGAAAAAGCCGGATTCACAGTACTGACTATGGAAAAGCAGAAAGGCTTCCGCGCACATCTTGTTGCGCGGAAATGATTTATATGTTTCCCAGAAAATCCCGGATCACTTTTACATAATCATCCGCTTTCAAAATCGTAGAAAGATGTCCACCCGAAACATACTGGATTGCAGGATCATGCATCAGCTGTATCAGGTCTTTCTGCATCTTTTCGGAAAAGAAATCCTGCTTCGGAAGTATCAGAAGTATTTTTCCCTTAAGCATTCTAAAATCAGCTTCCGTAACCGGCGTCTGCTTCATCAGATCAGCCAGCAGGCCGGAAATATGCACATCTTTTTCCTGGGTATAATCTTTGAAAATAGTTTCAAACATATCTTTGGCATATGCAAGTTCTTCTTTACTCTCGTTCCGGCTGTGTCCCATTCCGACTTTGATCAGTTTCGGTTTCAGTTTCTCATAATTACAATGTTTCATATAAAATAGCATCAGCGGTGCCAAAAAATATTTCTTCCTGAGACTTTTTATCGTCTCCGCATCCATACCGCCTGTTGAGATCAGAATAAGCCCCCCAGCTTCCCCCGGATACGCCTGCGTATAGATCTGGGCAACCATGCCGCCATCACTTGCACCTATAAAGACCGGCTCTTTAATCCCCAGCCTTTCGAAAAAAACATGCATCCCTTTTACCAGTTCCTGGTTGGTCCGAATCTCCTGGGGATAATTAAAAAGCAGTACCTGATACGTATCAGACAGCGCATCTATATATCGCATCCACATTTCCAGTGTATTCATTCCTCCATTTAACAGTATCAGCGTCTTTCCACCTTTTTTCCCACTCAATACATAATGAAAAGTACTTCCGTCGACTTTTATATCCTTATATGTATGGGTTGCTGCAAATGCTCTCAGTTCTTCTGAATATGACATCTTTTTCCCTCCGTAAGTTTAATTTTCATTATAAATTAGTTTCTTCTAACATATTTTTTTCAAAAAACCGTGCAAACTTCTTTCAGTTCACACGGTTATTCCATTGGCCATAAACCTTTTGTTCCTTTCTCTGTATTCTGATCTATTTTTTTACATCTCTTATCACTTTTGCCGGCACTCCTGCCACAACTTTATTGGCAGGTACATCTTTGGTGCAACCGCTCCTGCTGCAAGCCCAAATATCAGATACAGCATTTTCTCCTGTACCCAGTTTCCATAATTTGTTTTTCTTTCATGCTTCTTACCTCCAATTCCCACATGTTCCGCCATTTTTCAGTTTCTCTCAAATCCAAGAAATCTCGTTCCCTGAAAACTTAATTCACCAACATCTCCCTCTGCCATCTGACCATATTCCTTTCCTGTGACAGCAAGTTCCATCCGATCGCCGCTCTTCACTTCAAAAGTCACATAGTAACTGGTAGATGTAGTGGTGCTAAAACCGTCAGACTGCTGATTATGGAAAACCTTCGTTCGCTTTGCAACAATCTCTGCTGTGACCGTTAACCTGGGAGAATTGTTATTTTTATTCCATGTACTGATATTTTTGGCAAAAATATAAACCATCGTTCCCAAAACGCAGAAAAATATAATTGCAAATAAAATATTAAATACCTGGTCAAATCCATAAAACATAATTTCTTTCCCCCTTTATCTGCCTATTTTTACTACATTACTAACACACCAATCACTGCCAGCACCGCTGAGATCACTGCCATTCCAACAGTTCCTGCAATCCATTTTTTGCGTTTATCTTCGCTGGTGATGTACGGCCTTAAGTCTTCTGTTCCCGGAATGATCCATGCTTTTGTATGACCTACCCACCAGTCATCCACAAGAAAACGGTCTATCACATTCATCACTGATAAAATGACAAACATCTGCCAGAAGCCGGACAGGAAATCCTCTGCGCCATTTATAGCATATACACATACGAGAATATACAGTATGTATCCCGGAATACAGATGATCTTAAACATCTTACTGTTTTTGCTGATTTTCTCATGGGTTGTCAGTCCCAGTTCCACACAGCGATCTTTTACATCCTGATGATAGAGATGCAACATTCCCACTGCGCCCTTTCGAATCCCGACGGCGCAGATCCCCATCAGCAAAATCCCAAGTATCAAACCCTCCAGCAGCACCTGTGCTATCATATTCTTTTTCCTCCTTCGTTCCGTGTTAGTCTCGATTTACTTTTATTTTATCAAATTCCTGTTCTAACTTCAAATCAGATTTTACGGATCTGTGATGGCGGTTCTTAAAGTCGGAATCCCCTCTGCCATTCAGGGTGCTGTTTTCTGCTTTGCCAATATTTTTGTACAGGCCTCTGTGAATGGCTTCGGCTCTTCTGCAATTGCAGGCAGTACCATTGCCATGAACTTTGAATATTTTACCTATTATGTGATCACTGCCTTCGGCCAGACAGCGACCACCTTTACCAGCCAGAACCATTCTGCCGGTCAGGATCACCGATGCAGAAAAATCCTGCGGATATGTATGATTTTCTCTGTCTTAAGCAGTCTGGTCCTTATTGAACCCTTTGTCATATTCCGGAATTTTTTTGCAGGAATTTTTTCTGCAGATCAAATCGTTATACAGAATGCCTGTCTTCGTATCCTGTGCATTCTTTTTTCGAACCGCTGTGCAACCTGTACGAAATTCCGGCAGGCGTATTAAGAGGCACCGAACATTCCCTGTACCCGGCTGTTGCTACCATTAGCGGGACCTGTTGTTTTCGCATTGCATGGATATGCACGGTTTTCAGACATTACCATCAGTTAAACATTCTGTATTATGCATTTCCGATCTCATGGGTGTTGACGATACTCCTTATTGCGATCGGATTTATTGCAAAAAAGCCAGATAAGATGTTTTGACTTATCTGGCTTTGGAGCATCATATTCTTCCCTGCTTCCGGATGTTATCTCACTTCCACAATTTCCCTTCTTTATAGTGTTTTCTGCAAAGTGCCACATAACTTTCATTGGAACCCAGCATGATCTGTGCGCCTTCCCGCACGATTTTTCCGTTGGAATATCGTGTATTGCACTGTGCACGTTTCCCGCACCATCAGAATATTGGCAGATTTCAAGCTTCCCATCGCCCCGTATCTGAAATATAGTTTTGCCATTTTTTTGTTTCTCCTTTATCGATCATACTGCTCTCTGTCATCTGCTTTTGTATTTGCAGTCGGGACTATGATCAGGTCTGCACCTTTTCTTGCACAGGTACGGATGCTTTCCGGCACAATCTTACCAGTGCATCATTATCCATATCTATACAGTAATGGTCCACACATACCTTGTGATACTGCGGAAAAAACGGTGTCAGCTGTATTTCCGGAAAAAAGACCAGATCACAGTTTTCTGCCATATCACAGTATTTCAGGCTTTTATCAAGGTTCTCAGATATTTCTTTTCCCATACTCATCTGTACAAGTGCAATTTTCATTTACCGTTCCCCTTCACATCATTCATTTTTTCCAGAAGTTTGCTGTAAACATGCTCCACAAACCACGGTTCTGTAGATTTCTCCAATGCTTCTTCTGGTGAAAACCAGGCTACGCCGCTGTTTTCATCTGCTTTTATGGAAACCGCTTCTTCCGGGTCTGCCTCAAGGAGATATGTGATATTAAAGTGCAGATGGCTGGATACATATTTTCCTTTTTTCACATGACCATCTACAGTCAGGGATTCCATGGAAAAAATCTCCTCGGACACCGGATGAACATTGGAAATTCCGGCTTCTTCCTTTACCTCCCGGACTGCAACAGACAGAAGATCCGTCTCCCCATCCGCATGTCCTCCAAGCCAAGACCAGGAGTTGTAAATATTGTGATATACCATAAGAACTCTGTTTCGTTCCTTGTTCACAACCCAGGCGGAAGCTGTCATATGGGCTACTGTATTCTCTCTCAAAAAAGCATTCTTATTGTTTCTGATCCAGTCCAAAATTAAGATCTTATCTTTTTCTTCCTGTTCATTGTAGGGCTTGTATTTTTCTATCTGATCGATCAGTTTCTGACAGTTCATTGTTATCCTTTCCTTTCGACTTTATCAACACAGTGTCAATATAGCACTGGTAAACCACGCATCCTGTACCTGCTCACAGACAAATAACCCTTTTGCTTATCTGGATAGCCTCATATACAGAAGCGGATACGGATTCCCTTTCTCATCATGATCCGTTCTTTTATATGTCTGAAATCCCATGTGCTCATAAAAGTCGGCTGCCCGGGGATTCTGTTCGTTTACGGTGAGTTCTTGAATGTTATAAATTTCGATACCGTACTGAAGCAGCTGCTTTCCAAGCCCGTTCCCTCTGGCCTCCGGAGAAAGGCAGAGCAGCTCAGTCTGCACTCTGTCTGTTTTTCAGAAGCAGAATTCCCACAGAAAATCCGCAGATGGAACAGCCGATCAGTGACACAAATGCAGATGGTGCAAGGGAAATACACAGATAGGAAATAATACAGAGAATGCTGCTGATCATAAATTTGTCCAGATCAATCCGGTCTCCGAATTTTCCATAAAAGGCTCTGGAACTTCCCATCAGGATTGCAAATGCCATAGGGCCTGCAAGATCACCGATGGTCTTACTTACACCAAGTCCCATCTCCGCAAATGTGGACGCCCACTGGCTGACGCCCTGCTCGCTGGCGCCTGCACACAGCATCATTAACATCAGGATCCAGAATGTTTTATTTCTGCATAATTCTTTTATGGTCATTCCTGTCTCACCCTCTTCGATGAGCGTTGCGATAGGAACTTTTGTAAATGCAATACCATTTACAACCGGAATGATCGCCCAGATCAGTGCCATGATCTTCCAGTTTTCAATTCCAAATATCCGGAAGAAAATCGTGGAAAGCAGAACCACTGCCACATGACCCCAGCAGTAAAAAGAGTGGAGAAGGCTCATTGCCTTTTCTTTGTTGTCGCTTGGGCAGCTTTCTACAATGGGGCTGATCAGCACTTCGATCAGTCCTCCGCCTACGGCATAGATCACTACGGAAATAAATAATCCCGCAAATGCGTTGGGCAAAAGATCCGGCAGGATCACCAGACAGATCAGTCCTGCTGCCGAAAATACATGTGCCAGAACAATGGAAATCCGGTAACCGATCCGGTCTACAAATTTTGCTGACAGAAGATCGATCAGCAGCTGAATCCCGAAATTGAATGTGATCAGCATTGTGATCTGGCTCAGTGGAATGTGGTAACTTTTTTCGAATGTCAGAAAAAGCAGCGGCACAAAGTTATTTACGATCGCCTGTACGATGTAACCCGCAAAACAGGCGTATACCGTTTTCCGGTATTTGTCTTTCATTTAAACATCCTCCAATGTTATTTAATACCCGTCCTTTAACCGGACAATATTCTTTAATTCTTTTCCATTCACATATCGTTCCAGATTTTCCATACAGATGTTCCAGATCATGTCCTGGACTTCTGCGTTTCCTCCGAAACTTGGACCTGCGATGTGTGGGGTGATGAGGATGTTTTCCATATTCCAGAGAGGTGATGTCTCCGGCAGGGGTTCTGTCTCAAATACATCCAGGACTACGCCTTTTAAATGCCCCTCCTGTAATGCTCGGATCAGATCTTCTGTTGGAATGAGACTTCCCCGTCCTATGTTGACCAGAATTGCTTCTTTTTTCATGGAATGCAGCCGGTCATAATTCAGAAGTCCTTTTGTTTCCGGCGTTCCAGGGAGACAGCCGATTACGATATCTGCTTTTTGAAGCTGCTGATCCAATGCTGTCAGATCGTATATCTGGTCAAAATCTTTCAGCTGGTCTGAATGTTCTGAGACTGCAGTTCTTTTTATTCCAGTCACACGGGTTTCAAATGCTTTCATTCTGTGAGCGATATTTTTTCCAATGTCGCCGGTTCCCAGGATAAGAACATTTTTTCCGTATATAGTGTCTGATAATTTATTCTGTACCCAGAGATGTTCCTTCTCGTTTTTCCAGTAAACAGGAAATCCTCGGTACAGGGCAATGATGTTCCCGATCACATATTCCGATATGATTTTTCCGAATGCTCCGGAAGCATTAGTCAATGTAACTCCTGTCGGAAATGTTTTCATTTTTGTATACTTATCCGCACCGGCCCATGTCAGTTGAACCCAGCGGAAGTTTCCGGCTTTCTGAAGTTCCGATTCTTCCGGTTCTCCGATCACCACTTCCGCTGTTGTGATAGAATCCCTGGTTTCATTTTCCTCAAAAACAAACTCACATTTCTCTCCAAATTTTGTTATAAACCTGTCCCGGATTTCCGCGTCACACTGTGGCTTTACCAGGACTTTTATTTTCTTCTCTGTATTTCCCATGATATTCTTCTCCACAGGCAGTTTTTCAGGACTCATTTACCAGTTTCCCGGTTATATGTTCCGGTTCCAGCTCCAGACAGAGAACCTGGGAGCCGAAATGTTCCAGTTCGTATTCCACATATGTCTCATCATCCGTGAACTTTTTGCATAAATTTGTGCATATTTCTGTTACTTTTTCCGGTTCTTCCACTGTGTGAAGGCGTCCAAATACAATGACGCTTCGGATATTTAATGCCCATTCGCCCTCATTCCGGTATCCCTTGTCCATAACACAGAATGAAACTTTATCACAGTTTCTGATGGCATCGATCTTATGACCGGATTTCGCTCCGTGGAAATAGATTTTTCCATCTTTCTCATTATACCAGTGGGTCATCGGCATTCCATAAGGATAGCCTTCCTCTCCCTGCACAGAAAGTACGCCTCGCGGTTCTTTTTTCAGGATTTCGATACATTCTTCTTTGGTTAATTCCTGTTTTGATCTTCTCATTTTTCGAAACATAAACTGGTCCTCCCCTTGCTCTGTATCTAATCTGTTTTCTTGCTTCTATGACTGTTTTTCTGTTATCTTTACTTTATCTTTCAAAAATAACTTTATATGTTCCCAGCCCCTGTCTGCATGGGATTTTTGCTGCATTTTCTGCTGTGAAGGCTTCTCTGGAATATATTGTTTTTTGTTCTTCCGAGTAGGCTGGAAGGGTTTTACCGATGCTGACACCATGGGCATCATTTTCAGTAAAATTCCAGATAGCCATTTTTATTATCCTGAATCTCTGCATTGATCCTAAGGACCGGACGCAGAGAAACAAATCCCTCCGGAATGATGTAATCATTCAAAATATCACTTTTTTCTGCCAGAGCATTATATACCTTTTCTGCACTTACACCCAGTTTTGCTGCTACATTTTCAATACAAAATATCGCAAATTCCAGTTCTCTTGACTTTTCTATATTTTGTTTCATCATTCCCAAGGCCTCCTGTATCAGATATCAGCACCCAAACAACTTCGCAGTTTTCTCCATCCTTTCTGCGATCGGCACGCCGAACGGGCAACGGGTTTCGCATTCCTGGCAGCCGATGCATTCGGAAGCTTTGTGCTCCAGAAGTTCGTAGTGGGATTTTATAGTTGCCGGGACTTCCGGCTGCATGGTGGCAAGATCGTAGAACTTATTGATCATGGCAATATCCAGCTCTGCCGCACATGGCTTGCAGTGTCCGCAGTAAGTGCACTCTCCTTTATAGGAATGGAACGGGGCATTGGCGATCACAGATGCGTAATCTTTTTCTTCCTCCGTTGCTGTTTCATATGCTACGGCATCATTGACCTGCTCTTTTGTGTCATAGCCGCACATGATGGAACAGACTGCAGGTCTTGTAAGTGCGTAATGGATGCACTGTACCGGTGTCAGGCTTGCACCGAAAGGAGAACGTTTTTCATCAAAAAGTCTTCCCCCTGCAAAACCTTTCATAACTGTGATACCCACATCATTTTCTTCGCATGCTTTGTACAGGCGAGCACGGTCTGCATCGATTCCTTTTAAGCTGCTGTCAAATTCTTCCGCAAACATGGTATCAATATTTTCACTTGCAGGAAGCATATCAAAAGCCGGATTGATACTGAAAAGGATCATTTCCACATATCCGGATTCCGCTGCTTTTTTCGCTACTTTCGGGTTGTGGGAACTCATGCCGATGTGACGGATCACGCCGGTTCTCTTCAGTTCCATCACGTAATCCATATATTCCGAATGCTGGAGATTTTCCCATTCCTCCTCAGAGTCCACATAATGGATCATGCCAAGATCAATATAATCCGTCTGGAGCCTTTTTAAAAGATCCTCAAATGCAGGACGCACATATTCCATCTCTCTGGTACGGTAATACTGCTCGTCCTTCCATGTTGATCCGATATGTCCCTGAATAAACCATTTGTCACGGTTCTCCCTGATTCCCTCACCAATGATATTTCTGGATTTCGGGTCCGGCATCCAGCAGTCCAGGATATTGATCCCCTGTGCAGATGCATAATGGATCAACTCAATACTTTCTTCCTCCGGATGGCGTTCCAGCCACTCTCCTCCAAAACCGATCTCGCTGACCTGAAGCTCTGTTTTTCCTAATCTTCTTGTTTTCATAGCTGTTCTCCCTTCTGATAACCTTCTCCTCTTCGACATCCTCATCATGCCAGTTAGCTATATACTATCATAGTTAACAGGTATTTGCCATTCCTTCTGTTTGGATGTATACTTCATTTATATGAATAATGTACATACAATACACCAGTTTACAACTTTATAAATGGTAGACTTGCTGATGAATCAGCTATTTTAAAGCCTTTGTCATATCATTTGATTTTATATGTACTTCAACATTTTTCACGAAAGTGGCAAAAAAATTATCTGACTGCGAATGCCTTGACTTAATTCAAAACGAAATTCCTGTACGCTTTTTGTGCGGTGCTTAGAAAAATGTTCGTTCTGGCTGAGGAAAAAAATTCTCATCCTTGCTGAGGCCATGACCATCTGGCATATGCCGATCTACAAAAAGCTCTGGGAAATTGTCCGCAGCGGTTCTCTTGGAAAAGTCCAGATGATCACCATGAATTTCGGAAGTTTCAAAGAATACAATATGAACAACCGTTTCTTCAATATGAACCTAGCAGGCGGTGCCATGCTAGATATCGGTGTTTACGCGCTCTCCATTGTCCGGAGCTTTATGGATGAAAAGCCGGATGAGATCTTAAGCCAGTGGAAACCTTCTCCTACCGGTTCTGATGAACAGGCTACCATCCTTCTTAAAAATCATTCCGGCCAGATGGCAACTGTCGCACTTTCCATGCATTCCAAACAGCCGAAACATGCCATGATCAGCTGTGAAAAAGGTTATATCGAGATCATGGAATATCCACGTGCAGATAAAGCAGTGATCGTAGATGCAGAGACAGGAGAAAAAAACTGAGATTTTCCTGCGGTGACACTTCCGATGCACTGCTTTATGAGATGGAGGATATGGAACATGCAGTTCTTACACATGATACCTCCGGTTTATATCTGAATTATACAAAAGATGTTATGGATATCATGACTTATCTCCGTAAAGAGTGGAACATGAAATATCCGGATGAAAACTGGGACTGATCTTCTTCGGTTACTTCTGTTTATTTCTGCCTCTGATACCTGGTCACTGCCAGGATCATGCAGACAAAAACTACCGCAAACATAACTTCCAGTCCAATGCCTTTCCACACCGATACAGCTGCCTCACCTGTAAGGTGGCTGTAACTTCCAAGAGTCTCATTTACGTTTTTCATACCAGTACACAGGAAGAAACTGAGACACCTTCAGGACGTTTCTGTCCATAATATTCATGGGAACAAACACACCACACAGAAAGCACATTCCAAGAGACAGGATATTTGCGATCCCGCTTAACATGTTGCTGTTTTTTTACAAAAAG
>ENA-OPZZ01001934-OPZZ01001934.1-human-gut-metagenome-genome-assembly--contig:-NODE-1934-length-11388-cov-6.577569_pt1 | contig 11388 bp, 13 predicted proteins | sample MGYA00242487_ERZ504511 | MGnify/ENA primary metagenome ERZ504511 (study PRJEB26092, sample SAMD00036241) | human gut metagenome | host: Homo sapiens | study: EMG produced TPA metagenomics assembly of... | reverse complement strand
ATTGGTATGAATGATGAAGATGGGTATCCTTATGTTGTTCCAACTAATTTTGGTTTTGAAATGACAGATACACATTTAAATATTTTATACTCATTTTATGAAGGTAGGAAAAAAGGTTGATTTATTAAAGAAAGATCCTCGCGTATGTGTTGAGTTTAGTATTTTTAATGATTTTCCTGATAAGAAATATAAAGGGCATTATCATGATTATCGTAGTGTTATCGCTAAAGGAAAGATGAAGATGTTAGATTATAAAGATGATCCTGAAACTTGGGAAAAGGGATACAATTTGCTTTATACATGTAATCATCGTGAGATTAAACCATTAAGTGAAAGAAAGGTTGTACCTGGTATTTATATTGGTGTTATTGAATGTGATTTAAAGGATGTTACGGCTAAATCTGAGTTTCCTTTAAGGACAGTTGAAGATGTTCCTTTTTTGAATGTTTATGAACAAGAGGATGATGAAATTCCTTTCGATATATCGGATATTATTACTGATAGAAAGGCTAGAATGAAGTAGGAGAATCGTTTTGATTCTTTTTTTTAGACAAATTAAATGATATGTCTAAATTTATGTGAAAAAATCAACAAATATTTAATAAACAATTACTTAATAGAGGGGTTTCATGTATAATAAATTGGACGTAATTGTTTTAATTAAAGAACAATTAAGGGAGGAAGGAAAAATTTAATGAGTATGAAAAAATACGAGGAGTGGGATGCAAATCACAAGCATGACAATCCTCCAAGAGAGAAAATTGTTAAGTTAGGTAGAAAGATTACTGATGTGGCAGATCATATTTTTGGTGGCGTAAAAGTAGAAGATCCAGAATATTGGGGACTTGCTGAAATTATAAGTGATGAAATGGCTGACATTGCTTTACAAATGAAAAAACGTACACCTTATACTTTTAAAGAAATGTGTAAGTTATGTAAGATTGAAACAAATCAAGAAGAAGCATTTCAAAAATTATTAGATGAAATGAGTTATATTGGTTTACTTGAATATGATTATGGTTATCACTATGATCATAATGGTCGCACTGCACCACAAAGTGAAAGAAGATATATCTTACCAATGTTTGTACCTGGAAGTGCAGAGTTATTTAATATGGAAGAGTTACCAGATAGATCAAATCCACGTGTAACAAATCATCCAGATGTAGCTGCTTTTTTTGAACGTATGACTTATATTCCGCTTGCAGGAATTACACAAATGGTACCACCAGGTGGTGGAGGAATTGGAATGCATGTTATTCCTGTTGAAAAAGCCATTTCTATGGAAAATGAAGCCATTGATATTGAAAAATTATCTTATTGGTTAGATAAATATGAAGGTAAAATTGGTGTAGGAAGATGTTCATGCCGTGCTTCAAGAAAAGCAATTGGTGATGGATGTGCTGATGATGATTTTGGTTGGTGTATCGGTGTTGGAGATTTTGCCGATTATTGTCGTGAAACAGGCAAAGGACATGATATTACTAAAGAAGAAGCTTTAGCTATTTTAAAACGTGCAGAAGATAATGGTTTTGTTCACCAAATAACAAATATTGATGGTGAAAATAAAATTTTTGGTATTTGTAACTGTAATGTTGAAATTTGTAATGCTTTAAGAACATCACAATTATTTAATACACCAAATATGTCACGTTCTGCTTATGTAGCTCATGTAGAAAAAGATAAGTGTGTGGCGTGTGGAAGATGTGTGGAATATTGCCCAGCAGGTGCTGTACGTTTAGGACAAAAATTATGTAAAAAAGACGGTTCTGAAATTAAGTATCCAAAACAAGAATTACCAGATTCTACAAAATGGGGACCAGAAAAATACGATTTTAATTATCGTGATAATAATAGAATTAATACTCATGAAACAGGAACAGCTCCTTGTAAAAGTGCTTGTCCTGCTCATATTGCAGTACAAGGTTATATTAAAATGGCATCTCAAGGAAGATATCAAGATGCTTTAGCGCTCATTAAAAAACAAAATCCATTCCCAGCTGTCTGTGGAGCGATTTGTAATAGAAGATGTGAAGATGCTTGTACACGTGGTAAAGTCGATGAAGCTTTATCAATCGATGCAATTAAAAGATTTATTGCGGAACAAGATTTAAATGCCAAAACAAGACATATTCCAAAAGTTGTGATTCCTGCAAGTATTCATATGGATCATTTTGATGAAAAAATTGCGATTATTGGAGCAGGACCTGCTGGTTTAACAGCTGCTTTCTATTTAGCTGAGACAGGTTATCGTCCTACAGTGTTTGAAAAAAGCGAACATCCGGGAGGAATGTTACGTTATGGGATTCCATCTTATAAACTAGAAAAAGATTTATTAGATGCTGAAATCGATGTCGCAAAAGCGATGGGTGTTGAAATTAAAACAGGAATTGAAGTTGGAAAAGATGTAACAATTCAACAATTAAGAGAACAAGGTTATAAAGCTTTCTATATTGCTATTGGATGCGCTGCTGGTCGTTTACCAGGACTTGAAAATGAAAACGCAGAAGGTGTTATGACAGCTATTGATTATTTACATGATGCAAACTGTGGTAATGCGCCATTTGCTGGAAAAGTTGTTGTCGTCGGTGGTGGAAATGTAGCCATTGATGCTTCTCGTGTATCTGCAAGAAATGCAGCAAGTTCAGTATTCCAATTTAGCTTAGAACAAGAACCAGATATGCCAGCTTCAGTTGAAGAAATCAAAGAAGCAAGAGAAGATGGTGTTACAATCAATTGTGGTTGGGGACCAAAAGAAATTCTTGTAGAAAATGGTAAAGTAACAGGTATTGTTTTCAAAAAATGTTTATCTGTAATTAATGATGGTAAATTTGCTCCTGTTTATGATGAAAATGAAACTATGACAGTTGAATGCAATCGTTTAATATTTGCGATTGGACAACAAAGTGTATGGAAAGATTTATTAAAAGGTGAAGATGTTAAATTCAATGGACCAGCTATTGAATTAAATCAAGTGACTTTCCAATCAAGTAAAGAAGATATCTTTGCTGGAGGAGATGTTTATACTGGACCTAAATTCGCAATTGATGCCATTGCCCAAGGTAAGATTGCTGCTGAATCATTACATCGTTATGTTCATAATGGACATATGGAAACAGGACGTAATCGTTGGCAATTTAAACCACTTGATACAGATGATATTTTAGTAGAAAGCTATGATCGTGGACCTAAACAAGTTGAAGGTATTAACCTAGAAGTTAAAGATCGATTCAAAGATAATACACAAATTCTTACAGAAGAACAAATTAAAAAAGAAACAGCAAGATGTTTAGGATGCGGAGCAACAATCGTTGATACGAATAAATGTATTGGTTGTGGGTATGTACAACTAAATGTGAATTTGATGCTATCAAACTTCATCGTGATCATCCAGAATGTTCTAATATGGTTGTGGCAGAAGATAAGTTTAAAGCAATTATCCCTTATCAATTAAAACGTGTAAAAAATATTATTTTAAAGAAAAAGGTAGAACATTAAGATGCATGAATTAGGTGTTACATTTTATGTTGTTAAAGATGTAAAAAAAGTTGCGCAAGAAAATAAAGTTGATAAAATTGATTATGTGAAGTTAGAAATTGGTGAAGTTTCTGGTGTTGTTCATGATCAATTGATTGATTGTTGGAATTGGGCAAGAAAAAAAGAAGCAGTGACAGAACATGCAAAAATGTATATAGAAACATTAGAAGCAATTACTTATTGTGAAGATTGTCATGGACAATATCGTACGATTGATTATGGTAAAACATGTCCTTATTGCCATAGTGAAAATACTTATTTATTAAGAGGTAATGAGTTTAATATTAAGGAGATTGGTATTTATGAAGATTCTTGAACTTAAACAAAATATATTTAAAGAAAACGAAGTAACTGCAGATAAAATTCGTGAAGAATTTAAAAAGCAAAAAAAATTAATGATTAATGTGATGTCTTCTCCCGGTTCGGGGAAGACAACAACATTACTTCGTACCATTGAAAGATTACAAGGTATTACTCGTATAGGTGTCATGGAATGTGACATTGATGCTAGTGTTGATGCTGTTACGATCGAAAATGGTGGAGCAAAAGCCATTCAATTACATACAGGTGGTATGTGTCATATGGATGCAGCGATGACTCAACAAGGACTTAATGAAATGGGAATGGATGATGTAGATCTTATTTTCATTGAAAATGTTGGAAATCTTGTTTGTCCTGCAGAATTTGATACAGGAGCAAGTATTAATATTACGATTTTATCAGTTCCTGAAGGGGATGATAAACCAGCTAAGTATCCATTGGTTTATACTGTTAGTGATGTTGTTTTAATTAATAAAACTGATACATTACCTGTCTTTGATTTTAATAAAGAATTAGTAGAACAAAGAATCCATGAATTAAATCCTAACGCTCAAATCTTCTATATTTCTTCTAAAAAAGATGAAGGTTTTGAACCTTGGATCAATTATCTAAAAGAAAAAATGGAGGAAGTAAACCATGGCTAAAGTAAGAGTAATCGAAGTTCATGAAAATGTTTTTAATACGAATAATCAAGAAGCAGATACTCTTCGCAAAAGACTAAAGGACAAAAAAGTGACAATGATCAATGTAATGTCTTCTCCTGGTTCTGGAAAAACAACACTTCTTTCTCATGTAATCAATGAAATTAAAGAGGATTATAAAGTAGGAGTGATGGATGTTGATATTGAAACATCACTTGATGCACAAAAGGTAGCAGATCTTACAGGTGTTCCTTCTATTCAAATTCATAATGGGGGATTATGCCATATTGATGCAGAAATGACAACAAGAGCAGTTGATGAATTTGGTGTCGATGATTTTGATCTTCTCTTTTTAGAAAATATTGGAAATATTGTTTGTCCTGCAGAATTTGATACTGGGGCACATAAAAATATGATGATTTTATCAGTTCCTGAAGGAGATGATAAACCATTAAAGTATCCTTTAATGTTTAGTGTATGTGATTTGGTTATTATTTCTAAGATTGATACGCTTGATTATTTTGATTTTGATATTGATCAAGCTAAAGAAAATATTTTAAATTTAAATCCAAATGCAAAAATTATCTGTTTAAGTGCAAAAACAGGTGAAGGTATGAATGAATTTATTCAATGGATCAAAGAAAATAAAAATAATTAAAAAGGCATAGGTGGCTATGCCTTTTCATTTAGTTCTTTATTTAAAATTTCTAGAAAAGCTTCTTCAGCTTTAGAAAACAAACGATACTTTTTCCAAATAAGATTACTTTTAATCATAAGTGGTGGATTTAGTGGTTTAAAACACAAAGAACTTTCAGTTGTTTCATGATAAAGATGTTCAAAAGTTAAAACATAACCAACATCCTCTTCACACATCAATTGGGCATTATAAAAAAGATTATAAGTAGCTACCACATTAAGTGCTCTTTGATTACTTCCTAACCATCCCGCAATATTATTTTTAACCATCTCTTGATTAGATATAATAATTGGCTGATTCATTAGATCCTTAGGTGTAATGAAATCTTTATTCGCAAGATTAGAATCCTTTTTCATAAGAATTCCTTCAAGGTCATAACCAGGAAGTTTTAAATAATCATATTTAGAAAAATTTGCAGGTTCCACAACAATCCCTAAATCAAAAATACTTTGATCAATCTTTTCCTCAACATATTGAGCATTTCCACTATAAAGATGAAATTTAATATGGGGATATTGTTTTTGAGTTTTAGCGATAGCTTTCATAATAACACGATTACATATACTTTCACTACATCCAATATGAATATTTCCACTAATATATTTTTTATTATTTCTAAGATAATCCTCACTTCTGTCTACAAGATTTAAAATCTCAATAGCTTGTTCCTTAAATAACCGTCCTTCTTCGGTTAAAGAAACAGTTCGCGTTGTACGATTAAAAAAGAGTTATTTGATATTCATCTTCTAAATCTTTAATTTGTTTAGAAAGTGCAGGTTGTGAGACATTGAGTACTTTAGCGGCCTTGGAGAAAACTTTGTTCCTGTGCAACTGTTATAAAGTATTTTAAGACACGTAATTCCATTAAATCCACCTCATATAAGTATATCATTATTTATAATTAAAAAATAATAAATATCTATAATATATAAGTATTTGTAATTATAAATCTTCTTTTTTACAATATTCTTGAAAAACAAGGAGGAAAATTATGAATGCATTATCAACTTTATTCCCAGTATTTTTTATGATCATTTTAGGAATGATCGCGCGTATTAAAAACTTTATTAGTCCTAAACAAAAAGAAGGAGCCAATCATATTGTTTTCAATGTATTGTTTCCTATCTTAATTTTTAATGTTTTATTTACTGCTAAAATAGAAGCTTCAGCAATATTGATTGTGCTATATGTTTTAGTTGCTTTTACATTAGCTATGGTTTTAGGTAAATTTATTGCTAAATTTACAGGAAAAGAAATGGAACATATTTCACCCTATCTTTTAACAACTTGTGAAGGAGGAAATGTTGCATTACCACTTTATACATCCATTGTAGGTGTAGCTTATGCAAGCAATACAGTTATTTATGATATTGCTGGAACAGTGATTGCTTTTATTATTATTCCTGTACTTGTTGCTAAAAAGACATCAGGAAATACAAGTACTAAGGAATTATTGAAACAATTTTCACAAATTCATTTGTGATTGCGGTTATGTTAGGAATCATTTTAAATGTTTTAGGTGTATATGATTTGTTAAGTCAAACTGCTTTTATTGATCTTTATACAAATACAATTCAACAAGCAACATCTCCTATTGTGAGTCTTATTTTATTGATTATTGGTTATAACTTAAAAATTAATAAGATACTTTAGGATCATTATTAAAATCTTGTAGGAGTTAGAATTTATCTTTTATATGCTTGTTATTGCAGGATTCTTTATCTTCTTCCCCCATTTAATGGCAGATAAGATCTATATGATGGGTGTATTGATTTATTTTATGTGTCCGACAGGATTTGCAATGCCGATGTTGATTTCACCACTTTATAAAGGTGAAGAAGATGAAGATTTTGTTGCAGCCTTTATTTCATTATTCATGGTTATTACTTTGATTGTTTATACATGTGTGGTTTTATTTGTTGCATAGTTTGAAAATTTCATATTTTTGACATAAATATATTTTATAATAAAGATAATTGAGGAGGAAAAAAAAGATGAAATTTAGTGAAGATTTTTATTGGGGTGGAGCAGTAGCTGCTAACCAATGTGAAGGTGCATGGAACGTAGATGGACGTGGAATGGCACGTACAGATGTAACAACAGGTGGTACAGTAAATACACCTCGTATGGTAACTTTTATTGATAAAGATGGAAATAAACAAAAATTACCAAATCATGGATTTAAATTACCAGAAGGAGCTCAATTTTGCTGTCTTTGATGATGAACTTTATCCAAATCATGATGGTATTGATTTCTATCATCATTATAAAGAAGATATTGCTTTACTTAAAGAAATGGGATTCAAGATGTTTAGATTATCTATCTCTTGGTCAAGAATCTATCCAACAGGAGAAGAAGATAAACCTAATCAAGCAGGATTAGATTTCTATAGAAATGTATTTACTGAACTTAGAAATGCGGGTATTGAACCATTAGTTTCTATTTGGCATTTTGATACACCACTTGCTTTAGAAGAAAAATATGGAGATTGGTTAGATCGTAAATATATTGCCCTTTATGAAAAATACGTAACAACAATCTTTAATGAATACAAAGGACTTGTTAAATACTGGTTAACATTCAATGAAATCAATAATACAATCAATTTCTTACCAGATAATGCCAGTGATGAAGCATATCAAGAAGCTTATCAACATTTACATTATCAATTTGTAGCAAGTGCAAGAGCTGTACAAATTGGACATCAAATTGATCCTGAAAATAAAATTGGATGTATGATTTGTGGCATTACTTATTATCCATTAACATCTGATCCAGAAGATATTTTATTTAATCGTTCTAAATGGGAAAAAGGTATCTTCTATTGTGGAGATGTTCAATGTAAAGGTAAATATCCAACATATGCGAAACGTTTATGGAAAGAACATAATGTTAAATTAGATATTACTGAACAAGATTTAGAAGAACTAAAAAAAGGTACAGTAGATATGTATACTTTCTCATACTACATGTCTCAAGCAGTAACTACTCATGAAAATGATGATGCTGTAAGTGGAAATATGTCATTTGGTGTACGTAACCCATATTTAGAATATTCTGATTGGGGATGGGCATTAGATCCTAAAGGATTAAGATATTACTTAGAAATGATCTATGATCGTTATGAAAAACCATTAATGGTTGTAGAAAATGGTTTAGGTGCTTATGATACAGTAGAAGAAGATGGAAGTATTCATGATAATTATCGTATTGAATACTATCGTGCTCATATTGAAGAAATGGCAAAAGCCATTGAAGATGGTGTAGACCTTATTGGTTATACGACTTGGGGATGTATTGATTTAGTTTCTGCAGGAACTGGAGAAATGAGAAAACGTTATGGTTTCATTTACGTTGATAAACATGATGATGGTAGCGGAACAATGAAAAGAAGTAGAAAAGATTCTTTCTATTGGTATAAAAAAGTCATTGCTTCACAAGGAGAAGATTTAGATTAAATATATTAGAAGTTTAACTTTTTGGGTTAAACTTCTTTTTTATTATTTTTAGCACTCACCTCTTGATAATGGAAGTTGATTTTTGTTCTGTCTTGTGTATCCTAGAAGTGCCTGTTTTACGGGCTTTCCGAGGCATCAGTCATTTTGTCTGGTATTGTAAAGCAGTGTCAGATTTGTCGTAAATGTCGTAAATTTGTGGTCAAAAAAAGGATGAGAAATGGAGAGTGCTAATAAAATGAAATTAACGTATACGAATGTAAATGGATATATAATCCCGAATCTCACCTATAAATCCGGTGAACAGATGGAGCAACTTGGCAAGTATGGTTTTCTTCGCAGAGATTATCTGAAAAACCATCGCAATTCAACCTATCAGGTGATGCTTTTACAGGATACAATTGGAGAACACCTTCTGGAAGTAGATAAGGCAGCAAGAGAACGGGAAGGAGTGATCCTGAAACAGTTGGAAGAAAAAGAACCATTACCGGATAAAGAGAAAGATCAGATGGCATGGGTAAGAGCTGCTAATCAGCATAGAGCGATTGCGGAAGAGATTATTCTCAAGGAATTGATTTATGTATTAATGTTGCTAGTAAACAATTTAGCAGATAACTAATGAAAATAGAATATTGTGAGTGAAGTAAGGCGTGAGTCATAGAAATGTGGCTTGCGTCTTTTTCTTTGCCTAAAAGGAAGTGATAAGTTTGAACAAGAAGTTTTGAAGCATTATATGGAAACCAATCCAGAAGGGACAGTACAGACTTATATCTTTCTGGTGGACAATCAAGATATCGCACTGAATATTGTGATGTCAGGTTATCAGGCACTTTGTCTGGTTCAGGAAGATGACGGATATTATTTCAGTGCAGATTCCTTTATAGAAGAAATGAGAGCTATTCAATTTACTGAAAGCTGTCAGTGTGCCTATCATTATGTGGCTTCCTGTACGGTGAAGTGGGTAAATGATAAGTTACTGACATTTTTTAAAGACGCTGGTCTTGATGGAAAAGCAGGCTGGCAGTTGCTCAAAGAGAAAGAGTATCTTGGCAAACTGGATAATCAGAAAGAAGTTGAGAAATTACTGGAACAGTATATTCTTCGGTTTGAGCGAAATCCGAAAGAAGAACCGGAACTGAGCCATTTTCACTTATTTGATGCAAAAGGAAATGTGAAAGGTGTTAGGGATATGGAGATTGTAGATTATCTGGTGGAGAATGTTCAGTTTTTTGTCGTGGGAATCACACCTTATTATTATGAACACGGCGTTTTTCTGGAAGACCATGATGGGGTAAGAATGAAATACCGTATTCAGAAGCTGGTCTATCGAGATCAGGTACAGAGTGGCGTGATCAAAAGAATCTATAATCTGCTGATCACACAGCCAAAAGTCTACAGAGAGGCATATGAACTAAATAAACAGCCTGTGCGGTGGATTAACTTTAAAAATGGATATTATGATCCGGTTACGGGTGAAATGCTGGAACACAATCCTGATTATCTGACAATCAATCAGATTCCATTTCCCTATTATCCAGAGGATTGTGAGCAGGTGTTACAAGGCGGAGAAAATATCAAAAAGTATCTTGCATCGTCTCTTCCTAATAAAGAAGAACAGCAGATAGCAGAAAAGAATGAGAGCAGAGAAGCTGTGCCAAGAACTGGCGTTGAAGCAAATACAGTAGTTAAGGATGCAGGGAAAGCTGAAAGAAAGGCAATAACAGAGAAAAAGACAATGATAGGAAAAGAGAAGAAACTATCGATCCATGAACACTTGAAAAAATATGTACAGCTTTGGGCGTGACATTATCGCAGTTTTTTCAGGAAGGTAATTCAGAGAATCTGACAGAAAAACAGAAAGAAGTTCTAGGGATATGGAACGATCTGAGTACAAATGAGCAGGAAACAGTAATGTCAATGCTGCGTGGACTTCGGAAGTAGGAGAACAGTTCGAGTATATGTATCGGCTGTCTTTTTTGTTTTGAACGTTAAAACGGTAATTTTTTTCTTGTGCATAGTAGAACGTTAAAGTAAAATAAAATCAGTTTTTTTTTGGCATAAGTTTAAAAGCTATATCTATAATAAGGAAATCGGCAAACCAGATGAAAGTCTGGGACGCAAAGCTACAGGGCCTGTAAAAATGGCAGCCAGTTGCATGAAATGAGGTGCACTGTCTGTCTGACGGTGCTTTTTTACGGTGTTATTTCACAGACGTAACAATAATGATTTTATCAGGAAAGAATGAGGAAAATAAAAGTATGAAAAAGGCAAAACGTTGTCTGATAGCAGTGGTGTCAGGTGTACTTGTAGCAACTGCTGTCTTGTCTGGATGTGGACAGTCAAAGAAAGAAGTATCTAAAAACGATGATCATCTTACCGTTTATCTGTGGGAAAATCGTTTGATGAAAAATATTGCACCCTATATCCATGAACAGTTTCCTGATCAGGATATTGAATTTATTATTGGTAACAATGATACCGATTTATACAGTTATTTTAAAGAACATGATGAATTACCGGATATCATAACAGTACGTCGATTTTCTGGAACAGATGCACAGGACTTACAGCCTTATCTTATGGATTTTGCTTCTTATGATGTTGTTTCTAAGTATTATTCTTATGCGGTGCAATATTATAAGAATGCGGAGGATGAAATCCAGTGGCTGCCAATCTGTGGTATTCCGCAGACGATCATTGCCAACAAAACACTGTTTGATCAGTATGGCGTAAAGA
>ENA-OPZZ01001931-OPZZ01001931.1-human-gut-metagenome-genome-assembly--contig:-NODE-1931-length-11411-cov-1.381780_pt1 | contig 11411 bp, 16 predicted proteins | sample MGYA00242487_ERZ504511 | MGnify/ENA primary metagenome ERZ504511 (study PRJEB26092, sample SAMD00036241) | human gut metagenome | host: Homo sapiens | study: EMG produced TPA metagenomics assembly of... | reverse complement strand
GTCGGAGATGACGGGATGGATTATGAACAGATGAGCAGGCATGAATATACACAGACTGATCCACCTTATGAAATAACAGAAGGAAAAAATTATGATTACATAATCAGCCAGAGACTTCTGCCTGGTTCTTATTCAGCTTTCACGCTACAGGATACACTGGATCCATGCCTCCAGTTTCAAAGTGCCAGTGTGACAACTGCATCCGGAAAAGATGTAACAGATCGGTTTAGTATTCAAAATATACAGAATACAGTAACGTTTACAGCTAATACGGCATTTCTGAAGACGGATGAGGCATATAACGATGTGACTTATTATTTCCGGATAAAAGTCACGGCTGGCAATAATGACACGATAGAAGCCCATGGACATTACAGAAAAAATGAAAATATTTATGCTATTGAAAATAAGGCTTCCAGAACTATTGTTTCGGATAAAATGCAGGATACACAGCAGACAAATTCCTCATGGGTAAAAGGAGAAATCCCCAAAAGAACCGGTAGACGGGCAGATTACTGTCACAAAAAGGATTCGGGAACAGGATATTACATGGGCGCACGGAAATCCTGTGTTTCGCTTCAGTGTCCGCGGAACAGATACCAGCGATATTACACATATATATGAAGATTATGTGGAATTCAGAAAAGGAGAGTATCTGACAGACGGAGAGTATGCAGTGATAAGCTGCACATTTACCAATCTTCCGATGGGAAAGTATACGGTCAGCGAAAAGAAAACTCTGCGTTATGTGTTTGAGAGTATCACGGCACAGACTTCGAATGTAAGTCTGAATGACAGAAACGGGATTGTTGTGCTGGATCGAAATAATAAAGTGGCAGCTGTAACCTTTACAAATAAAAAGACAAGATATGACAGATATAGCCACACCGATGCTGCGCGGAATCAGATTCATATTTAGAACTGATATAATAGATGAAATCAGAGAGAAAACGGTTGCAAAACAGAAAACAGATTGCTATAATAATTCTCACCGGGGTATGGCGTAGCTTGGTAGCGCGCACGGCTGGGGGCCGTGAGGTCGCAGGTTCAAATCCTGTTGCCCCGATTGAGGATATGGATGACAGAAACACCGAAATACAGTGATGTATATCGGTGTTTTTTATGCGAAAAATCAGTTCTGAAAGATTGAATTTATATAGAGTATATATTAAAATGTAACGTATAGAAGGAGTGAGAAAAGATATGGGTAAAAAGAAACTGAATATTACAATGTGTGCAATGGTATTTGCTATTATGTAGTGATTGTATCCGGACGAACAGCTGTGTATGCTGATAGTACAGAAGGACGGCCGGAAGTGGCCGAAACCACGGTAGCAACTGTTACCAGAACAGTCAAAAAAGGACTGGTCAGGGAGAAAGACGGCTACCACTATTACATAAAAGGCAAAACCATAAAGAACAAATGGAAAAAATCAAAGGCAGGTATTACTGGTTTAAGTCAGATGGTGTTGCAGCACGAAACGGTGCCTGCAAAGTGAAAGGAACATATTATGTGTTTGATTCGCTGGCACGCAAGCTTACTTCAGGGAAGACGAAAGCTGTCAGAATACAGAACAGAACATATCTCGTTGACAAAAAAGGCAAGGCAGTAAAAGGATGGAAGAAGCTTGGAAATAAGGTATATTATGCATCCAAAACAGGAAAATGTGCGGTGAATCAGACTGTAGATGGCATTCGGCTAAATAAAAACGGTTATGCCACATCCACGAAAGCTCTTTGCAAGGCAGCTGCCAGGAGATTTATTTCACTGCATACCACGTCAAAAATGAGCAAACGGCAGAAATTACGCGCTTGTTTTAATCAGATTATATGGTATAATCGGTTTGTCGGAAATATGGATCCGACACCGGCTGAATTTAAGAAAAAAACCTGGGTGTATAAATATGCACTTCAGATGTTCCAGAATGGACTGACTGGCAATTGTTATGGTATTTCCAGTTCAGTAGCGGCAGTAGCGAAGGAGCTTGGCTATCAGCCGTATGTCATTACAATTCCGGATGGACACAGTTTTGTTATGATTGATGGACTGTATTATGACAACATGTACGGCACATTATTTGGAGCAAGTTCTCGTCCTGCATATACAGTGCAGTACAAAATAAAATTTTAATATTAAATAAGGAGAGGAAACATGAAAAAATTCAAAAAAGTATTTGCGGTTCTGCTGCTCATGCTTCTTATTGCAGCACCGGTGGTTACAGCAGCCACACAGCCGGTTACGGTAGAGGCAGCAGCCAGGACAAAGACCAAACTGAAAAAAGTAAAAGGCAAGTATTATGCTTACGAAAACGGAAAGAAAGTCTGCAACAAATGGCGTACCATTAAAGTGGGAAAGAAAAAATACAGATTCTACTTTGACAAAAAAGGCAGAGCTTATCAGGCAAACAAAGCTGCGATGGGCAAGACAGGCGTTCTTGTCAAAAAATCAAGGGTAAATATTATGGATTTGACTATCAGGGACATATGGTCAAAGGCCTTCGTGGTGGAAGTTCTCCTGCATATAGTATGCCTAATCTGTATTTCTTTAATTCAAAAGGTGTATACGACAAGAAAAAACTGCAATGTACAGAAACGCAGCCAAAATCAACAGCAATGCAACTCAGATCAAGAAACTTCTCGGCAAATACAAAAAGGTATCTGTTATCGGTGAAAGCTGCTTTGGTAATGGAAAGGGAAGCGATGTCGTTTATGTATATGACAATATTGAATTGAGTGTATTCCGCCCGACAGGTAAGGATGCAAGTGCTGAAATCGTGGAAAGTGTATCACAGAGATACTAAAAATAAATAAGCGAAAAGGAGAATGAAAAATGAAAGTAAATAAGAAAATTACTGCAATGCTTCTCAGTGCAGTGATCGCGGCAGCACCTGCAGCAGCTCCGATCATGGATGTGCAGACAGTTGCGGCAGCAACTACAACCACAAAAACACTTAAGAATGCATGGAGCCAAAATCATAAATATTATTATGACAAAAATGGTAAGAAGGTCACCGGTGTAAAGAAAATAGGCAAGTATACTTATGTATTTGCAAAGAACGGCAAACTTGTAACAAATAAAAATATTACAAATACAATGCGAAAACTTATTATAAGATTGCCAAAAACGGTCGTGCAAAGAAACTGTCCGCTGTAGAGACACTGGCGGCTATCCGCCTGAAGAAATGTGGCGGCAACCTTAAGAAGGCATTTAACTGGTCAGCTTCCGTTCGCTATGCAGGAAACTACAAAGTTGCGAAGAAAACGTTGCTAATTACGCAAAATATGGCTTCCAGACACTCCGTGGTGATTGCTATGTACAGGCGGCTACTTTCTATCAGATGGCGAAAGTTGCCGGATATGATGCAAAATATGTAAAAGGATCTGTAAATAAAGGAAAAGGTCTGGCACCACATGCATGGGTAGAAATCAAATCCAACGGAAAGACTTATGTATATGATCCGAATTTCCAGAGTGAATTTGGCAAGAAGGGTTACACCGGATACAAGATTACTTATGGACAGAAGGGTACCCTTCAGTATGTTAAAACAAGCAAAGTCAGATAAGAGATCACAGGAGAGATTAGAATCATGAAAAGAAAACTTGTAACAGTATTAAGACAGCGATAATCGGAAGCAACATGTTATTTGTACAGACAGCTATGGCAGCAGATACGACTGCACAGACAGAAGATACTGCAAAAGCAGACGAGACTTCCGAAGCTAATACAGAAGAGTTAAAGACCATCGGCGAGAAACCAGAGAAAGAAACAGAAGGTGTCACCGTAGAACTCCATTACGACTTATACGATCACATCCCGGTTATCCGGAAAAGTATGGAGGTTACCAACAATACCCCGCAGTCCATAGATATCGATGCCTTTCAATTGGAATATCTGGCATTCGCCGAACCGGAGTCGCCCGGCGGTGGAGATCCCTCTAAATTCAGGCTCCCGAACATACATGTAGAAAGCGATTATGCTTGTGGCGGAGAGTTTACCGAGCGGGAAACCGATATCACGGAGAAATGGGTGGCCGATCCGGAATATACCTCCCAACGCAATTATCCTTTGCTAACACCTTGTATATTAAATATATCGCCCAAGATAGGTCCTGATTATACCCTAGCGGCGGGCCAGAAATTCAAATCTTTTAGCGTATACGAGATGCCGTTCGACAGCGGTGATCGGGAACGAAAGGGTTTGTTTAAACGACGCTTACATTATACGGTAGCTCCATGGGCTACGGAGAATCCGATCTTCATGCACCTTACCTCTTCCGATCCGGATGTTATTCGTACCGCTATCGATCAATGCGCTACCGTTGGATACGAGATGGTTATCATCAGCTTTGGATCCGGATTGAACGCCGAGGATATCTCAGAAGAAAATATCGCCAAATATAAATCTTTGGTGGATTACGCCCGCAACAAAGGTGTAGAGTTAGGGTGTTACTCCCTCTTATCAAGCCGTTGGATCAGCGACGAGGTAGATGTTATCAATCCCAAGACAGGTAAACGAGGGGGGATGCGTTTCGGTAGCGCTCCCTGCCTTTGCAGCGATTGGGGATATGAGTATTTTCATCATATACGAACCTTCTTCGAGCGTACGGGCATGCGTTGCTTCGAGCACGACGGCTCCTATCCCGGCGACGTATGCGCATCTACCCACCATACCTATCATAAAGGGCTGGAAGATTCCCAATGGAATCAGTTCCATAAGATAACCGATCTCTATCGTTGGATGTGCGAGAATGGCATTTATATCAATGTTCCCGATTTCTATTTCTTGAACGGGTCTACCAAGACAGGCATTGGTTACCGTGAAGCCAACTGGTCGCTTCCCCGGGATCGACAGATCATCCATGCCCGCCAATTGAATTATGATGGTACATGGGATCGGATGGCTTCGGCATGCTGGAGCTTTGTTCCTCTCGTGGAGTATCAAGGAGGAGGAGAGGCCGCTACCTTGGAGCCCCTCCACGAACACTTGTTCGAATACAAAACACATATGATGCAAAATTACGGAGCTGGTGTCCAAGCTTGCTATCGAGGCCCACGTCTGTATGATACCCCGGAGACCCAAGCGGCCGTAACCGAGGTTATTCAATGGTATAAGAAATACCGCGATATACTCAACAGCGATATGATCCATTTACGCCGACCGGACGCACGAGACTGGGACGGGTTCATACACGTCAATCCTCACAAGAAGGAGAAAGGTCTAGCCATGTTCTTCAATCCGACCCATCAAGAGATCACCCGTACGATCCATATCCCACTCTATTATACCGGCCTGACACAAACAGCCCGCATCCGGGAAAAAGAGCAAAAGCCTGTCACCTACAAACTGAACCGGGACTATACAGTGGAGCTTACGGTTAAAATCCCTGCCAACGGATATACTTGGTATGTGGTTGAAGCAGCCGATTAGAACTAAAATGGCCGGGATAATCGCTACCCCGGCCATTTTATCTATCTATAGACTTCTTTATCTACGTCCGTTACCTAGATGTTTTCTGCCATGTTTATTCCCTTTAGGCTGCTGTTTCTCCAGATATTGTTTGTATTGTTCCTCCGTCAATATCTTTTTCATCTGGGCGTTCTTATCCTCACGCATGGCCAACATCTTTTCCCGTTGCTTCTCACGCTCAGCCTTCATCGCCTCACGTTCTTTCTGAGCCTTTTCCATATACTCTTTTTGAAGTTTACGGAACTCCACCGCTTGTTTCTCATCTAACTTCAAGTCGGCGATCATCTTCTCGCAACGTGCGGACGGATCCATCTTACGCTTGTCCATACGCCTGTTCTCACGAGCGAACACAGAAGTTGAACTCAACAATACAACCAAACACAATCCTATTACCTTTTTTCATAAACTACTACTTATTACTTTTATTATAAATTACCTGTTTATGAAGCGCTTCGAAAAAATAGACATCGATAAAAGGAAGGTTTAATCAGAAATAACATTTAACATTTTACCACAGGCCATTTACCATCTCGGAATCTCCAAATCATCCTTACTGGGCAATGCCGGGAATTTAGCGTGTGGTTCCGCCTGATACCAGAAAGTAGTCGATGAGATATCCGACTTTTGATTATTATACCTACCATCGTGCCGCCAACCCAAATCTTGAATCGTAACCTTCAGATCCTTTTCAAAACGAACCGGGTCCAAGATATGCCAGCGATACAAGCCGAACGCCGTAACAGCCCGATATAGGCCATCCGGACGGATCACTTGGTGCATTCCCGCATAAGGAGTGGTGAATTCTTGGTATTGATGTGTTTTCTGATTCTCGAAGTTATACGAACCGCAGAAATAATCCTCCGTACCTGTTCCACAGATTGTCGGGTATTCCTTGTCGCCATCCATATAGAACTTGATCTCTCCTTCACCCCACCAACAGTTATCATTGACACGCCAAGCTAAATAAGTTCCGACATATTGTCCCTTTCCCTTGATTCCATCCACCAACGTATGGATAGAGCCTTGTGTCGGGTTGGAACGGCGGAACTGCGCATGGAAATATCCCTCATCCTCCGGCACTTCCGTCAAGGTATAATTAATCTGGTAATACAAACGCATCTCTTCCGCATTATTAATATTCTCCAACGTTATGCGTGCTTTCTTACGGAACGGCATCTTCCAGTAGCAATTGAAAGCGCTCCCGGGATTTACACAGACCGCCAACGAGGAAAGTTGGGCATACTCATTAAAAGCACTGGCGAAGAAATCCCCGACCGGACATTCAACCGAAGGCTCTTTCTCGTCGTCCCAATACATACGGAGTATCGAGAATCGCCAGTTGCCAGTGGGAGTCATCCATATCTGCTGGATAGCCCCCGGGCCATCAATCTCCGCGATAGTAACTGTCTCCCCCGGTTTCACGATAATAAAAGGATTTACTTTCCAGCCTTTCCCCAAATCTTTCGCTGGGCCAGCTGCATTCGCCTTATTCCGGACATCCTTATCTCTCACGGGATCAGCCATCGCTCCTTTCCCTTTCTCCCCCGTAAAATTCTCCGGACTGATCGAACGACTCTGCGCATTCGACAAACGAGAAAGGTTTCCCATATTCATATCCAACCCGTTAAAAGGATACTGCTGGGCATTCGCCCAAAAACTTAACAGCAAAAAGGCTAACAGCAAAACATTGATCTTCTTCATAATGACTTTTATTATTTAAAATTTATACATCGTCTACCTATCATCCGCCTCCAAAATTAAGATCCAATCATTTCCCCTCTCTCCCGCTTCTCCGGGCGCATTGAATGTACGAATTCCCTTATTCTCGACCGCTCCGATCAAAGTTCTCGCCCCATTCCTCGGATTGAACCAATAAGCTTTACCAAAAGATCGCAATTTACTCATTTGTATTCTTACATCCTGCCCTTGACTCAAATAAACTAAAATAAAAGTCTTATCTTTTGCTAAAACGGGAGTGATATAGCTTGCGTCATTGTAATTAATTCCGAACAGGACGGATAGATCCGGACGGAAACGATCTAACGGATACATCGTAAACAAAGACTTTACATAGCGCATACATTCGGCTCCCGGCCTATCCAACGCACCATCCCAAAACGTAAGGCATGGTACATGATATTTACCACCCGGCTTATACATTTGCCAAATAGCGTTATTCCCATATGTATATCCGGCAGCTCCAGAGAAATAAGTCCAATAAGCCTGCATACGAATATCATAGTCATCGTAAATTCCATCCGTAAAATAAGTCGTATCCTTAATCAATCCGTTATCACCTATTATGTCCTCCTTTTTCTTCCCGAACTTAGCATAATCAAAATATTCCCAGAAACGAACCGGTATGTCCTCGTATGAAGGTTCCGCGTTTACAAACGGTTTAATCGGGTTCAATTGAGCATACATACCCGAAAAACGATATACCGGATCCATCCGGCGGTAATGCCCGCTTTGGAGAATATTGAATGATAGCCAAGACTCATTGTGGAACCAATAATGCGAGGAAATCTCTCCCGTCGGATGATAGGACATTAGTTGTGTTCCTCCATTTCCCTCCTGAATTCCTTTCGCCATAGATTGCCAGATCTCGAACTCCTTATCCGTAACCACATTTCTATCACCACCAAGAATCCATATTACAGCTTCATTTTTATATCGGGTTCCCAGTATTTTCCCGTATGTATACGCATTATCTGGATTAAACAATGCTGGATTTCCGTCTTTCTCTACCACATTGTTTGCCCAAGTAGGTAGAAGCCCTATATACATTCCTCGTTTGCCGGCCTCTCGAATCACAAAATCCACCAACTCAAAGTACCCTTCCGTGATTTGGGTAGGGTCTTTATCAACCAAGGGCAAATATCCATACGCATTCGGTTTATCCAAACCATCCAGTTCAGATAAGATAACAGCCTGTATTACCGTAAAGCCCTTTTCTTGCCGGTTATCCAGATAATGAACGATCTCCTCCTTATCCAATACATGAAATAACTCCCAAGCCGTATCCCCCAGCCATAAAAAAGGCACCGCCCTCTTTCTTATAAATAATAGGATCGTTCGGACGGACAATCAAATCTTGAGCCAAACAACCCAATACACAAAAAGCTAGACAAAACAAAAGATATTTTCGCATACTAATTCTTTTTAAGATTAAAAACTTACATTATAAATCTCCACGGACCCCACATTATCGAAACAAGAGGCTGGGCCAACTTTCCCATTCTCACAATCTAACCGAACATTCCGTAAAATCACTCGATCTAAATTATGAAGGTAAAGCCCCCAGCAAGGGAGCGCACGATAATCGGTCAATGGCTTCGAGGGAGTACGTCCTACTATTTCTTGATCTTTGTTTCCAACATACGATAAGGAAACATCCGAAAGCCGGACATCTTTCAAACTACTATCTCCCCAACTCTCTACCGAGGCGGCCGCTTTCATTAAACGTGTACCTCTTATATGCTCCAGACAGATCCGCTCTCCCCCGGTTCCCCTCATTCAATGTGACTAGAAACGGATTATCCAATTGATCAAAAGAACAGCTAGATATCAATATATCCTTTACTTCCCCAAACGCAGGGAACCATGCGCCCGGTTGGAGCAATATCCCAGAAAGCATATTCCTACGTTTTTGTTCATCGGAAGTCCGATGTGGATATTTTCCCGGACCTCTAAATTCACAATCAACGATCTTTAAACCAGTAGCCGGCATTATCAACCTTATCCCATTGCACGATGAGTTCATATAGCAATTCTCTATTACCATATTCTTCCATAGCCCACCCGCAACAGCATCATCACCCGTATAAAAACGGCAATTTCGGATACGGATATCTTTTCCGCCACGAATATGAATCCCATCCCATCCTTCCTCCACTAAAAGATTATCGAAAGAAGCCCTTTCAATATCATAACTCATAAAAGCATAGTTCGACGCTCTTCGTAGTTTAACTCCCGATATCTTAATCCCTTTCGATCTCGACAAAAAGAGAATATGAGGGCCTCTCATCCCTTCTTCACCATTTTTTATCTTGAATATGGGCACCATCGATTACCCCCTCTCCTGTAATTGACACACCTTCAACTTGATCTCCTAAAAGCAATGCCTTGTTCCAATTCCGGGGTTTTACTTTATAATAAGCCTCATCTTGATTAAGATCGGATATAGAACGGTACTTTTCCAGATTATTTATGCCTTTCACTACGGCATTACTTTCTAAGAATAAGTTTACTTTACTTTTCAGCAGAATACTTCCTGTCAAAAACGTTCCCTCCGGAATGATAACCGTTCCTCCCCCTCTCAAGGAACAAGCTTCTATTGTCCTGTTGATGAACTGGGTATTGTCTGTTATTCCATCTCCTTTAGCTCCAAAATCCACGATATTATAGGTGCTATCATCATTTGAGGCCCAACCTATCCGCATAAAGAGCATAAGCAATACAAAGAGACTCCCCCGAAAGACTCTTACTTTCGATACATCTATCATCTTCATTATTCAATAAGATTTAATATGATCATAAAGGAATAAAAAAAGAATAGGATTAGCGATCCCAAGAGAACCATCCTATTCCTTTTCTTTGATGAACTTTTCAACAAGTTATATCTACTCGTTCTCGTAACCTATGCTTTGTGTCATATTCGGATTATTCTCCATTTCAACCTTGGGTATCGGGAAATACAAATCTTTCGCATCATAATGCGGATTACCAACACGTGTCTTTCCATACCAACGGCTAATCTCCTCATCCAAGACCTTCCAGCGGCAAACATCTTGCCAATGTTGTACGCCCTCACCGCAGAACTCCATGAAACGTTCCTCCCGAATCGCATCTCTCAAATCTTCTCCACTAGCCGTTATATCATGGGAACTATCTCCATTATAAGCTCTTCTTCTTACCAGATTCATATAGTTCCGGGCATTTACCTCATCTCCCGTAGCCTGACAAGCTTCCGCATACATCAAATATACATCCGCCAAACGCATCAAATACATATTAATACCAACCCCTAAATTCAACTCATTCACCGTACTTTTCAACGGATTGTATTTTCGCATGCTCCAACCTTGAATGTCAGCCTCCGTATCCTTATATTTCAGAACCTGCGTCTGCTGTCCATTCATAATAACAGGAGTTTCCCGGACGCAAAGCGGCGATATCCAAACGAGGATCCTCCATTAAAACGTTTAATATTCGCATCATGAAAGAAAATATTACCCCAACCGGCCGCCTCAACATCTCCACTTGCGTTCTGGAAACATAAGGCAGCGATCAATCCATATTGAGAACCTTCTCCATACCAAAAATATCCGGAAGTGTCCCCATTACGGAAATTAATCTCTAAGATCGATTCTCTATTAAATTTCCTCCTGATCCTCATTAAACATCTTCGCATATTCATTGAAAGGGAGCAATTCTTTTCCGGAAGAATCAATAACCTCTTTCAACGCTTTCTTTGCCGCATCATAATTACCCATATACAAATTCGCTTGCCCGATGTAACTAGTAACGGCAACAGAGGTTGGACGTGGATAGTCCGCCCGCTCTTCCCATACGGCAGGTAGCAAAAGTTTGGCTGCCTCATAATCTTTCAAGATCTGATCGTAAACCTCGGCCACCGTGCTACGTTCTATATTTAGCATATCCGGAGTCGATGCTACCTGTAAACGAACTGGTACACCTTTTCTATCGCCCTCCCCGTTGCAAGGATATCCCTCTCCAAAAAACGCTACTAACTGTTGGTGTGCCCAACCTCTCCAAAACAAAGCTTCTCCCTTCATCTGCGAAAGCCTTACTAAATCCGCATCTGTAAACTTCTCCTTGTCGATTCTTTCCAATTGCTCCAATACGGTATTCGCACAAGAAATCATTTTTATAATAACCAATCCATAACGTCCCAATGTAAGCATTATCAGAAGTCACTTGA
>ENA-OPZZ01001928-OPZZ01001928.1-human-gut-metagenome-genome-assembly--contig:-NODE-1928-length-11413-cov-3.513557_pt1 | contig 11413 bp, 13 predicted proteins | sample MGYA00242487_ERZ504511 | MGnify/ENA primary metagenome ERZ504511 (study PRJEB26092, sample SAMD00036241) | human gut metagenome | host: Homo sapiens | study: EMG produced TPA metagenomics assembly of... | reverse complement strand
CCGATTATGTGATTTGCTGCCACAAACGACCATCAGATCAATTCAGACATCTACAGTGCATGCAAATGCATGGGGATCACCGTAAATGTCTGTAGTGATAAAACAAAAATGTGATTTTTTTATTTTTCCGGGCATCGTGCAGAACGGCAACGTTGTCATCGGCGTGACCGCCAGCGGCTCCGACCATAAAGAAGCCCGCAAAACCGTCGAAAAGATTCGCAGCATTTTTCCCGGAAGAAGAATTAAAATAATTTCCGATATCCATTACTATCTCTAACTTTCTGTTTATGGCTCATCCAAGCATTAATCTGCCCGCGGATGTGCCTTCTTATAGGAAGCTCTGACTTTTCCTGCTGCCATCTCCATATAGATCTGCGTTGTCGAGATGTCCGAGTGGCCCAGCATCTCCTGCACATCGCGAAGGTCGGCTCCGTTTTTCCACCAGATGTGCCGCAAAACTGTGACGGAAGGTGTGCGGCGTAATATCTTCTTCAATCCCGGCTTTCCTTGCATACTCTTTCAGATTTTTCCAGAATCCCTGTCTGCTCATCGAATTTCCCTGACAGTTCACAAACAGATAATTTCCTTTTTTTCCGCAAAGCAGCCTGTCTCTTGCTTCTTTCAGATAAAATTTCAGTGCTTCTTTTGCTTTTCCGCCAAGCGGGATCACCCGCAAACGCTCTGCATCACGGCAGACAACATACTCCAGGCTGAAATTGACATCTTCCATCTGCACTGCGATCAGTTCCGACACCCGCATTCCGGTTGCATATAAAAGCTCCAGCATCGCTTTGTCACGGATGCCTTTGGCTGTGTTTCGTGACGGCTGCTCCAAAAGCCGTGTCACCTGCTCCTGCGTCAGCACGCCCGGCACCCGCTTCTCGATATGCGGTGCCTTGATTGTTCTGGTCGGATCTTTCTCGATCAGCCTGCGTCCGAACGCATAGTGAAAATATGCCTTCATGGATGCCACATTTCTGGATACAGTTGAAATCGAAAATCCCTCTTTCTCCAGATAAAGGATGTAAGAATTCAAACTGATCGGCGTGACATCATCCGTCTTTTTGATGCCTTTTCCGTCGAGAAACTGAAACATTCTTTCCAGATCCCGGCAGTAAGAAGACACAGTACTTTTGGATGCATTCCGCTCATTTGTCAGATATGTAATAAAATCCGGCATTACCTGTTCCATCGTTTCCCTCCCTGTTGCATAAAATCTCTGTTTTTGTGATGTGCTTCTCAAAAAATGCCATTCAGACTGTTCCGTTCTTTGCACTCACATGGCACTCTGCGTTCACATAAACCACAATGCGAGGTCACAAAAACATTAAATTCCAATCTATTCCATATTTCCAAGTATAATCATTTTTTTGTTGCTTGCAAATAGGGAAAAATGCCGAAATTTTGGGGTTTTTTGTTCCTACAACATCCTGATTCTCCCTTTGTTTTTCTACCAGATATAGTGATTATTTTACATAACTTTGCTGTTCTTTTAGTAAACAATTCTTAAAATCATCTGAACAAGCCCGGAGCCTGCGTAACTTTCCGTCAAAATTCCCAAAAAAAGTACCGGCAAAGCCACAAAAAAGCACAGAAAATACCGCCTGTTGTTCTTCCCTGCCATCCCGATCTTCCGAAGATACGCAAACTGTCTGCTTTTTTTGTCTGCTTCTTCCATCATCCACAGAAACAGCGGCACATAAATCAGGATCTGCGGCACCTGAAATAAAAGTCCAAGTCCGATCCCGGCAATCCCCATACCGGCAAACGCCTGTGCCAGAAATAAAGTCCCGATCACGCCCCAGACTGCCGGAAACAGATAAATACAGAATCTTCCCACCGTGCTGAATCCGAGTGCCCACAAAAGTAGCAGCCATTTCCCCCTCTCTTTTGCCACGATCAGCATCAGTTTTCTGTGATCAATATCCAGATAGGCATATTCTTTTAAATAGTACGGACTGAAAATCCCGGCTGCACTGTTGCCGGTTCTGCATTTTACTGCAAGAAAAATCCCCGCCAGAATCCCTGTCAGCATCGATATCGCACAGAAAAGAAGAAATTTTTGATCCGGCTTTTTCAATCGCATGATCTGCACCCTGCTTTCACTGTTTTATAGCTTCTCCGTTCCGGTCGATACAAAGCCATTGTCCGTGGAACATTCAAGAATGCCTTCGGCCTCCTTGCGAAGCGTTTATCTTCCCTTCTACTTTATACAGTACGCTGCATGTTTTATGCCTGAAACTGAGCAAAACTGCTTCCTTCATTGCAAAACAACTTCAAGTCAAACACATGCAGAATCTGATGCAATCAGCACAAAAAAAATCCCGCAAACCATATCGCTATGGTATGCGGGGTATGTTTAAATGCTATTTTGCGTAATCAACCGCTCGGCTTTCACGGATCACGCTGACTTTAATCTGTCCAGGATATTCCAGCTCCGCCTCGATCTGTTTTGCAACATCTCTTGCCAGAAGAACCATATCAGCATCGCTGACCTGTTCCGGAACTACCATGATACGAATCTCTCGTCCTGCCTGGATAGCAAACGATTTGTCTACTCCCTTGAAGGAGTTGGTAATATCTTCTAACTGTTTCAAACGATTTGTGTAAGTCTCAAGTGTCTCTCTTCTCGCACCCGGTCTTGCTGCTGAAATCGTATCAGCTGCCTGAACGATGCATGCGATCAGACTCTCAGGTTCTACATCTCCGTGATGTGCTTCCACCGCATTGATGACAAGCGGAGATTCTTTGTATTTCTTACAAAGATCTGCACCAATCTGGATATGGGAACCTTCAACCTCATGGTCGATGGATTTTCCGATATCATGCAGAAGTCCGGCACGTTTTGCCATGCGGATATCCACACCGATCTCTCCTGCCAGAAGTCCGGAAAGCTGTGCCACCTCGATGGAATGTTTCAGTGCATTCTGTCCATAACTGGTACGGAACTTCATACGTCCAAGGAGACGCACCAGCTCCGGATGGATGCCGTGCACACCAACTTCAAGTGTTGCTGCTTCACCTTCCTCACGGATCATGTTCTCTACTTCTTTCTGTGCTTTCTCAACCATCTCCTCGATCCTTGCCGGATGAATCCTGCCATCTACGATCAGTTTTTCGAGGGCGATACGAGCCACCTCACGGCGGATCGGATCAAAGCCGGATAAGATCACTGCTTCCGGAGTATCATCGATGATCAGATCCACACCCGTCATGGTTTCCAGTGTACGGATGTTTCTGCCTTCTCGTCCGATGATCCTTCCTTTCATTTCGTCATTCGGAAGCTGTACTACAGAGATCGTAGTCTCTGCAACATGATCTGCCGCACATTTCTGAATGGCATTGACCACATATTCTTTGGCTTTCTTGCCGGCTTCCTCTTTTGCTCTGCTCTCAAGCTCTTTATAAAGCTTGGCAGTGTCATGTTTTACTTCATCTTCAACCGTTTTTAAAAGATATTCTTTCGCCTGCTCGGAGGTCAATCCTGAAATTCTTTCAAGTTCCTGTACTCTCTGTTCTGTCAGCTTTTCCACTTCATTGCTTCTCTTTTTGATTTCCTCTTCCTTTGCCGCTAAGCCTGTCTCTCTTCTTTCGATTGCGTCCGCTTTTTTGTCCACTGCTTCTTCTTTGGACAGTACACGTTTTTCGTAACGCTGCAGCTCTGCTCTACGTTCCTTTGTTTCCCTTTCCAGTTCATTCTTGGTTTTCAAGGATTCCTCTTTCACTTCGAGCAGTGCTTCCCGTTTCTTTGTCTCTGCAACCTTTAAGGCGTCATCTACAATCTGTCTTGCCTTCTCGTCGGCATTGCCGATCTTTGTCTCTACCACTTTCTTGCGGTAAGAGATCGCTACGACAGCTGTAACAGGGACGGCGATGATGAGAGTCACCAGAACAGCAATAGCAATTACTACTGGGCCCACAGGAGCACCTCCTTATAGAATTTTCAAGTAACGGACGGATTTAAAGCATCTGTAACTGCTTTATCTTCACAGCTGCAATGTTTCTTTAAATGCCTTTTGTTACTCGCATTGTACAAGTACAACATATTAATTTTACATTGCTTTGTGCATATTGTCAAGTAATTGTGAAGTGCTTTATCCTATTTTGCATCAACAATTCGCTTCTGCATTTACCGGACGATTTTCAGTTTCGCAAGTGCCCGGTAAATGCCCGTCGTGATCGTTGTCCGAGGTGTGCTCTTTATAGTTTCAGAAATTTTTCCAGAAATTCTGCGGCTCCGTCGTGGTCATTATCCGCAGCCACAAAATCTGCCTGCTGTTTTACCGGATCTTTTGCATTTTCCATCGCAACGGAAATCCCTGCTTCTTTGAACATCTCCACATCGTTTTCGTTATCCCCGATCGCAATGATCTGCTCTTTTGGAATCGCAAGACGTTCTTTTAAAATGGCAAGTCCTCTGCCTTTATTTATCCCTTCCGCTGTAAATTCCGCATTTCCGGCTACTGAGGTTGTCGTGTAGATTCCTTTTACTTTCTGCCATTTTTCCCGGATTTTCTTTGAAAGTAAAACATCCTCAAAAAAGATATTGATCTTTTCTGCTTTTTTCAGGATTTCACTCTGGTCTTCTAATCTTTTCACATACGCGTGGTTTGAAAGCATATATTCTGCAAAATTCCCTTCGATTTCTGCCGTAAGGAAATATTCTCTGTCGAGACTGTCCGCATAGACTTTTCCATCTGAGATAACTTCTGCATAATAACGTGATTCTTTCCCTGCTTTTTCCTGATGCACCCGGTACATTTCCCGCACATCCTTTAAGATCTGTTCTGCCGATCCTTCCGGAAGACATTTTTTATATAATGCACATGTCTTTTTCCAGTCCCAGACAACGGATCCGTTTCCAAGAACCGCATACGAAATTCCCGAAAGATTTTTGATTTTTTCCGGAAGAAGCGGCAATGCCCTTCCCGTAGCGGGAAGGACATGGTGCCCCTGATCCAGACATTTTTGTAGAACAGCACAGGTTCGCTCTGAGATCTGTCCCCTGCTGTTCAAAAGTGTGCCGTCCATATCGACGGCGATCCAATATCTGTCTGTCATAGATTTTGTTCCCTTTTTCCGCCTGTAATCTAAGATGAAATCGTTTCGTTTTTCGTATATCTTATGTTTTCATCTCTTTACAAGCTGTGTTTCACTGAATTTTCATCATAAATGCTTCGTATGGGCGAAGTGCTTCTGTTAAATCTTTTTCGCTCTGCATAGTTTGCGATCTTGACTTCCTGCACTCCTTTCGCATAGGACTTCAAAATTTCTGCCGGAATCGTCTCCTCTGAGAGATTTGCTGCCACCAGCCAACATTCATCTGCTGTTTTGCGAAGATAGGCAAAAATGTGTTCCTCTTCAGCAAGGATCAGCTCGTAGCTGCCTTCTGTCAGAAGTGGTTCCTGATGACGCATCTCGATCAGTTTTTTATAATAATAGAAAATGGAGTCTTTGTCTGCAAGTGCTTCTTTGACATTGATTTCCCTGTAACGGTCAGACAGTGCAAACCATGGCTTTCCGGTTGTAAATCCTGCATTTTCACTGTCATCCCACTGCATCGGGGTTCTGGCATTGTCACGGCTCTTGTTCCAGACTGCCTTTTTGAACTCTTCTTCGGAAATGCTTTTTCCATTTTCCACCAGTTCTTTGTATGCATTTCGCACTTCGATATCTTCATACTCATCAAGCGGAAAATGGACATTTGTCATACCGATTTCCTCACCCTGGTACACATACGGTGTTCCCTGCATTCCATGAAGAACGGTTGCATACGCTTTCGCACATTCCCTGCGGTAAGTGGTATCATTTCCCCAGCGGGAAATAATCCTCGGCTGATCATGATTTTCAAAATACAGAGCATTCCATCCCTGGCCGCTGAGTTTGTCCTGCCAGTTGGACATGACACGTTTCAGTTCTCTCAGGTCAAATGGTTTTAATGCCCACTTGCGGTTGACCGATCCCGGAATGCGGTCGATGTTCATATGCTCAAATGTAAAGATCATATTCAGCTCTTTTCGCTTCGGATCGGTGAAAAGTCTTGCCACTTCCGGTGTGGAACCAGGTGCCTCACCGACAGTCATGCAGTTGTATTTTGAGAGGACTTCCTGATTCATCTCCTGGATAAATTCATGAAGTCTTGGCCCGTTGCTGTGATATTTTCCGGTATAATACTTTCTTCCCGGCTCTGTTTCTTCGTAGTCCGGGAAATTCTGGTCTTTTGAAATGGAAGCGATCACGTCCATACGCCAGCCGTCTGCCCCTTTTTCCATCCAGAATTTCATCAGATCATAAACTTCCTTTCGGACAGTCTCGTTTTCCCAGTTCAGATCCGGCTGTTTTTTGCTGTAGAAATGCAGGTAATACTGTCCGCGTTCTTCACAGTACTCCCAGGCACTTCCGCAGAAACTCGAACCCCAGTTGTTCGGCTCGCTGCCGTCTGCTTTTGGATCTTTCCATATGTAATAATCGCTGTATTTGTTATCTTTTGACTTGCGGCTCTCCACAAACCAGGCATGTTCGTCCGAAGTATGGTTTACCACCAGATCCAACACAACTTTGATTTTTCTTTCGTGTGCCTGTCGGATCAGCTCTTCCATATCTTCGTTTGTTCCGAATTTTTCGTAGATGCTGCGATAATCACGGATATCGTATCCGTTGTCATCCTGTGGAGAATCAAATACCGGGCTTAACCAGATCACATCGATTCCCAGTTCTTTCAGATAATCCAGCTTTTCGATGACTCCGCGAAGATCGCCGAAGCCATCTCCGTTCGAGTCCTTAAAGCTTCTTGGATAAATCTGATATACAACAGAATTTTTCCACCAGTCTCTCATTTTTCTTTACTCCTTCTCTTTCCCTTATGCAATTCCAAGTAACGACAATACAATGCCAAGAACGATGACACCGATGATCAGTACGGTGATGCTGACGTTCTTCTTTTTCAGAAGGTAATAGCACAAAAGAGTCAGTCCCAGCGGAACGATTCCAATGAAAATCTGATCCAGCATAGACTGCAGATTCAGAATGGATTCTCCTTGCATATTCAGTTCAAAAGTAGAATTAAAAGTTACCATGCTCGCTGTCATACCGCCAACCATGATCAGACCTACGGTACTTGCAGCTTTTGTAAGAATATTCATCAGACCGCTTGCATAAACTTTCTGGATATATTCGGAACCCAGTTTGTATCCCAGAAAGGTTCCATAATATTTCACAAGAAGGGACGGAATGTTAAACAGCAGTAAGAATACGATCGGTGCCAGAATATTTCCGGTCATACCAAGTCCAACTGCGATACCGGCTGCGATCACGCGAAGAACGCCCCAGAAAATGGAATCTCCGATACCTGCCAGTGGTCCCATCAGACTGGATTTTACTGCGTTGATGGAATTTGCATCAAAATCTTTCTGCTCGCTGTTCTTTTTCTCCATGGAAAGCAACCAGCCCCATGATAAAGGTCGAGCAGGTGATCGTGGTATTGAAGTAAGACATACTTCTTACCAGTGCTTCTTTTTTGCCTTCTTCATCATTTTTGTAGAATTTATTGATAAACGGCATCAGTGCGTAACAGAAGCCGGACGCACCCTGTTTTGCCGGGCTTACGGCTGCATATAAGGTAAAGGAACGCCAGAATGCCTTTTTTAACATTTTCCGTTCATCTGCCTGGAATGGATTTGTTCAGATTACTCATGAGAAAAATTCCTCCTCTTCTTCATCAAATTCACTGGACTGGTTACCTGCCGGTGCAGCCACACGCTGCATAGACAGCTGATTGATCTTGTAGTCGTTCATGCCAATCGAGATGGCAACGATCACACCGATCACTGCGATTGCGATCAGCGGAAGGTTCATGTATGCAGAAAGGACAAATCCAAGGAAATAGAACATACAGATTTTCTTGTCCCACAGCATTTTCATCAGCATTGCCATGCCGACTGCCGGAAGAAGCCCGCCGCAGACAGTCAGTCCGTTCATAACCACATCCGGGATTGCATCCATCAGAGTACTGACTGCATCGGAACCGAACAGGATTCCAAGGAATGCAACCAGGGAATACAGTACCCAGTTGACCGCCCACAGTCCATAGTGCAGAAAAACGATCTGTTTTTCTTTTCCTTCTGCTGCCAGCTGGTCAAATTTCTTTGCAAACATACCAACCAGAAAGATGTACAGGAATGTTTTGATCTGAAGTCCCAAAATACCGATCGGCAAAGCCAGTGTCAGGGCAACTTCACTTCCCTTACCCAGCATGATTGCAAATGCCGTACCGACTGCTGTTGCAATTCCAGGTTCTGCCGCTGAAGCACCGCCGATATTTACAACTCCCATAAACACGGCTTCCAGTGAAGCACCGATCATAACGCCGGTTTTTACATCTCCCAGGAACAGACCAACCAAAGGTCCGATGACGATCGGTCGGTTTAACATCGTAAAACCAATCAATTCTGCACCGCCGACACAGATAAATACGGCCAGTGCCACTAAAAATGCATTTAACATAATCTCTTTCTCCTTTTCAATGATTTTAGGATCAAACATCATCAACTACGATACCTACGGATTGTTCCGTGCTTTGCACTCTCACAATCCCTTGGTATCTTTTAACTTGTCCAGCACATCTTTGACAAGTTTCTGCTCATCATTCGGAACCTGCTGCATGCAGGTCTTTGGGTCGATTGCCACCAGTTCTCTTAAGTTCTGCACTTCTTCGTCTGTCAGCATGATGGTCGGGGAAAGCAGCTGTTTTTCAGATACATCGATTCCGTCGAATCTTCCGGTGTTTCCGATGTTCAGAAATTCAATCTCACCTACCTGTCTGCGGATCTTCAGTGCATCCCTGACGGTTCTTGTCAGAACGAGGATCCTCATTTTTGATGCACGCGGATCATTCAGAACACGGATGGCTTCATCTACCGGTTTGATCAGTGCCTTGATGCCTCCCGGAACTGCCATTTTCAGTGCCATTTTCTGTGTGTCATCGTTTGCCGCATCATCATTTGCCACCATGATCCCCTGTACACGCAACTGTTTGGTCCAGGTCATCGCCACCTGTCCGTGGATCAGACGGTCATCTACACGCAGTGCGGAAATCTTTGCTGTTGAATTTTCATAGTTTGCAGGCTGTGCGGCTTTTTTCTCCTGAACCGCAGCCGCTTTCTTCTGACTCTGTGCCGCTGCATCTGCTTCCTTTTTCGGTTTTGCATGCATCTGCACCATCTGAAGTTCTCCTCTTGCTTCCTCAATGTAAGTTTCGATCTCTTCTTCGCTCACATCATCATCCGCAAGCATGACCTGCATCAGTACCGGGAGATTTGTTCCGGTCACCAGTGTGACGTTGTCCTGCTTTGCGTACTCCATCAGCTTCTGGTTTACGCTTCCTCCCATCAGGTCGGTAAACACGATGATGCGGTCTTCTTTATGCTTCTCAAAAATTCTTTAAACTGCTCTTCCACATTGTCTTCCGGTGTTACATAAGCATCAATCGTCGTGATCTCTGCCAGCTGACCGACGATCAGCTCGGCCGTGTAACGGATTCCGGAGGCCATTTTTCCATGTGTGGCAATCAAAATCTGTTTCATGTGATCCTCCTTTGAAGTGTCTGTTCTGCGTCATATTTCGTTAGGTTATGTACATAACTTCTATGTACACACTATAGCATTTGTCGTTTTGTCTGTAAATAGGTTATGTAGATAACCGTCTTTTTGTATAAGTTCAGATGGGGGATTTTTGTGCATTTTGATAGATTATGAAAGGATTTATTGAAAAAGGGAAGGTTCGTATAATAAAAACGCCCTGATTTTGGAAAACAAATGCTCTGACACGCTGCGTTTCCTGTTCGGTGTCCTCTGGCAAGCCAAGAACCTTTGTCAATGTGCAAAATGAACAATTCCCCAGTAGGTACTATCTGATGTACCGCTGCCAATGTGAGGTAGCGAGAGCGTGCCTTCGGGGAATTCGTTCATTTGCACATTTTCATTTTTTTGTGTGGATGTCATTTTTCTTTATCACGCAAAATCAAACAATATTGCTGAATCTTGCTTTTCAGTCTCTCTCCACCGACTTCCTTTTCACCAGTGTCACGGACAGTTCTACTTCCCGCTGCGGATATTCTTCGCCTTCTTCGATCCATTTCAGAAGGATTTCCACTGCTTTCTGTGCTTTTTTCTGCACGTCCTGCTTTATGGTGGTAAGTCTCGGTGTGGAGTACTGTGCATAGCTGATATCGTCATAGCCTGCCACGCCGATCTGCTGCGGCACGGCTACTTTTTTGTCGGCACAGAAGCGGATCGCTTCCAGTGCATACATATCGGAGAGGAAAAACAGTGCCGTTCCCGGCAATCTTCTCTGTACCAGCCAGTCATAACTTGCTTTTCGTTTTTCATAGTTCATGCCAAGTGCCACAAACTGCAGTTTCTGGCCTTCTGCCGCACACTCCTGCATGGCTCTCTGTGCACCGACATAACGCAGATGATCGACACCGTTGTCTCTTCCGGCACAGACTTTGATGTGCTCATATCCGCATTCCAGCAGATATTTCACCATCTGATAGCCGCCACTCTCGTCATCCAGACCGATATTGACCAGATGGCTGTCTTTGGCTGCGTTTCCGTAGGCATCGATCGACACGATCGGTTTTTTGATCAGCTGATAGATTTTTTCACAGTTGTGTCGGCTGAAAGAGATGGCGATCACGCCGTCCACATCCCAGCCTGCCACCATCTGAAAAATCTCTTCGATGTCTTTTGTGGAATACAGCATCAGGTAATAGCCCTGTTTCTGCACATATTCTTCGATAAATCCGATGATTTTCCCGTAAAATGGATCTCCGAGAATGGAATCTTTGAATTCTTTATGATAGTTAATGACAACTGCGATCAGCTGAGACTTCTCGTTATTCAGCACTCGCAGTCCTCTTTTCTGCACGTAACCAACTTCTTTGATCAGTGCTTCGATCTTCTGGATCGTCGCAGGTGATACTTTTTTTGTTTTCCCGTGAATGACGTTGGAAACGGTTGTGGTACTGACACCTGCCTTTTCTGCTATTTCTTTGATTGTTGCCAAAAATATTCTCCTAATTATTCGAGACCCCGCAGAACCTTGCGTACCGCAGCATAGGAAAATCCTTTTCTCATAAAGAACGCATAGTATTTCTGCTGTTCTTCCGCTGTTGGATTCTCCAGGTTCATGCGTTTCTTTTTCGCAAGTGCGAGGATCGTTTCTTCTTCGCTGTTTCCTTCTGCCTGTTCGTATGCCGCTTCAATATCTTCTGAAGAAACGCCTTTTGCTTTTAACTCCTGTACGATCTGGCGTTTGCTCTTTGTCTGGCTGCGGCTCTCGATATAGTATCCGGCATAACGTACATCATCGATATAGTGGAAGCTTCGCACATACTCGATAGCGATATCTTCGA
>ENA-OPZZ01001926-OPZZ01001926.1-human-gut-metagenome-genome-assembly--contig:-NODE-1926-length-11414-cov-3.273235_pt1 | contig 11414 bp, 12 predicted proteins | sample MGYA00242487_ERZ504511 | MGnify/ENA primary metagenome ERZ504511 (study PRJEB26092, sample SAMD00036241) | human gut metagenome | host: Homo sapiens | study: EMG produced TPA metagenomics assembly of... | reverse complement strand
AATATACACTGGCATTCTTTTTTATTCTTAATTTAAGCATTTCATATCTTGATAGAGAATTATCTTGTTTAAAATCTATTAACTCTGCCTGATAGCCTAGTTGTTCTACCTTTTTCCTGCAAGGCAAGAGCCTGCAGCATTGTACCGTAATTATAATAATGATGATATGTAATTATTCCTATTGTTTTTCATAATTTATTTCTCCTAACGATGTAAATATTTTGCTAACATTATTTTTCCTTTTCTCATTATATTAATTATCAATTTTCTATTAGCAGCAATCAAAGCAACAAGAATTATTAATTGTATTATTACAGGCACTATAGTAAATCCACCTAAACAGACTATGAATTGTACAACTAACAAGATATACATTATTGTATGTTTTAGAAAATTCACTCGTATATGTATATATCTTTTACTTCTTTGTAATCTAACTAACCAAATAACAATATTAGACACAAGTGTTGCAACTGCAGCACCCATTACACCAATATAAGACACTAATACAAAATTTAATATGGTATTTACGACTGCACCTATCATAGTTGAATATGAGAATATTTTAGTATCTTTTACTGCTGTAAAAATGCTCCCTAAAAAGCCAGCCAAACCACCAAAGACGAAAGAAATCATCAATGGAGGAACATATTTCCATGCTACAAAAAAGCTCTTTGCATATAAAATATGTGCAAATGGAATAGTTAATATAATTAACATTGAACAACACAAAACTAAAAAACCATTATATGCCTCATACATATCAGCAACAAAATGATCACTATCTTCTGGATCAAAATCTTTTATGGCTGATAACTGCCATGCCTGCGTAAATATATCACTACATGCAGTCAGCATAGTCGGTATTTTATATGATACCGTATAAATTCCATTCGCAGTTGCACCTAAAATCCATGTAACAATATATCTATCCGATGAACTATTAATCCACCAACCAATTTTATTAAAAATTAATGGGAACCCAAATTTTTGCAATTCCTTAACTGTAGTTTTATTTACTTTATTAAACTTAATGTGTTTATGTATTTTCAGTCGTACAGATCCCCAAGCTACAGCCATAAAGGTTCCCAGGTAATTAGCTATTAAATATCCATTTAATCCACACTTCAGCACAACCAACAAAACAACATTTAATACACATGATGCTATTGTGGTAATCAAACTCATTTCAACCATATATTGTACTTTATCAATGCCTCTGGCATAATTAGTCAGTACATTATACAGTCCTGTAGACAATACCATTAAATAAAATGCAACTAAATATGATGTATTAATTTTAAAGAAAGGAAGTATTCCTATCATAATTGTACAAATAGCACATAACACCATTCCCTTCAGGCAAACAAATAACCCGCTTGATATTACTTCATCGGATTCATACTCTTTATCAAAGCAAAATCTTAATATTGCACTTTCGATGCAAAGGATAATGATTGGTAATACCAAATTGGCAGAAGTACTTACTATGTCCCCGATTCCATAGTCTGCTGTGGATAAACAATTAGTATATAAAGGAACCATAAGGAATGCTATTATCTTAGGACCAAAACTACTTATCCCAAACAAAATAAAATTTTTCGATAAATATTTATATTTCTTATTCATATGAATTGCTCGTTACTCCTTGACCCAACGTCACTCTAATAAATGATGTTCTTTCTACTGAGCATAACATCACCGCAAATTGCGTTACGAAAAGACTATTCCAAAATACCGATTGACCAAATATTGAAATGATACATGTTAAAACATAACATTTACTATATAAATCTGATTCTTTCCATATATTCCAAAAAGTTTCAATATAAAAGCAATCCAAATACACCGTAAATTAACATGCAATTTCCAATAGCATTAACAAAGCCCAAATATGAAAGATTAAGACTTAATTTATATTTACTTAATGCCACTTCTCCAGAACGCATATAATTCTCTACATTCATATATGGTATTCCTAATACTTTATAGATCAAAGGTGCAGCCCAAAACAATTGAAATCCCAACACAAGCCTAACTGAATTAGATGTATTTGTAACCGAAATATTCGTCAACTTATTTAATGCCATTGAAAAAATACTCAAGTTTGAAAATGCTCCTATACCTATTATCAAAACACCTACTATCATTAACGAATTAAAATATTTCCCTTCGCTTCTGGCACTTACAAACGCATAAAACAGCCATATTACTCCGGTCATTAATATTCCCGTTGAAGATGTCGATAATAAAATGCTTATCGAAATAAATACCATCCAGATATGCTTTTTTCTTTTCATACACATACATAAAAGCGGTAATATCCATGTACAGTATGCTGCCGGTTCTAAAAAAGAAAGAATGTGGTCTATCATAACCCAATAAATAATTTTCGCTATTTGACTGCAAAAATGGAAATATATTAATTGTAGACACTGATTGTCCCAATATATATACCTGGAAAGATTGGTAAAAAATTCCAGCCATAACAATAATTCCTATAATTTTCCAAACCCTAAATAGATTTTCTTCATCAACTTTTTTATATATACACGATAAAATTAATAAGTATAAAACTCTCTCTACCCAGAGTCCTGTATTAAATCCAGTTATAAACATCCTGAAAAAAATCATGTACTATCATAAATAGAAAAAATATAAATAATGGTTTATATAAATAAAATTCTCTATATTTTATAAAATAAATAGCTACAACAGCAATTACACAAATTAATCCTAAATGAAGACCTGCAATTTCATACTGATTGATCAGGCAAAACAATGGGATAAAAATTTCCATCAAACTTATCTTCTTTTTTGTCTATTATTTATTCCTTCATTCATTATTTTCCCTCACATCAATAAAATCTTTCTAAGGCTTTGACTACGCCATGACCTCTTTATACCAATTCACATATTTTTCAGACATAATATTCAATCGAAAATCATATTACCTATTTCAATAATCTCTTCATATTTCCAATTTTTATCCAATGCTGTCTTTAATGATATCTGTAACTGATTTCATTACTTCTATCTTTTACTTTTAACATTGCTTCTGGATAATATAAATCCTGTGTTGCATCTAAATCCTCAAAGGTAACGCATGGTACTCCATGCATATATCCCTCAACAATAGGCAATCCAAACCCCATCATTTAAACTCAAAAATAAATTTACATCACAGAATTTCCAAAAAATATCCATTCGATCATTAAATCCGCCTAAAATAACATTTTTATGTATTGATATTCCACAATTTTTTTCGGACTTCTCCATTATCTACTTCTCTTCCCCAAAGCACCAACAGGGTGTTTTCAAATACTTTTGTATTTTTCAATATTTCTACTGCTTGCATTTGATTTTTGTTTTTGGTTATATTTCCCACGAAAAAGAGAATTTTCTTACCATTTTTTTTGCTATGCTGCAAATAAGCATATGTATCACTCAACTTTGGATATAAATCATTCTGATTCAAACAATCGCTATAATATTCCTGAAACTTTTCTTGCGTTAAAGTGCCTTCTTCTCGAATAAACTTTGTATCATTTTCATCGTTTTTTTTCGTTCCATTCGTAATAACAGTGATATTATTTGCTTTTTTTCCTAAATAGTTTTCTTCTATTCTGGCTTTCATACCACTACTAATTACACTAATTGGTATATTGTTTTTTTTCTGCTTTTATTAAAAAATCACGTTCTATCTGCTTTTCATATACCGGTGCAGAAACCGAATCATTCAAACCAATTAAACCATGTAAAGTAACTGTATACCTTACTTTCATTTCTTCACAAATTCTAATATAGCTTTCTGTAATAGTTCCTATACCATGTATATGAACTATATCCGGTTTTTCCATTTGAATTTGTTTTCTAACATATCCACCATCTACTTCATAAAAAACATGTCTGGCTCTATCTTTTACTGTAACACCATTCGCAAAAAATGCTTTTATTCCTATTAACCAATCCTTTAATTTTGCATTAGAAAAGAACTGTCCCCATGTATGAGAAAGGATTTTAAAATTCTTTTCATTTTTTCCCCTTTGTAATAACTCGTGTTAATAAAACAACATTTTCTAATTCGGCCACTGAACTTACTATATTTTGAACCATTATTCCAAATCCAGTCTTATTTTTAGTAAATTCAATTATATTGTCATCATATATATACGGAGCAATAATCATTACTTTCATTTATATCGTCACCTAAAAAAATTTGTTTTCTGATTTTAATTCATAATAATGTTGTTCGTTTCTCATTTTAAATACTTTCGCCGGATGTCCTCCTGCAATTGAACATGATGGAATATCCGATACAACAACGCTTCCAGCTTGAATAATAGCCCCTTCACCAATTTTAACCCCTTGTAAAATTGTAACATTTTGCCCAAGCCAAACATTGTCTTCTATCACGACATCACCGTCTATAGTCGTTTCGTCATAAGGAATAGATTTTCCCTCATAGTTATGATTAGAGGTTAATATCAATATTCCTCCTCCTGAATGAAAATTATTTCCAATAGTAACATTTCCATTTCCTGTAACTTTCATCCCATTAAAATGACAATTATCTCCGATATAAGTCTTAGATGTAAATTTACTCCAATGGTTTATATGTAATCCCTTTCCATATTGCTTGGCTGTTTTTTTACATAGATTTGTATAAAAACCTGTTCGTATTTTTTTATAATTTTTCCTATCATACGCTTTTCTCCAATACTTCTGATAAAAGTCTATGTTCCTTATAAAGACAAACATATCCCAATTCTTTCAATTTATTAAAATTTTCAGGATTACTCATATTATCTATTATTATTGGAATTGAATTGCATAATGCCTGATTCAATACCGTTGAATAAAGCGAAATTGCGGCACCAGATTGTAATAAAGATTGCTCTATCGAAATTTGGGTTGTATCCTCTACATCTGCAAAAGTAAATATCTTTTTAACAATATCCATATTAGAATATCTCGGATGTGGACGTATTGAAATTTTATTTCCACTCTTATATAACTGTTCCAATATTTTTGATATTTCCTTTAATACCTCTTCCGATTCTGCACCTAAATAATATGTATAATCATATTTCTGTGTTCTGATCAGCTCTCCATCGAATTTCAAAGAAGCCGGAACTTCAACAACAAACTGATTTTTATCTGCCTTCATAGAAGCTAATATTTTTCCATAGTATTCATCCCAAATATAGCATTCATCAAATTTAAAGAACGAATCTCTCATATAGTACATTTTTTCTCCATGCATGACATCTATATGCTTGATATTTCTTTGTTTACAGTAAGCTGTCAGTACTGAAGACGTAAAAAGAGTATTTCCGCACAAACCGCTATTGCTTCAGGTGAATATTCTTCAATGGCAAAACTATATCTTCCAATTTTAATCAAACATTTTAAAATAAACTGCCAAGAAAATGGATATCTACATATTATTCCTTTTATAAACTTTTTATCTTTTGCAGTTAATAAAGTTCCTTCTACCGGATTACTTTCAATTGCTTTATACCTTTTTTTCAAAGACTTTGGCAAAATATTTTCCGGTTTACCATCTCTAAAAAATACCAAATTTTTATGCTCTAGCCGATTCACCTGAACCTTTTTTCCATATTTGAACCAATAGAGAATCGCCACTGGAAATGAAACCAGATTTAACAAAAAAGTGATTCCTTTTCCATTAAACTGCATCTGACACTTATACTGAAAATACGATCTTTCAATCTCATCTCGTGGATTTCCTAATTTAGCAATGTATTTTTTTTGTTTACTGACATCATATGAGAATAATGCGTCTTGCCTTCTTTCCAAAAGAACAGCCATTTTACGCAGCATATCATTCATACCCATAATTAACTCACCTTTTTAACGTACCGCACCTTTTTCCAGCATCCATAAATTAAATTTTGTAAAGTCAAAAATAACGATGCAATACTATTCTTATTATCTGCTTCCTTGAATAACTTATAGTGCCATTTTACTAATTTTAAATAGCCATGATTAGATATTGATCCTGACCGTTTTCTATACTGTGCCAGCACTTTATCATAATGATAACAGTTTGCCTTTTTGATTACTTTCAGCCACATGGCATAATCGTTATTCTTTTTAATATCTGCAATCTGTATTTTGCCAATCTTCTCCGCATCATACATTACGGTCAAACACCCCGGCCAACAATAACGATACATTCCCATTTTCGTAATCTTCTTAGGTCCGGTTACTTTCACTCCATTCGTCACATCATTTTCATCAATTTCTTCATAACTAGTATATGAAAAAGAGTATTTATTTTTTTTCATATACTTTATTTGTTCTTCCAGCTTGGTCGGATACCATAAATCATCACTGTCCAAAAATGCAATCCACTTACCCTTTGCATTTTTTAATGCTTTATTTCTTGATACGGCAGCACCAGAATTTTTTTTGTTTTTTAAATAAATAATTCGGTCATCATCATACTTCGATACAATCTCATCTGTATTATCAGTTGAACAATCATCAACTATCAACAGTTCCCAATTTTTGTATGTTTGCTCTAATACAGATTCTATTGTCTTACTAATAAATTTCGCAGTATTATATGAGGGCATTATTATTGAAACTAACTCGTTCATTACTTCAATCCTTTTAGTAGTTCTTTTGCTTCGTTCTGTTTTTTATCGTATTCTTCTTTACTTATCTGTTTTGTTTGGAGAAGATAATCCCCATAATCTGCAGCAGTTACACTACCTTCTTCTGTAATTCCCTCCTGCTTAATAAATGCTTTTTCAACAGTTTTAAAAAGAATTTTTAAATCACGCCCAAAAGAAACATGTTCTATATACTCCAAGTCATACTGCAATTTTCTATCCCATGAAATTGCATTTCTGCCACTTACCTGTGCAAGCCCAGACAATCCAGGTTTTGCAGTATGACGCATTCTTTGTTCTTCTGACATAAACACCATATCTCGAACTAACTGCGGACGTGGCCCTATCAGTGTCATCGTGCCATTTAAAATGCAAAATGCTTCTGGCAGTTCATCCAAAGAGGTAGACCTAAGCCATGCACCAAATTTTGTCAGACGCACTTCATCGGGCAGCAAGTTTCCCTCTGCATCTTTCTTGTCTGTCATAGTCCGAAATTTATACATTTTAAAAATTCGTTCTTTTCCCGTTTTCGGATCAATCAGTCCAGGTCTATATTGAGTAAACAACACTGGACTTCCCAGTTTGATTCGAACCAGCAGAGCGATGATTGCATACAGCCAACAGAATACAATAATTGCCAATCCAGAGCAAAAAATATCAATCGCTCTTTTTATGTATCTTTCGTAAAATCCCATTTTACGGTACAATTTATGATTTTTTTCTTTCTTCATAAATCTCTCCTAAAACACTTCCTTATTCAAAGCAAGCCTTTATTACTTCAATAATTCTATCCTGCTGCTCTGCTGTCATTTTATTGTCACTTGGCAGACATAATCCTCTTGTAAAAATATCCATACCTACATCAGCTACTCCGCCTGCAATATACGCATTTGATCTGGCACGTCCGTTTCCATCTCTGACAACAAATGGATTCAAACGATAAATCGGCTGCATATGCATTGGTTTCCAAATTGGACGCCCCTCAGCATTAATAGATGCAATCGCTTCCAGAATCTCTGTCGGGCAAGACTTTCCTGTTTCTTTTACATAGCACACATCCTGCTCGCCACGAACCTGTTTGCACATGGCTTCCTTATTAATAATCAGACAAGACAGCCAATAGTTTGGTTCAGAGTTTTCCAGATCCATTGGATTCATAGATACCGGCAGTCCTTTTAAGCCCTCTTTATATCTCTCATAAATTGCTTTCTTCTGTGCAATATGTTCTTTCAGGTAAGGGAACTGTCCACGAACAACACCAGCAACCACATTACTCATACGATAGTTGTATCCCAGTTCTTCATGCTGATACCATGCAGCATTTTCCCTCGCCTGAGTAGACCATTTACGAACCTTATTTGCTGCTTCTTCATCATCTGTCAGGAAGCATCCACCAGCACTGCCGGTAATGATCTTATTTCCATTAAAAGAAATAGTGTTATATTTTCCAAATGTACCTGTCTGCACGCCTTTATATGTAGCTCCCATAGATTCTGCTGCATCTTCTACTAAAATGGCACCATGCTTTTTAATGATTGCATTTAACTCATCTACTTTACCAGGTGTACCATACAAATGTGCAACCACAACTACTTTTGTATCTGGATAAATTTCAAATGCTTTTTCTAACGCAACCGGATCCATATTCCAAGTATCATACTCTGTATCAATAAATACAGGTTCTCCGCCTTCGTAGACTACCGGATTTACAGTTGCATCAAATGTCATATCAGAACAAAATACTTTTTTCCCTTCTAATGCACCATGTCCAACTTTCGGCATTCCATATGCTTCAATACCAGCCAATTTCATTGCAAGATGAAGTGACGCTGTTCCTGCTGATAATGCAACTGCGTATTTGCAGCCGATATATTCACATGCCATTCTTTCTACTTCATTGATATTCTTACCAACTGTGGACATCCAGTTTGTTTCATACGCTTCTTTCACATATTCAATTTCCAGACCATGCATGGTTGGGCTGCTCAACCATACTTTAGACTCAAATTTTTCAAATTTATTATTTTCTTTAAACATAACTTTCTACCTCTTTTCGCCTAATCTCATTTTTTCAGAATGTATTAACTTGTTATTAAGCAATCTCTTTATTTACGTCTTCCGGTCTTTTAAATGTTGGAACAACACTTCGGAGAGCTTCTTTTGCAATCAGATCATCACCTGTATCACATGCATCTCTAAGTACATTAATCTTTTTATAGATTTCTTCTTTACTCAGTGCATTATCTCTTTCAATGAAAATCATACTGTTGTCTGTTTTATCGAGTTCTTCTGTCTTAACTAACAGTTCCTCATACAACTTTTCTCCTGGCCTTAATCCAGTTTCAACAATTTCAATTCCCTGGACACCAGATAAACGGATCATATTCTCTGCCAGATCCATAATCTTAACCGGTTGTCCCATATCCAGAACAAATAATTCTCCATTATTCGCAATCGCCCCACTCTGAAGAACAAGCTGTGAAGCCTCTGGAATTGTCATAAAGTATCTGATAATCCTCTTATCTGTAACAGTAACCGGACCCCCATTTGCGATCTGACGCTTAAACAACGGAATAACTGATCCGGCACTGCCAAGTACATTTCCAAAACGTGTTGCACTGTATTTTACTTTTCCGTGTGTACTTGCACTCTGGACAATCATCTCGCACATTCTCTTAGTTGCGCCCATAACATTTGTAGGATTAACTGCTTTATCCGTTGATACCATCATAAAGCGTTCTGCACCATACTCCTCACAAAGCTCTACCAGATTCTGTGTACCAAATACATTGTTGTAAATAGCTTCTACACAGTTATGCTCCATCAAAGGAACATGCTTATGAGCGGCTGCATTGATGATGATCTGCGGATGATATTTTTCAAATACTTTTTCCAGTGCTTTTCTATGCGTAATAGAGCAAATTTCAATCTGTAAATCCAGTTTATTTCCATAGGCAATCTTCAATTCCTGCTGAACATCATATGCACCATTCTCATAAATATCTAAGATAATGATTTTCTTCGGATTCATCTTTGCCAACTGTCTGCAAAGCTCTGATCCAATGGAACCACCACCGCCAGTGATAAGTACTATCTTGTCTTTGTAGTAAGCATTTGTTCTTTCATCAGAAACCACTAATGGCTTTCTAAACAGAAGTTCTTCAATATCAAATTCTCTAAGATGCCTCTTTCCACCTGCAGTGTACATGGTCGGATAATCGTAAACCTTTAACTTATATCCTGCGTTTTTGTAATATTCATAAAGAGCTTTCTTCTTTTCGGCATCCATAGATGGAATAGCAAAAATAATCTCCTGCACTTCAAACTCTCCTAACTTCTGAAGTGTTGCCTCATCTTCTGACCAAACTGGAATGTCATGAATTTCACGCCCAACTTTCTCTTTGTTTACATCAATAAATCCCCTTGGAATATAAGCTGCTTCTGAGTTATTCAAAAGTTCCTCAGCTAAACTGACTCCTACTCGACCAGCGCCAATAATTGCAACTTTGATTTTCTGAACTTCTTTTTCATTTCCTGCCTCTATACCAGAAAACATATGTAATAATGTAGAAAGAATTTTTCCTCTTGTTGTTTCCTGATTTCCGCACTTATATGCGTAGCGATACATCATACGAAGTGCTAAAGCCCCTAAGAGATTGAGGCAGACAAGCGAAAGCATTCTGGCAAATGTAATTTTTTGAACTGGAAGTAATAACTCCAGACACAGATAGGCAACAAAAGCAATAGAATCGGTAAACAGCAGCCGGATATAACATTGTATCCCACCATATCTCCATACCTGCCCATATACTTTACCAATAAGACGTGCTACAAAAATACACAGTACAGAGAGGCATACTTGTTGAAGTATTCCTGTAGTTGATAACTTATCCATTCCTCCGTACAGCACCAACAGTATTACTGCTACTACTGCATACACAATCAAATCATACCCGACCAGCATCCATCTGATATTTGGCGTACTGTTCTGCTTTGTACGATTCACGTTCATATTATTCTCATTCGCTCTATTCATTGTTTACCCCCCCCACGAAAATTGGGCGGGTTTCATCCTTTCATAATTCTTTTCAATTTCGTGATTTACTTCTTTTCAAGCGGTGTAAATAAAACAGTTCCCTGCTCTGTTTCAGTTCCCATTTCAAGTACACTTGTTGATTTCACAATCGTTCCAGATTTTAATGTACAGCTATCTCCAATAAAGCTATATGGCTCCACTACTGTATTAGCACCTATAACTGTTGCCTGACCGATAGTGCTTCCACAACCAACAACTGCTCTCGGCTCAACAATACAACCAGGCATTAAATTAGCTGATGGAGAAATTGTAGAATCCATATGGAATAAAACCGGAATATTATAAAGTGTTTCTAATTTCTTATTCCATTCAAGTCTTTCTGTTCCATCATCACATGCAGCTATCGCACAGTTATATTCTGGATAAAAAGTTTCTACTTCTTCCAGTTTTCCAATAGCACCTTCTCTGTCATTATCTACAAAGGAGATTTCTTCAAAGCAACCCATTGACTCTGCTATCTCTTTCACATAATCTCCATATCTTTTAGAGGCTACAATTAATAATTTTCTTCTCATTTTCAACACACTCCTCATAATTATTTATTTTTATAGGCGTTTGCGAAACGCCACAAGCCGCATAAATACGGCATTTTTTGTTACCTATAAACAAATAACTCCTCACCGGATATGGTATAATAGAGTTGACTAAAAACTATAAACCTACATCCAAGAAAG
>ENA-OPZZ01001923-OPZZ01001923.1-human-gut-metagenome-genome-assembly--contig:-NODE-1923-length-11424-cov-4.552359_pt1 | contig 11424 bp, 10 predicted proteins | sample MGYA00242487_ERZ504511 | MGnify/ENA primary metagenome ERZ504511 (study PRJEB26092, sample SAMD00036241) | human gut metagenome | host: Homo sapiens | study: EMG produced TPA metagenomics assembly of... | reverse complement strand
CTGATATTCTTTTTTCCTCTGTATTCATCCTACAGATTGCCATAAGTAATATATATATCTTTCATATGCTACTTTATATATTTCTTTATTGTTTTTGCAATCCTGTTTTATTTTAATAACACTAAAAGGGATCTTCAAATTTTCTTCTTATTTGAATTTGTTTTTTGTTGCCGAACTTTTTCGAATCATGTAATGATATAATGGTACATCATAATAAACTGATTTTTTACTCTTTTTTGAACAATCTGATAATTAGCTTCTAAATCTTCATTAATTTGAATTTTTTTCGTCTAATCGTATACTATTAAATAATTCTCTTCGATATAATTTATTATTCAATGTTGGCTCTATTCATTTTACCCAACAACAAATCTTTTTACCCCAACTTCTCTTGTCTGTATTTTATATGTACCTGTATTATAATAATAATCCACTCGATCTGGAAATATCATTTGATAGCCACAATGAGCAATATCTGTTTTCTCTTTCTCAAGAATTTTTACTAATATTTCATACATGTTGGATTCTATTAAATCATCACCATCTACAAAACTAATATAATCTCCTGTTGCTATATCCAATCCATTATTCCTTGCAGATGATACTCCCCCATTTTCTTTATGAACTACTATAATTCTAGAATCCCTTTTTTGATAATCATCTAAGATTTCTGCCGTCTGATCTTTTGACCCATCATCTATCACAATAATTTCTAAATTATTATATGTTTGTGCCATAATTGAATCTAAACATCTAGAAATATATCTTTCGATATTATATGCCGGTATGATCACACTCACTAATTTTTCCATCATTAATAACCACTTATCCTTCTTTATTTACAAATTGTCTTATAATTCTTCAAACATTTCTTCGACTTCTCTGACTCTAGTCTCTTTCTTAAAAAATACTGCTCTTTCTATCGCTTTTTCATGATAATACTGAATTTTTTCGTCATTCGACAATAACTCTTTTAGTCCTTCATATAATGCCTCTTCATCATTTTCAACAACAACACCATATTCATCATGCTCTCCTAATAACTCCACCGCTCCTGAACATTTCGTACTGATAACCGGTGTTCCCACAATCAAAGCTTCTGTTACTGCTGTACTAAATCCTTCTTTTCTTGATGAACATACATATAAATCACAGTTTTTCACATATTTATAAGGATTTTTCTTATATCCAAGTAAAGTAAAGAATCTTCTAAATGATTTTCTTTTATAAATTTTCTAAATTCATCTTCATGTTCCCCAATTCCTAAGATATATGTATGTATTGCAAATCCTTCTTTTATCAATCTGTTATGTATCCTCAATAACCGATCATATCCTTTTGAAGGAACTAATTTTCCTACAGATACCATATTAATCGTATTTTTATCAAATACCATATCATCTATTGGTTCTTCTGATCTTTCTTTAATTTCCTGATCTTCATTTGTATTGTATAATACAATTGTTTTATCTTCATTGATTCCAAAAGTACAAAATTTTTCTTTGACTGTATTTGATACACAAACATTTCGGTCAAATGAATTGTAATATTTTAAAGCTTCCTGTTTTGATCTAAATCCTAATGTAAATGTTTTATCATCCAGCATTTCAATATGTATCCAAGATACTTTCTTGGATTTACATCCGCATGCTATTCTGGCAGTTACACCTTCTAAATATGACACTACAATATCATATTCATCTTTTACCAAATGCTTATAAAGAAATTCTGGACTCATCATACTAAACAAGATTGCAGATCCCCTAAAAATCTTTTTAAACATATATTTGTAATGAATATGTGGTTTTTAAAAAATCCTTTATTAACTCCACCATCAAAACATAACTTTTATAGTTACATCAATATTTTTCTTGATCTAAATTGTTCACTAAGTTTACTAATACCTTTTCAGCTCCCCCATGAGCTAATGTTGGAATTAAAAATAATATTTTTTCATAATTATAACCCTATTCCTATTGATTGTATAAAATGATGGTAATTTGCTCCATATCCTAAACTGATGTACATCTCATAAAAATAATATACGGTATAACATGCCATACACATTAAATAAACTATTTTTTCATTTCTTTCATCAAATAAATATTTAATACACCATACTAACAACACTACCATATACAATGAAAAGTACATATTAAATCTTGCATAAATCCAAAATTTTGTAGCTAATAAAATGGCAATCAAATTTATAACTGAAAAAATTAACTATAATATTATAATATTTTTCTTTTCCCTTTAAAAATTCCTTTCCCATGTATGATAATACGACTGGAACTGCCATTACTAATACTCGAATTATGTTGGCACCTGCTCCACTTGAAGTCAATGCTTCTTTATAGCTTCCATATTGTGTTTCTCCCAAAATATTGGCAAGAATTGGACCTGTCACAGGATATGAAATAAACAAGAATATTCCAACAAATAAAATCCATTTTGTCGTATTTCCCCACGCTGGCTGGTCTACAATAAAATATAATATTAAAAAGATCAATGCAGATTGATGAATCGTTGAACATAATAAAACGATTGGAATATAAAATTTCCACTGTTTTTTATGAATCATTGGAAAACAAAAGAATAAAATTGCTGAAGCCAGATACTGTCGAACTCCATTCATTGTTACTAAGTAACATCCCGATGTAATAAATAAAAATACCGCCATTTCTATCATATCTGTATTTTTATAATAAGTAATAAAAATCAAACCAATTGTTATAATTGCCATACACAGCAAAATAATCTGAGAATCTTTGGATATATATTGTTTAATAACTGCTGCAATTGCATAAAACCCTGTATCTTCTTTAATGGTTGGATGTTTTAAAAAACTAAACAAATTAGCTGGTAATTTATTAAAAATCTGTCGATATGTTCCAGTATCTCCAATATTCTCACGAAATCCAGATACAAATATCAAAACGGCACAAGCCATCCCCGCAAATACAGCATTTGCACGAAAGACTCTTTCTCCTTTTACGTATTTATATTTTCCATTCACTCTTGCAAATAAACACAAGAAATATGTACTAAATAATGTTATCCACCAGACTGTCATATTCCATAACCTCTTTTACTGTTGATCCATCTTTTTTACCTGTTGCTTTATATAAAATGTCCATGCGATTCCAAATGGAATTGCCAGAATCGTTAATCCTTTTTCTGGAGTTTCTTTTAAAAACTTCTTGTTTTTACCGATGATACTGCTTGATACATAGTGAATGCAGTTCATAAATTTTCTTTTTAGTGTCTTATCATATTTCATGTAGACGGTTCGTAAGAATGCAAATCCCTTCGGATTGTTTAAATACTGCCGGAACATATTAGCACTTGATCCATCTGCTTGGTATTCCACATTGCATAATATTTCATCCATAACAAGCAGTTCATATTCCTGATCACAAAGAAGATATTTATAATTGAGTCCTACATATTTCTCTCCTTCAAACACTGGGTATTCTGGATATTTTGTAATGATATCTGTTCGATATACTAATTTTTTGTCTCCAGACCCACCTGCTTGATAATAACCAGATAATGTTGTACATTTTAAATCTTTGGGAAATCTTTTTCCAATGATCTTCCCATTGAAATCTGCATCTAATCCTATGATTCCTGCATATTTGCTACTTCCATATTTTTTCCAGAATGTAATAATCTTCTCTGCTGCATCATCAGCAAGATAATCATCGGAATCAATACACACATTTAATTCTGTATCAATCAATTGATATGCAGCATTATGTGCAGTATGCATTCCGCCATTTTCTTTATAATGATAGATAATCTCAAAACCGTTATCTTTCTTTAACCATCCCTCAACCAATTCTCTTGTATTATCACTTGATCCATCATCTATGATCAGCCATTTAAACTGCTTACATTTTTGTCTACATAGACTTTCATAACATCTATGTAAAGTATGTGCTCTGTTGTATGCAGGGGTAAATACTGTTAATATGATTTCATTTTCCATTCGTGTAAAACTCCTCTAACCATTCTTGCATTCTCTACAATATCATATTTTCCTCTTTGAATTTCCTGTAACATATTCTCACGAGTACTATTTTTGTATTTTAAAATACAGTCAATCCATGTATTTATATCTTCATCTAAAGATATAAATTCTATCAATTTCGTAATTGCTACTTCTCTTGTTACTTGATCTGATACAATACAATGTAACCCTGCTGCCTGTGCTTCCACCAAAGTTACTGGAAGTCCCTCGTAAATTGATGGAAATAAAAACACATCAAATGCCTGCATTAGATCAGGCACATCATTTCTTACCCCTGTAAATATAATTTTATCAGCTATTTTTAGTTTTTCTGCTTTTTCTTTATATTGATTACTGTTATTTCCTCCTCCAACTAAAATCAATTTTACTTTTTTATTCTTTTTACAAATCTCATGAAATAAATTAATTATAAATGTGTGATTTTTAGGTAATGTAAAATTTCCAACATGTCCTATTACGTATTCATCCTCCGAAATATGAAATTCTTTTCTGATTTTTTCTCTGGTTTCTAAACAAAATAAATATTTTTTTGTATCTATTGCATTATTCATAATTTGAAATGGTTGTCCTTCAAACATCCATTTCCCTGCTCGTTGTCCACATGCAAATAAATTTGTTGCATATTTCGAAATCTTTTTTTTAGAAAACAATTTTATGTATTTTTTTAAATTTGTATCAACTAGTGTCGTATGTGCATGGGCAATTCTTACTGGCACCCCATTTTTCTTCGCTGCTTTTAATGGATATGCACTCAGACAATCTAAATGAGAATGTACAATCTTATATTCTTTATGTTCCTTAAAGAATCGGTCCAGACTTTTCATATAACTTGGACTAAAAGGATTCAATACTGGCATATGGTAGATTTTACCGCCTAAACCTCTGATTTCATCGTCATAATCTTTCTTTTCATTTTCTGGTCTGTGTGTCAGAAAATCAAACTGAACTTTATTCCTATCTATATTTCGATAATAATTCATAAGCATTGTTTCAAGTCCACCACGGTTCATGTGAGTGACAACTTGTAATACTCTGATTGGTTCTCCCATTTTATTAATTCAACTCCCTAACTATTTTTATAACTTATTAGTTACTATCTAAATAATCCTTCCAAAGTCATCTCAACAACCTTCTCCTTATCAAACCTCTTCTCCATCACTTCCCGTGACTTCTCTCCCATCTGTTTCTTCTCTTCATAGGAAAGTTCAATAAATTCCATCATCTTCTCTTCCAATCCCTTAACATCCTTCACATCCACCAGATACCCATTCTCGCCATCTCTTACAGCTTCCATACACCCATGAATCCTGCTAGTGATCAGTGGTCTTCCCATCGCTCCACATTCTAGCAGTGTATTTGCCATGCCTTCATGATACGATGGTAATACAAAGCAGTCACATTTCTTAATGAATGGTTTGACATCTTCCTGATAGCCATAATAATAAATGATCCCATTTCTGACCAATGACTGAATTCGTTCCTTGTAATCATCTTCCATTGGTCCTACGATATCAAACGATACTTCTGGGTAGATCTTCTTAATATTCTTTGCTGCTTTGAACAGTTCTTCGACTCCTTTTTCTTTCATCACTCGTCCAATAAACAAGAACCTGATGTTTCTTGACTCTTCTGGGTATGGTGTCATCTTGTATTCATCAAGGTCGATCCCTGCTCCTGGGAGAGTACATGATCTGGATTCTTTGATAATATTATTTTCTATAAACACCTGCTTATTTCCTTCATTTTCAAAGAAGATCGTTTTTGCCTTTTTGCAGGATAGTTTATATAAAAATACGACGAGTTTCTTGATCATATTTTCATTCTGAAATGCAGTTCCTAATCCTGTGATGTTAACTGCATATGGAATTCTTTTGAATCTTGCTGCGATCCCTCCGTAGATGTTTGGTTTGATCGTGTAGGTGATCACGAGGTCTGGCTTTATCTTGCCTAAGATGTTAAAGTATCTCATCATCAGTTTAAGATCTGTTGCTGGATTGATTCCTCTTCGATCTACCGGTGTTTCGATAAAATGACATCCCATCTCTTTTAAATTCTGTACTAACATTCCTTTTGGCAGGGATATATAGACTTCATTTCCTTGATCTATGAGTTCTTTGATCAAGGCTTTTCTGAATTTGTATAACCCCACATCTAAATTTGCTAATATTAATATCTTCTTATTCTTCATCGTTTACTCTTCTCACTGGTACTCCAACATAAGTTCCTGCTTCATTGATATCTTCGATCACTGTACTTCCTGCTCCCATGATCACTTCGTCTGTGATATGCAGTCCTTGTATGATCTGGCTTCCTGTGCCGATCTCTGTCTCAGTCTTTAAATGGACATCTCCTGACAGTAAACTCCCGGATACAGGGTATTATAATCTCCAATCTCATCATCATGCCCGACAATACTTCGGTTGCAGATCAGGTTAAAATTACCGATCTCTATATTCGTTGTCATAATAACGGATGTACAAATGATATTTCCTTGTCCTAGATGCACTCTTTGTGATGTGATCACGGATGGATCGATCAGATTAGGATACCATAAGTTTGGATTTGGCAGACATTTTAAAACGAGTTTTTCACGGACTTTTGCATTGCCTATAGCGAAGGCAACGGCAAGTTTTTGTTCTTTGTCGTATTCTTCGAGGTATTTCATTCCTCCAAGAATCGGATAGCCATCTATGATGCTGCCTTGCTGGATTCCATCGTCTATGTATCCAAGAATCTCATATGTTGGTTCTTCTTCATTTATCCGTTCGATCAGCCACTGAGTATCTCTTCCCATACCACCGGCTCCAACGATCACGATTGGTTTTATCTTTGGTTCTTTACTCATATAACCCATCCTCATTCTTCTTCCAATAGCATTCCATTCCTAATGCTTTCGGTGCAATAAAATCTTTCTCGATATCATCTCCGACAAATGCCATGTTCCTGCATGGTATTTCTAATCGTTTTCTCATGATCAGAAATGGAAGATCATTTGGTTTCCTGAATTCCATGACATTTCCATGTCCTGCAAGTTCGTCTGTGATCAGTATCTCGTCTGCCATTTTATCTAACCCCAGGGCTTCTATCTTGGCTCGCTGTACTTTTGGTGTTCCATCGATCAAGATCCCAATACTTCGCTTTTGCGTGTGTAGTTCAAAGAATAATTCTTTGACTCCTTCATACAGTGAAATCTCTGGTTTATGGTCCCTGATGGCTTCTCTGCATTTTAATAATAATTCATCCGAATACATTCCTGCATCTTTTAATACCGTTTCCAGTGGCGGCTGCCCTTTTTCCAGTGCTGCGCATAACTTATTAAAGATATTGTTCACTTCTGGAAGCATTCGTTCTACCACTCGGAAACTGCTTCGTACATAATCTTTCTCTGAGTATAATGTGTCATCCAGATCAAAGATCACTGAACCAATTTCCTCGTCTAAATGATACAGATCTTTAAAATCATGAATCTCTACAATCGGTTCTTCTCTTGTATTTAAACATACACTTTTTTCAAATCTTGTGAAAATAACATTGTCATCGGCTGCATCCTCTTTGTATTCCATTGGTTCACCTAACATCATGGAGAGTGCTGCATATGGTGCGTCGGCTCCTGCCTTGATTGATACGGTGTTTGCCTGATGATACCATGATTCCATTCGGATAAAATAATCTTTGTCTGTATGTTCTTCACGAAGCATAAAGATCGTCATCCATCCGGATGGCCTTAATTTCTTTATCACTTTCTTTGCTTCTTCTACGATCTTGTGATCTCTTACAACTCTGTATCTTGCACTTTCTTTTCCCTCGACTTCTTCCTTTGCCCTTGGTGTGATGTAAACCGGGCTTCCGTCTAGATTGCAGAATACGTCGATCTCATACATCTTCCCATTTAAAAATGGACGTATCGTGTAATTCGCGTATTTTGATGCATGAAAACTTAATTCTTGTTCATCATGGATCATGATGCTTTTCTCCAGATTATCCATCTCATCCAATACTGCAAACATTGCTGGGAATCCTTGTGTATAGTCATTGGCACTGCTTACGACCTGTGGTGCGTTAAGACCACATTCTTCAAAGAAACGAGCTGTCCAGCGTTTGTTGCTGCACAGCAGAGCTAATTCTTCATTTGCAATGAGAACTTCTGTTCCAACAGCTTCAAATTCGCTGGCTCTTTGTGACAGGATAAAGACGTCTTCTTCTGTTCTTGGAATGAGCAGAGCGATCTTCTCCTGTTTACAGATATGTAAGAGTTCTGTGACATAACCTTCTTCCCCTGGATATGGAACCTGATAGTGCTTATGGCAGCGATATAATGCTGGCGCTTCTAGTGAATGATCGCAGCCGACAAATGTTACTTTCACCCCTAATCTGCCGGCAGCATAGCGGAAGGTATCGATAAATTCGACCTGATCTGCCACGCTTGAAAATAAGATCTTTAAGTGTCCTGCTTTCTTGTATTTGGAAAACTGGTCTTTCTTTGTTCCCTGAAAGGCATACATTGTCACAGATTCCTGTGCACTGATCCCTGCTCTTTTTAAGACTTTTGTAACGGTCTTTAGTATGATCTTGATATCGGTAAGAAATGAAATGCTATCCACATATTCAAGGTCGAATTCAAACTTTTCTTCCCAGCTGATGGCATTTCTCCCATTCACCTGTGCAAGTCCAGTCAGTCCTGGTCTTACATCTGCACGTCGTTTCTGTCTTGCACTGTAGAAATCTATGTATTGTTTCAATAATGGTCTTGGCCCGACAAAACTCATATGTCCAAATAAGATGTTGAAGAATTCAGGTAATTCATCAAGGCTTGTGGATCTTAACATCTGTCCAAATCTTGGAAGACGTTCTTTGTCTGGCAGCAGATCACCATTCTCATCGACGGCGTCTGTCATACTTCTGAACTTGTAGAGTGTAAATATTTCGTTACGATATCCCGGTCTTTCTTGTTTGAAGATCACGGGGCTCCCTAATTTGATCCTTACTAACAGTGCTGTGACAAGCAGGATCGGGCTTGATACAATGATACAGCACAGTGACAATATGATGTCAAAAAATCGTTTGATATATTTGTGATACATCTTTATATATACTCCGTTTACATTTTGTTCTTATCAGTCCAGTACGGATCTTATGATTCCTATGATCCGATCCATATCTTCTTTTGTATTCTTAATATCACTTGGAAGACATAATCCGCGGTCAAAGATATCTTCTGATACTGGTTTCTTATCATCTTCGTAATGAGAATAGAATTCGCACCCTTTAAATACTGGTTGTTGATGTAATGGTTTCCAGATCGGACGGCTTTCGATATTCTCTCTTTCCAAAGCTTCTATGATATCTAATGGTTTTGTCTTACTGTCTTCATCGATCGTCATGCATGATAACCAGAAATTTGGTTCACTGCATGTTTCATATGGATTCATATGCACTTGTTTATAATCCTTGAAAGCATCTTTGTATGTCTCATAGATTGCTTTTTTCTTCGCAATGTGTTCATCCAGATGCAGAAGCTGGCCTCTTCCAACTCCCGCTGTGATATTAGACATTCGGTAGTTATATCCAATCTCCTTGTGTTCATAATGTCGGACCGGTTCTTTTGCCTGTGTTGCCAGGAATGTTGCATGCTTGATGTATTCTTCATTCTCTGATGCGATCATTCCACCGCCTGATGTCGTGATGATCTTATTTCCATTGAATGAAAATCCTGCCATGACTCCGAATCTTCCTGTCTGAACTCCTTTATATGTTGCTCCCAGACTTTCTGCAGCATCTTCGATCAGTGGAACTTTATATTCTTCACAGATTGCTTTGATCTCATCTACCTTGGCTGGTGTTCCATAAAGGTGTGCAACGATCACTGCTTTTGCCTCTTTATGTTCTTCTAAAGCTCTTCTTAATGCCTGTGGTGACATATTCCATGTCTCTGGTTCAGAATCCACGAATACGATCTTGCCTTTTTCGTAGGCAACTGGATTCACTGTTGCAGCAAAAGTCAGCGAAGGACATATCACGGTATCTCCTTCCCCGACTTCTAATAATTTCACCGCCAGATGCAGTGCTGCGGTTCCTGCGCTTAGTGCACTGCAGTGTGCGATTCCTGTATACGCTTCCATCTCACGTTCAAAACCATTGACATTTGGCCCAAGTGGTGCGATCCAGTTGGTGTCAAATGCTTCCTGCACAAACTTCTGTTCTTCCCCATGCATCGTTGGTGATGCCATATATATACGTTCTTTCATGCTGTCTCATCCCCCTGTCATTTTGTCTGTTGATTTGTCTGTTTATATGTATACTCTGGAACTAATCTTTTTACAACTTCACGAATATTCGGATCTTCGGAAAATGCCGCATGATCTAATTCAGCGATCAGTTCACTAAATTGTTCTGTCTCCATCATCCTTGGACTTCCAATGAAAATTCGTTTGTTCTTTGTCTCTTTTTTATTCTCCTCATCGATCAGAAGTTCTTCATACAGCTTCTCCCCTGGTCTTAAGCCAGTAAACTGGATTTCTATATCTTCTCCTGGTGTAAGTCCTGATAAACGGATCATATTCTTCGCAAGATCTAAGATCTTGACTGGTTCTCCCATATCAAGGATAAATATTTCCCCGCCTTCTGCGTAAGCTCCTGCTTCTAACACCAGACTGACGGCTTCTGGGATCGTCATAAAGTATCGGATGATCTCTGGATGTGTAACTGTTACCGGACCACCATTGGCAATCTGCTTCTTGAACAACGGAACGACACTTCCGTTACTTCCAAGAACATTTCCAAATCTTACAGCAACGTATTCTGTATCGTATAAGCTATTCATGTATTGAATGACCATCTCACAGATCCGCTTAGAAGCGCCCATGATATTTGTCGGTCTTACTGCCTTATCCGTGGAAATCAGTACCATTCTCTTTACGCCGCTCATTCCTGCTTCTTTGGCTATGTTAAATGTGCCAAATACATTGTTCTTGATCGCATCATGCGGGCTGTCTTCCATCAATGGCACATGCTTATGTGCTGCTGCATGAAATACGATATCAGGCTTATAATCTTCGAAAATATTGTGTATTCGCAGATGGTTCTGGACAGATACGATCAATACTTTCAGATCTAGTTCTGGATGTGTTCTCTTTAATTCCATCTGGATCTCGTAGGCGTTGTTCTCATAATTATCAATGATCACTAACTTCTTCGGCTGATATCTTGCGATCTGTCTGCAGATCTCACTTCCGATCGATCCGCCTCCCCCTGTGACAAATACGAGGGCACTGAAAAACATACCATTTTTATTTTGACTTTAATAAAAAAGAAAAAATCCATCAGAGTTTTTATGATTCTGGTGGATTTTCTGTTAGACAAAATATAAATTGCTTGTCTTTTTCGGCCAA